>Ga0209930_1000465_pt1 | contig 102561 bp, 77 predicted proteins | sample ThiBiot_500_biof_2_FD_183948 | JGI IMG/M metagenome (GOLD analysis project Ga0209930, IMG submission 183948) | Wastewater bioreactor microbial communities from Cape Town, South Africa - Thiocy_cont_500_biof (SPAdes) | ecosystem: Engineered > Bioreactor > Thiocyanate-remediating >...
CCGGGCAGCCGATAACTTTCCATCTTTAATGAAACGCAGCACGGTGTTTACATGTACGTGCAACCGCTCTGAGACCTGTTCTGTGGTGAGAAGTTTATCCATTATTGTTTCTAACTAATAAATAAGCACTACTACCACCAGTATAAGTAATCATGTTCGTTCCTGTCAAGATGCAAATTAAAGATTCAGCAACAAGTTTTACAAATTGCTTACCTAGAAATTCAGGGGTAAATAGCCTCTATTATTCTTGAAAACTGGAAGTAAATAATTCCTGACAACAAGAAATCAATAAATATTGAATTACAGAATTAAAGAATTATGGTAATAAATAATACAAGAATTCTGGAAATACTGAAAGCAAGATTACTGAAATATAATACTTATTTTGAGATATTTAAAGGCTATTTAAAGATACATCAAGCGTTCTTTTCCAAAACCGATATTCAATATTACTTTACATAATATTCTGATTACTTACTGTAATAGAAGGAGTGGAAGTAAAACAAATGAATTACATAAGAACTAATGAAATTTATGATTTCATTAAAAACCACAAACTGCCGGTGCTGGTCTATATTAAAGGAAGAGAACCTAACGAAATAGCCCGTTTTAACCATACGAATATCATGCTTTTATCTGATGAAGTTCAATTTCAGAATAAGGTTATTTTCGCAACTGTACGGTCCATGCCGGAGGAATTGACGCAAGCAGAAAATGGCTATGAGGATACGCTTAACCCCAAGATATTAGCGCTCTGGTGGCAAGGCGAGGAAATTGCCAGCCGAAGAGAGCTAGATGCAGCTATTTCGGCTAACCTGGCCGAGTGGTTGGCGGTACAGCTCAAAAAGACTGAATAGTTTATAGCGGATGGACGAAACTTGTATTTGGTATAGCTTAACAATTGCCGACAGAATTGTATTACCCTCTCAAAAGAGGTTTCGATAGATATTACTATTTTATTTAAGCTTGAAAGTTGTCGGGCAAAGGTATCAGTTCAAGCCTGAGTGGGTAGTGCGATCTTCCTCAAATAGTAAACTTTACTATTAGCACCATTTTATCATTTGTGGCATAATAATTATGTAGTATTTACCACTTATGGTAAAACAGTAAAATCATCAGTGTAAGAGGAGTTTAATGAGTCACATAATTTGTTTTGCCATGCAAAAGGGCGGGGTAGGTAAGACAACCACTACCTTAAATGTTGGCGTGGAACTAGCGCAGCAGGGAGCAAAGGTTTTACTGATAGATATAGACCCGCAGGCTAATTTGACCAGTGGATTAGGACAAGACCCGGCTTCCCTTAAATACAGCATTTACGAAGTGCTTCTAAATTCCTCTAAAGGGGTGGAGTTTGCTACTGTTTCAACTTCGGCCGGGGTAGACCTGGTACCCAGCACTCTAGCTCTGGCCGGGGCGGAACTGGAACTGGCCGGGAAGATCGGCCGGGAGTTCTTCCTGCGCGAAGCCCTGGCAGCCGCTACTTCTTATTACGACTACATTCTGATTGACCCGCCGCCGTCGCTGGGTCTCTTTACTGTCAATGCTCTGGCAGCCGCTACATCGGTAATTGTCCCGCTCCAGGCCCAGGCGTATGCCCTGCAGGCTCTGCCGCAACTGGAAGCCACTATTGGCCTGGTGAAAAAACTTAACACCGGGTTACGGATAGGCGGCCTGGTCGTCACCATGCATGACAAGCGGACCGCTCTCAGTCCGGCCGTAGAGCGGCAGGCCCGCGAACAATATGGAGAGCTGGTATTTAATACCACCATACCGCTTACAACAAGGCTAGCCGAGGCCCCGGCCGCCGGGGAACCGATCAGTAAATATGCCCCGGATAGCGCGGGCGCCCACGCTTACGAAGCTTTAGCCCAGGAGGTGAAGAAACGCTATGCCTAGTAGAGATCTTAATAAGATGCTTACCAAGAACAACTATTCAGAGCCTGAAATCGTCAGGGGTAAAGGTTACCAGTTATCGACTGATATTGAAACCCAGCCGGCCGAGCAACCACCAGCCGCCCTAAAGGAAAAAGCTCCGCCGGTGGAACGTCAGAGCGTCCGAATTCGTAAGGATTTGCTTTTGAGGTGCGAGCAAGAAAAACTTAATCGAAAGAAGAGCGGAAACCCTATGACTCTGGGTGAAATAATCGAAATGGCGGTCGAGGAATGGTTGGATAAAGAAGAGAAACAGTAGCATAATGGTAAATACCACTATACTAAAAGTGGCATTTAACCGTTTACCACAAAGCTAAAAACGGTGAAAGCTTGAATAATTGTGTGGTTTGAGAAAAACCAACAAGGTCTGAAAGCTCGGCCGCAGCCGCAACCTGTTCCATTGAGTGTTATAAAGTTATGAACAGGCTCTGGGCAAATTATAGGTATCAAGCAGGACTATAGCCGCAAATTAATCGCCACTCTTACCCCGGTTACCGGCTAGGAAGCAGCCGAGAGCGTGACCCACCCACCAGCTCATTGAAAAGCTGGCTTTAAACCCGGAACCAGACTTTGATTAATCTGGTGGTAAAGTGGTATTTACCGTTTTGGCATTAATGGTACAGAGTATAAAGCTAAGCTAAGTTAAACAAGATAAAAGGAGTTTAGCAAAATGTTTGATAAAACCACTGGCTCACGTCAAGAGCCAGCTAAAGATAAAAAGCTGGTTCGTGTAGAACTGCCTGAAGAGGTCTGGAAGGTCATTTCAGAGTCTTTAACCTCCGAATTGAAAAACGTTAAAACATTAAATCTTGAGTACCCCGCTTTATGGAAAGTCCAGGATGAAATAGCTGAAGCTTTAAAGGAGGCTATCAGCACAATTAATAAGGCGATCTCTGAACAAAGATAGTAGCTCTGTGGACGAGTGGTAAAGTGATAAAATAGCATAAACTACTAGACTATAATACCATAAGCAGGAATAGAAGATAACCCTGACAAAGTATCTAATTGCCAAAAATAATTTATCTTTACTAAAGAGCTACTTTGTAATATAGCCTGGGGATAAAACCTTCATTGAAGTTACTTTACATAACAAAGAATGGAAGGATTATGTTATAGGGGGTTGTGTTGTTTTAGGTTTGTTGTCATTGAATATCTATGCTGTTCCTAGGGGATTATTTATATACCTATAACGTTACAAATTTCACAGGAAGTCAGATCCGATTCTTTTCTACAGTGGTTCAGAAACCAGTACGGTACCGAAGACAGCGGCAGCGCACAGAAAATTACTCAGGTCACAACAAAAAAGCCATCAGCGCAGTTGTCAGGTGGAGGCCTCAGTGCCGCCTCAATTTTCACTAATTTTTATTCCGCTACCTCTCCCTTGCCTCAATGGTATCACAGCCCCAAGTCTCTCCATCCAACCGGCCGGTTTAAAGAGCCACCGCCCGGATTGTATTCCGACCGCTTTGCGGCTGGCCGACTGCGCTCGCCAGGACTTGTCGGGCCGTGCTTAGCAATGTTCGAAGGGGAGGCAACAGGGCCACCCGGTACGAGTTAAGACGGAAAGAGGTTAAAAGTTATGAACAGACTGGATAAACCGTTTAAGGTTGGCGACCGGGTAGTTGTAACCCAGAAACATTACCCGGCCTTGCCGGTTGGCACTACCGGGACGATATGCCGGATACCAAAGGCTCGCTGGCACGCGAACGAAGTGACCGTGGCCTGGGACAACGGTGAAATCAGTACCCTCGGCTGCTTTGTCCTGGATAAAGCCGAAGCAGCGGTTGAAAAGTAGCCGATCTGCCAGAACCAGGTACCTATAGCCCCACTGGATAAGTCCGGTGGGGTTTTCTTTATGTAATGGGAAGGTTGCCTATACTGGAAGAAAATTGAAAAGGACTGAGCTACCGCTATTTAACAGGGCCGCCGAGGGAGTTGCTCAGGTCAGAGGGTCAGCCGGGCGGCCCTGTTAAAAACCGAAACCGGCTCAGGCAGTCAGGCTCCCAAAGCCTCGCCAGACCACCATCACCGCTTCCACAGAGGAAAAAAGCTCATTGCCGCTTTTTCCTCCGTACCTCTTTTTTGGCTACCCCCCTTCTCCTTATCCTATCACAAGCCCAAGCCTCTTCATTTGCATGTCGGCCTAGAGAACCGCCGCCCTGCTGCATTCCGACCCTGAAAAAGTTTTTGGGGTCGCTTCGCTCTGTGCCCCAAAACTCTTTTCTCAGGGCCAGCCGCTGCGGCGTCTGGGGCTTGTCGGCTCGTGGTCTAAGGATTTTTGAAGGGGGGGCAACAGGGCCACCTGGACAAAGAAAAGGACTACCGGCTGGACAAGAGTCGGTAGCCCAATAAGTAGAAAACTGAGGTTTCTACCATGAACAAGAGTTTAAATCAGAACCGGACCAATAGCAAGTTTAGCTGCAACCGTGGAAGAAGCAACGAGAACAAGAACAAGGACTGGCAGCAGGAACGCCAGGCGCGGATTGAGGGTCTGGTCCAGCAGTTGGAGCAGGGAGTCGCCTCGATCCAGAGCAGCGATGACTTCAAGCGGTGGCTGAAGGTTGCCAGCCGGTTCCACACCTACAGCCTGAACAACCAGCTCCTGATCCTCTTCCAGTTTCCGACTGCGACACGGGTTGCCGGGTACCGGACCTGGCAGAGCCTGGGCCGTCAGGTGGTGAAGGGTGCCAAAGGCATCAGCATCCTGGCCCCGCGTCCGTACGAACGAGTAGTAGAGGACAAGGCCAACGGGACCCAGGAAATCGTCAAAGGCATTTCCTTCCGAACCGTGAGTGTCTTCGACATCAGCCAGACCGAAGGCGAGGCGCTGCCGAACATCACGCCGGGTCAACTCCAGGGCGGGGAAGGCGAAGAGCTTTACAAACGGCTCGACGGCCTGGCCGAAGCGGAAGGGCTCAAGGTCACCCACTACGACCTGCAGGGTGAAGGAGCAGAAGAGGATACCGGCTACAACGGCTACTACCTGCCCGGTTCGAAAATCATCTACGTGAAGAGGGCCGCCCAGGTCCAGATGGTCAAGACGCTGGCTCACGAGCTAGGTCACCATTTCGATGCGGGCCGTGAAGCGAGCAGCCGGGACGAACGAGAAACGGTGGCCGAGGCGGTCGCCTTCATCGTAGCTTCCTATTACGGAATCGACACCACGGCCTACACCTTCCCCTATGTGGCGGGCTGGGCTGCGAAACGGGAAGGAGCCGAAGTTATCAAGGCTGTGATGAGCCGGATCCAGGAGACCGCCCACCGGATGCTGGCTCTGCTGGAAGGGGAGGGTGCGGCAGACAACGAGCCTGACTGAGCAGCCTAAGTGATAATTGCCGGGCGGTGGTCCAGAGATGGGCTGCCGTCCGGCTTTTTTTGTTGGGGTTAATTTAAGTTAACCTCAAAGTCAAAGGTGCGTTCCGCGATTTTTGGTCTTTCCGCAGCTAGCGGCCGGGTAATCGCCAGTGCTTAAAAGGGAATTGAAGTGATAGCCCCGAGCGGAAAGGCCAAAGCCTGAAACTACTCCGGCAGCCAGGCAAACCCCAGCCTGACTACCTTCGTAGTTTCTATGGGGAAAAGACCTCATTGCCGGTCATTTTCCCCATGCCCCTTTTCCCGCTACCCCCCCTTCTTTCGACGATACCATAGCCCCAAGTCTCTCCATTCCATAAGCCGGCCTAACGAACCACCGGCTTATTTCATTCCGACCTCAAAAATAGCTTTCCGGTCGCAAAACCCGCTCTGTGCCGGAAAACTATTTTTATCGGCCAGGCGGCTGCGGCCACCTGGGACTTGTCGGGCTATGGGCTAAGGAAGTTTGAAGGGGGGCAACAGGGCCACCCGGAGAACGAAAGGACTACCGGCTGTGACGAGCTGATAGTCCCAAGAGTAGAAAAGCGAGGTTTCTACTATGCCTAGAATTGTAAACCGGGTTCGCAAGTCCAGCAAGCGGGATAACGAGGTCGTGGTGGGTTGGGACAAGTACTACAAGATCGCCCTCAAGCAAGCCTGGAAATGGTTGAGGTACTACTTCCCCTCCAGAGAAGACCTGGAACAGTCGGCCGCCCTGGCAGCTACCATCGCCCAGGTACGCTTCGGGGAGGAGGCCACCCTGAATGAGCTGACCCGCGTAATAAACAAGGTGCTAAAGGAGGAGGCCAAAAACAACGGCAGACGCCAGAGGAAAGTCCGCCTGCCTGATGGAAGGATCACCATGATAGAGTTCCAGGCTTATCTTCCTTTTGCCGAGTTGACCGACCACTTGCAAGAGGAAAGCGCCTCGTTCGAAGAAGTTCAAGAGTGGTACGAAACCCGGATGATGTTTGTGGGAGTGGGAGAGTGGACCCGCCGCCAGTCCACTCAGCTCAACTTCTAATCCTTATAAGGCCCTTCAGCCCGGTTAAGCTGGGTTGAGGGGTCTTTTTTTATGGCTAATGCCATGATAGTCGGTACTAACAAACAAACGACAACAAATCAGGGCCAGGGCCACAATTCAAAGGATTTAAGTAGGGTAATAGCTGCAACTAATTCCGGTGCGTGAGTGGAAAAGGGAATATGGCTATCTTCAAAGTTAAAAAGCATCACCCTGTTAGAAGTCAGACCCTCAAACCACTCAGCTTCACTAAAGTCGTCAGCGGCCCAGCCAGCCACGTCACCAGCCAGGAGATACTCAAAACCGGTAAAATCAATATCTTCATCCAGCTCTATTTCATCCACTCGTTGCATTGCCTCCATAGAGGCCCGGAAAGCCGGGTCATTTTCCCAGGCTTTATCCCACATTTCATCTATTTGTTGGGTCTGCCATAGGTCGAGGCGTTCTTTGTGAGCCAGGGTCATCCGGCCGTCAAAATCGGGATTATTATGTTGTTTACGCATAACTTGTATCCTTTCTTTTTGGTAGAGTTTTGCATTGTTATAACAAAAGCCCTCGCTTGTCACAGTAATCAGCTAAATGGGCTTATATATCAATCTATCTATATAACCTTCCAGGAACCTTTTAGGGAAAGCCTAGCCATAGCAAGTACTTGGATTACCAAAGGGGATATTACTCAAGCCAACCAGAAGAAGAACCTTAACAAAGAGCCGCAGAAAACCCGACCTGCTCGCCCTTGCACCTGGCCCCTCGCCAACCCTTGAAGGGTTTGTCAGGGACTGGCCCTACTTATATTTTATGTTTCTGCAAAAGTTTAAAAGTAGACTAATTGTTGTTTAATGCCTGTAATAGGCTACAGAGTGATAATTCAAAAACAGCCATTTAAGTAAAAAGATGAACTTACAAGAAGCTGGTATTAAGCTGGGCGGCGAAGCGCGAAGGGATCGAAATCATCTAAGCAGTATCGACTCAGGTCTAGCAGACTGCTTACAGGATATTAGCTCTCCTGGAAGGAGATGGAGAAGGTACCGAGTCAAAAGGAGATGCCTAAGTAATACTTGCCGGACGGTGGTCCAGAGATGGGCTACCATCCGGCTTTTTGTTGTTATTTGTTGAGGTGATTAAGACCTTTTGCAACAAACATTAATTGTGTCAGTTACTATTGAATTTTTCCATAATTTACCTTTACCCAAATTATTAAAGTTTATTTATACTGCATACCATGCTAAAATAGCAAGACCACTTGAAGGAACAAATAAATGACTTTATTCAGAGTTGAATCTTGTTTGCAATTTGTTTTTGCAAATAGTGATTTAACTCCAGGAGTCCACTCATTATGAGCGAAGCCGATACCTGTCGAGAATTAATTACCCCGGCCATCGTCGCGGCTGGCTGGGATGCTGAGCCACACGCCATCGTTGAGCAATACTCTTTCACCGATGGCCGCATCGTTGTCACAGGCAACAAGGCCAAGCGCCAACCCCAGAAGCGTGCCGACTACCTGCTTCGCTACACAAATGATATTCCTATTGCTGTTGTCGAGGCTAAAGACCAGGCTGGCTATGCGCCTGGAGATGGCTTACAGCAAGCCAAGGACTATGCCTCTATCCTGGGGTTAAAGTTTGCATACTCGTCCAATGGTAAAGGTATTGTTGAGTATGACTTCTTCACCGGTAAAGAGCAGGTAGTAGTGGCTTTCCCTACACCCAAGCAGTTGTGGGACCGGTGGAAGGCTGGTGAAACAGTTGTAGGTGTTTCAAGTGAAAAGGTCGAGAAGGGTATACTCGAACCTTATTACCATATGAATGGCAAAAGCCCCCGCTACTACCAGCAGATCGCTATTAACAGAGCAGTTCAGGCTGTGTTGCAAGGCCAGAAGCGTGTTTTACTTACCCTAGCGACCGGAACTGGCAAAACCATTGTAGCCTTTAACATCTGCTGGAAGCTCTGGAAGGCAGGCTGGAACAAAAGGGGAGACTTCCAAAAGCCTAAGATTCTTTTCCTGGCCGACCGCAATGTTTTGGTAGATGATCCAAAAGACTTAACCTTCCGCCCATTCGACCAGGCCCGCCACAAGATCGAGAACGGGGAGGTTGTGAAAAGTCGTGAGATGTACTTCGCTACCTACCAGTCGCTGGCAAAGGATGAGCGGCGACCTGGGCTGTACAAGGAGTATGCACCTGACTTTTTTGACCTTGTAGTGATTGATGAGTGTCACCGGGGAAGCGCCAAAGACGAGAGCAACTGGCGAGAAATACTGGAATACTTCCAACCAGCTTACCAGATCGGCATGACTGCCACCCCCAAAAAGGAAGAGAACGCCAATACTTACAGTTACTTTGGTGAGCCGATCTATACCTACAGCTTGCGGCAGGGCATCGAAGATGGGTTTCTGGCCCCTTACAAAGTCCACCGAGTTGTAACAAGTTGGGATGAAGAGGGCTATCAACCATTAGAGGGAGAGCTAGACAAATTCGGTAATGCTTTACCTGACCGGGACTTTGGCACGGCCGATTTTGACCGCAAGTTGGTCATTGACCGGCGAACAATGGAAATTGCAATCCACCTGACCAATTACCTGAAAAAGTCTGATCGCTATGCAAAAACCATTGTTTTCTGTGTTGACCAGGACCATGCCCTACGGATGCGGGAAGCTTTAAGCAACTTGAACGCCGACATTGTTAAGAACCACTCCAACTATGTCCAGCGCATAACCTCAAACGAGCGTTACTGTGACGCCTATCTGGATGACTTCAAAGATGTTGAGAAGATTTACCCTGTGATCGCTACAACCTCGCAGTTGCTTACAACCGGTGTGGACATTCCGACCTGCAAGAATGTGGTGCTGGTCCGCAGTATCAATTCCATGACCGAGTTTAAACAGATCATCGGACGTGGTACCAGGGTCAAGGAAGACTATGATAAACTGTATTTTACAATTCTTGACTATACTGGAGCAACCCGCCTCTTTCGAGATCCTGACTTTGACGGAGTACCGGAGGTTGATACAACTGAAACCACAGAGGATAACTCAGATGGTGGCGAGAACATTATTGTAGAATCAGACCTCAATGGTAAAACTGATCCGCCTATTGGAAATGAACCACGCAAATACTACGTTGAAGGTGGTGCTGGAGGAATAGCTCACGAAATGATCCAGCAGCTTTCTTTTGATGGTGGCTTGCATGTCGTTGAGATAACCATGAAGGCCGGTGAAGTAACTCGAAAACTTTACCAGTCCGGTGAAGAGTTGAGGAAGCATTGGGCTGATCCTACCCAGCGTGCCGAGCTAACCGAGTCGCTTTCTGCCAATGGCATTGACTTTAAGGTGCTGGCCGATTTGATGGACGAACCGGAGGCCGATCCCCTGGACCTGCTTTGCCATCTAGCTTTCAACTCGCCGGTCCAGACCAGGAAGGCCCGCGCAAACCGGCTCCGCAAAGAGCAGCGCCAGTTCTTTGAAAAGTACACCCCGGCTGCCCAGCAGGTGCTTGAAGACATATTGGAAAAGTATTCCAGCTACGGGGTTAGCGAGTTCGTAGTGCCAGATGTGCTAAAGGTGCCTCCTATTTCGCAGCGAGGCCGGTTGCATGAGTTAATCAGGATGTTCGGTGGCGCAGATAAGTTGAAAGAAGCTGTGGTGGAGATGCAACAACTATTGTATGCAGCCTGATCCTGGTAAACAAACAAAACGGAAAGAAGAGTAAATGGTAAGGAACAATGGCAAATCAGCAGCCAGCTTAACTACGGCCCAGAGCCTGGGTAGCCTGGTGAAATCGGCCAGGGATATTATGCGGAAGGACAAGGGGTTAAACGGAGACCTGGACAGGCTACCGATGCTAACCTGGATAATGTTTCTAAAATTTTTGGACGATATGGAACAGGAACGTGAGGCCGCTGCAGAAATGGCTGGCGAACGCTTTTACCCGGCCATCGAGTCACCTTATCGTTGGAGTGATTGGGCTGCTAACGAGGCAGGTATCACAGGTGACGCCCTTATCTCATTCATTAACAACGAGGAAGCCACCAGGCCTGATGGTAGCAGGGGACCAGGCCTCTTCTTCTACTTGCGTAACTTGCAGGGCCGTGATGGTAATGACCGTCGCAGCGTGGTGGCTAAGGTTTTCCAGGGTACCGTGAACCGAATGATCAATGGCTACTTGCTGCGCGACGTAGTTAACCTGGTGAACCGTATCCATTTCGATTCAAGCGAAGAGATTCACACTTTAGGCAACCTATACGAAAGTATGCTTAAAGAAATGCGCGATGCGGCGGGCGACTCTGGTGAATTTTACACCCCTCGTGCCGTTGTGCGTTTCATGGTAAAAGCTCTTAACCCGCATTTGGGCGAGATTGTGCTGGACCCGGCCTGTGGGACCGGTGGCTTTCTGGTAGAGGCGTTCAAGCACCTGGAGCAACAGGCTGACACAGTTGAGAAGCGTGAGACTTTGCAGCAGCACAGCATCCTGGGTGGCGAGGCGAAACCTCTGCCTTACCTGCTGGCCCAGATGAACCTGGTCCTGCATGGCTTGGAAGCGCCTGTGATTGATAAGGACAATAGCCTGCGGTTTCCTTTGAATGAGATTGGTGAAAAAGACCGGGTTGATGTTATCCTGACTAACCCACCTTTTGGAGGTGAAGAAGAGAAGGGTATTCAGAATAACTTTCCCTCAGATAAACAGACTAGTGAAACTGCCCTGCTCTTTTTACAACTAATTATGCGAAAGCTACACCGACACCCCAGGCCAGGGCGCGCTGCGGTAGTGGTACCGGATGGAACTCTCTTCGGAGATGGGGTATGTGCCAGAATTAAAGAGGAAATGCTTCGCGAGTTTAACCTACATACGATTGTTAGGTTACCAAAAGGAGTTTTTGCTCCCTATACTGATATACAAACTAACATTCTGTTTTTTGACAGGGAAGGACCAACACGAGAAGTATGGTATTGTGAGTTACCACTACCTGAAAGCCGTAAAAAATACACTAAGACAAAGCCTGTACAATTCGAGGAGTTCGGACCAGTGTTAGAGTGGTGGAATGACCGGGAAGAGAACGAAAGAGCATGGAAGGTTCAAGCGGCCGACCTGCTAATGGATGGCTGTAACTTGGATGTGAAGAACCCTAATAAAGGTGGTTCCGATTTTGACCATTTGCCACCCGAACAACTAATAGAAGATGTTTTAAAGAAGGAATTGCAAATCATAGATTTGGTTAGAGAGATCAAAGCAGCTTTGACTCAAGGGGAATTTAGATAAATGGCTGGAGAAGCAGCGCAAAAAAGGTTGTTTGCTAATGTTACAGTTATCTCTGCAAGCAAACTGTTATTCGATCAGATGAAGAAAATGTATTCTTTCCAAAAACTATCTGATGTTGTCGTTATTCACAATGGACAAGGATTAACCGCATCAAGTAGGGATGAGCAAGGTAAATATAACGTTTATGCAGCAGGTGGATTAGTAGGAAAGCATATAATTGCATTAAGTTTAAACCCATTTGTAGTAATTGGAAGAAAAGGTTCAGCAGGCAAACCAACGTATGCACCTGACGGAGGCTGGGTTATTGATACAGCTTATTATGCAGAACCAATCAATCCAGAATTGTTGGACTGTAAATTCCTTTATTATGCATTAACAACTCTTGACTTTAATGATGATATTATATCAACTGCAATCCCAGGTATAAATCGTACAGCAATATACAAACACATTATCCCGCTTCCCCCAATTGATGTCCAACGAGCGTGTGTAACGTTCTTAGATGCAGCCGAAACAAAGTTTATTAATGGCATTCCATCCCTACCTCCCCAATTTGAGGAGCAGCGACAACTTGTGGGGAGAATAGAAGATCTTGCGGGAAAGATAGTCAGGGTGCAAAACTTAAAACAGGAAATTGATGGCGATCTATCTCGAATGTTATTAACTGCGTATGCTTCTATTATAAAGAATGCAAAATATTGCCCAATGAAAGAGGTTGCACCACTTATACGACGCCCTGTAACGGTTATAGTTGATAAAGAGTATCATGAGTTAGGAATTCGTTCGTTCGGGAAAGGAACATTTCATAAACCTGCAATTAGTGGAGCAGCATTAGGTACAAAAAGAATATTTTACATTGAACCTGGTGACTTAACTTTTAATATAGTATTTGCTTGGGAAGGTGCAGTAGCAATTGCAAAACAAGAAGATAAAGGACGTGTTGGATCACACCGCTTTCTAACATGTGTAGCCAAAGAAAATGTCACTTTAGGTTCCTTTTTGTATTTTCATTTTTTAACAACACAAGGGCTGGAGCAACTTGGTGAAGCATCACCAGGGGGTGCAGGAAGAAACAGAACACTTGGAATTAAAGCTCTCGAACAAATTCAGGTTCCGGTTCCGGCTTATCAAAAACAAATGTGGTTTCATAATTTACAACGACAGGTTACAGAGGTAAAACGTTTACAGATGATAACAGAGAAAGAACTGAAGGCGCTTATGCCTTCAGCTCTTGATAAAATCTTTAAACAGGAATTATAAAAGTAGCAAAGGTGCAAACTTAAATAATACTTTTAAGAAAATTCACCCTCAAACGTGCGTACCCTTCATGTTATGAATCCTAATATGATTAGTCGAATACTTAGAGCCTTAAAGCTGGTTTAAAACCGATCAGCATTCACAATATGTATCAAGTTTTGTTGCGAAGCGTGAAGGGATCGAAATCATGCAGACAGTATTGACTCGGGTTTAGCAGACTGCTCACTGGATTACTTGTTCTCTTAGAAGGAGATGGGGGAAGTATCGAGCCAGATGGAGATGCCTAAAATTAATTACCGGGCGGTGGTCCTTGAATGGGCTACCGCTTTTTATTTTACAAACCCGTTAGGGAATATAGTTATAAGTATAAGTGTAGCAGAATAACATCATAATACATATCCCAAATAATACAAATTATAAGTACTTACAGCATGTTTCACCGATATTAACTAACTAATGCCTGAAAATTGTTACAAAATTGGTTCAACGATTTTGGTTTTTGCTATAACTTCCACTACAAGCGAACGAAGAATTCTATAGGTGTTAATTAAAAGTCTGACATAGCTCAGCAATGTCAGAAAATAACGCAAATAAATATTGACATTGTAAGAAACTATGGTATCATGCGCATGTTGGAAACCATTTGTGATATTGATATATTTGAGGTAGCCACAATGCCTGACGGTGATAAATATCATCCCAAATTGGGAGGCAATTTTCAAAAAGTTTATGCCCTGCTTTGTCAGGGTGAATGCTCTGATGACAAGTTGATCAGAGATATTGTTAAATCTTTTAGACGACATCTAAAAAATTATAAAGATGAGCCAGTTCAATTTATAAAGAAGGCCGCCCCTATAATCCAGAACATCCAAGACAAGCTTGCTCAAAGTAAGAGTGTTAACTGGGTAGAAGCTCATCAGCAGCTTGATAAATTATCCTCACAAACTGGTGGCACGAAGCGAGGTGAAGGCTTAGCTCAAAAAGCCTGTGAACAACAGCTAAGTAGTATTCGTAACGGCAGTTTTTCGAATACGATTGAGAAGGATATTGTTAGCAACTATCTAAAGAATATATATAGCGGAGACTTTGATGGGAGCGTTAGGCTTACCACAAAGCATCATATGGATGCTCCCAGGCAAAAAGTTAATGCCCGGCTAGATAGTGTTCGGTCCAGGGTTGAAGGTGATTTGGAAAAATTTGCTAACCAGATTATTAAGAAAGGTAGTGTTCGTGGCTTACGCTATCAAATAGATCAAAAATCAAAACCAAAAATTGATTCTAATACAAGTTTATTCAAAATTGCAGGTTAATAAGAGATATGGTTAATCCAGACTATAAATTCGTTTTTACGCCCAGTCCTAATAAAAAGTACAATCTTGTTGAATTAACCGATGGCGTTAACCAGAGAAAGGAAATTCTGTGGGCCGGGATTAATGATTTTCAACTCTTGCAGTGTAATGGTCCAATTGATGAATTGATGGCTGATGCTCTTGACTTGGCAATGGCTGTATCTACTGCTGACAGATTAAGTGTACGGGTAAAAGATAGACGCTTTAATATATTTCTTTCGCTTCCAGTATGGTCCATTTCGAAGTTTGATAACCATTTTATTAAAGAATTACTGCAAAAAATCCTATTTTGGTTCACAGGAGATAACTGGGCCTTTGAATTTCGACAAAAAAAGGGAGTTAGACGGATTGCCGAGCTTCAAACCTGGATGCCGTTATCTTCCAATGAGTCCAGAGTAAAAGAAGTGGCTTTATGGAGCGGCGGTCTAGACTCCCTTGCTGGTTTTCTAAATAGGTTTAAACAAAACCCTGACAAAGAGTTTATTTTGTTGGGAACTGGCAGTAATCCTATGATAGGGGCGACTCAATCCAGGATTTTTCATAAAACTAGACAACTTCTCCATAAAACTCCCAGCCTAATACGGGTGCCAATAACTTCTTCAGCTAGTTCAAAATTACATAGAAATTCAGTTCAGCGGTCCCGCGGGTTTGTATTTATGCTTATAGGAGCTGTTTGTGCTATTGCCGAAGGAATTCGCTCTCTACACATCTATGAAAATGGCACCGGCGCTCTGAATTTACCCTATACAAGCACAGAGGTGGACCTGGATCATTCTCGTGCCGTAAATCCTATTTCCCTGATTTATATGGAAGAATTGCTCACACACTTACTGGAAGAAAAATTCAGTATTGTAAATCCGTTTCTATTTACAACCAAAGCTGAGATGTGTGGAGTTTTTGACTCAAAAGAACTTCAAAGTTTGATATTCGAAACAATTAGTTGCGATAGTCGTCACCGTAAAAGACCTCAACAATGTGGATATTGTTCTTCTTGCCTACTGCGCCGCCAAGCAATAGAAGCAAATGGCATTGTCGATCTAACTGATTATGTAATCAAAGCTCACGATCTTAAAAATAGCGATAATAAAAGTGTGGCTATACGCTCAATGTTTTATCAGTCAGCTAAACTAAAACGAGCCCTTGCAAGTACTCATCCTGGTCGTACTCTTGCAAGAGAGTTTACAGAACTAGGTGAGGTTATAGATTATCTTGCTGAAAACAATAACATTGAAGAAACCATTATCATGCAAAACTTTGTCAGCCTTTTTACTCGGTACACGGCTGAGTGGGACAGGGTTATTTCAAGTTTAAGTAAGAATTTAATAGACCTCTCGGAATTAGAAACAATAATTGAAGCGGCATAGCGAAGTACAAACTGCTCAGTACAATAGAAGCGCTAAGAGGATCGCAATGGATAGTAATATTTTAGAAAAAATAGATTCGTACCAACTAGGTAAAGAACTCCAACAAGCTAGAAACAGGAAAGGATTAACACAAGAAGAAGCGGCAAAGGTTATTGATGTAGCTAGAACTACATTAGTTGCCATTGAAAAAGGGGAGCGTCGCCTAAAACCTATTGAATTGATTAAGCTAGCCAAAGCTTATGGTCAACAAATTAGTGACTTTGTACGTCCCCGACCGGTATTGGAACCAGTAAGACCCCAGTTTAGAAGATCCCTTCAGGCGAGCACAGATGATCCTGCACTTGATACAGCATTAAACAATTTAGAGGATTTATGCCGTGATTATCTAGAATTAGAACAACTTACCAACTCTCCAATCGTTAGCAGATACCCGGCCGAATATAACATAGAAGGACAAAATATTGACCGAGCGGCTGAATTTGTAGCTCTCGAGGAAAGAAGCAGACTTGGGTTAGGTGATGGCCCTATCCCAGCTTTACGAGATGTTTTAGAGCAGGAAGTAGGCTTAAGAATATTCTATATTTATATGCCATCTAAATTTTCTGCGATGTACTTTTATAATGAACAACTTGGGGGTTGTATAGGTATCAATAGTGCTCATGCTAAGGCGCATGTCCGACAACGCTGGTCATTAGCCCACGAATACGGGCATTTTCTAGCTCATCGTTCCCACGCGCTGATTGAAAATGAAAGTAAGCGCCAGCCAGATACTGAAAAGTTTGCTAACAGCTTCGCTCAGTTTTTCTTAATGCCCTCAACAGGTATTATTCGCAGATATAACAAAACTGTTCAGGTTAAAAAGGATTTTACGATTTCTGATTTACGGGATTTCGCTAATTATTATAAGGTTTCTCTTGACGCACTCACTCAAAGATTAGAAGATCTCAAATTAGTGCCTTTAGGTACATTAGAAAGCCTTAAAGATAATTGGAAACAGATACGAGCAATTCAAAAAGAGTTAGATCAGAAAACATCACAAACGACGCAAAACCCGGAAGAGCCAATGATTCCAAACAGATATAAATATTTAGCAATGGAAGCTTTATATGAGGGTTTAATAAGTGAGGGACAATTTGCCCGATTCATGCGAGTAGATCGGGCTGAAGGTGTATTAATAGCTACCCTTCCCGGACAGACTGAATTTACAGATTTGAAGTCAGACAACGATATTAGCCTCTTACAATCCGGTAACGACTAGGAGGCTACAATAAAGCATGTTTGAGCACAACGGTATACTCCTGGACACGGTTTCAGTAATGAACCTTTATGCCTCTGATTATATTGAAGAAATTGTAAGGGCCATACCTTGTGAGATAGCAGTTTCACTGGATGTTAAAGATGAAGCGGATTATATCTTTGTTGGACCAGCTCAAAATGTTACTTCTAGGAAAAAGGCAGTTGATTTAGACCCTCTTCATCAATCTAATGTTTTAACCTTAATTGATTATTACACTGAGGAAGAAGCTACTAACATAGTTAATCTAGCCTTTGAAGGTATGGATAACGGTGAGGCAGTTACTTGTGCACTTGCTTTAAGCAGGGATTGGTCGATTGCTACAGATGATCGCGCAGCTATTAGGGCGCTAACTAGATTAGCACTCCCTATAAAAGTAGTTTCTACTTTTGATTTAATTGATTGGTGGGTACAATTTAATTATCCAGACCGAAATTTAGTTATTGAAGTGCTAAGGAATATTTGGATTAGGAGGCGTCATAAGCCTGAATCTAGCCATCCTTTATTTCCAATATATTCTCAAGTTCTGTCTATCAATAAAACATCAGACAAACAATGACGCTAGTACGCCCAAGATTGACCGATTATCACAACATATCCGTTGCACAAGCAGAAGTAGACTTTGCTATTCCATTTTTAGATGAAGACTTGCCTCTTTATATAGATCCATTTTTGTTGTGGAAATCCCCATCACAGCAAGATCAATCGTTACACTTAAATTTGGTTAACTCTTTTAACTATCAAAATCGTTTAATACGAAAAGGACAAGACGACGAGGCCAGGAGAAACTTGATTGTTGCTTCAGAATGTGATGAAGTTGGGCTTGGACTTTCAGCTACCCGTAAAGGAAAAAGAATAGGTGAAACTATAGCAAATGATATTTTGAACTTATTTCGGCTTATTCCTGAATATGGACAATATGGATTCACTCACTTTGAGGAAATTCAGTTCTATATTGATGGAATTTCCAGAGACAGAATTAGTGATTTCACCTGTAACTTTTTAAAGTCTTTTTTGATCGACTATACAGCTCAAGAATGTGAAGAAATTGGTATCCCGCTTTCTAAGGTACGTTTAGCAAGCTTGTATAGCACTCAGCAAAATAAGTTTCTTACAGACGTTGAGGTGGAATTACCGGTTCACCCTGAAAAAAACACTCCTATATTATTGGTTCCAAAACGCTGGTTGCGTCACATACCTTGGCTAAACTTCGATGACTATTTCAAGACATATTGTCCCAAAGATGAAGTTATAAATCAATATGGCTCAGATGAGCGTGTAAAGATTCTAACCTACAATCGTGAAAACTATGGCGCTATCGAAGCATACAGAAAAGAAAAGGAACGTCATGCCTCCGAATGTCAAAATGACCCGTTATTTAAGCAAATTCCGGTGCTTTCAGCTCGTAGAAAATTGGCTGAGATAAAATCACTACCAACTGGTACGACAAGTAAAGCAGATAAAAAATTTGAAGATGCTGCCACGCAATTATTAGCATCTTTGCTTTACCCTCATCTGGATTTTGCCGATACTCAGAGCCGCACTGACAGCGGGGTAGTGATTCGTGATCTAATATTTTATAACAACCGATCTGTAGACTTTCTGCAGGGCATTCTACAGGACTACGGGAGCAGGCAAATTGTTATGGAGCTGAAAAACGTAAGGGCGATTGAACGAGAGCATATAAACCAGCTTAATCGCTATCTTTCTAATGAGTTTGGGAAGTTCGGGGTACTGATAACGCGAAACCCTCTTCCCAAGGCTATGATGAAAAATACTGTAGATTTGTGGGCGGGACAACGGCGATGCATCATTTCTTTAACCGATGCTGACCTGGAGCAAATGGTTGAAGTGTTTGAAAGCAAACAGCGACAGCCTATTGAGGTACTAAAAAAGAAATACGTTGAATTTATGCGGTTATGTCCATCCTAGGAGAATACAATGAAGCGAAGCGAAATAGAACTTTTTGAAAAAGTCACCACACAGCTTAATGGTTTATACAGGGAAATTGCCATTTTAACCAATAAGGCACCAAATGGAACCATAAATAAGTTCAAGCTTAAATTTATTAACACTACTTTGGCAAGTCTTAATGGAATTCTTGGAGAGAAGTTTCGGCCATTTCCTGAATTTGATGTGTTTGATGTTGATGACCTTCCAAATAATAGTGATGTTTCACTGATATTAACTCAATACAAAGACAGCGCTTCAAACTTCAAGGCAGCTAATTCTAAATCGCTTCTTGAGGGAGGGGGATGGATCATAGAGGATGAAGATGACGAGTTTTAGGGTGAGGCCAAGTACAAGTATTTGAAAGGAGACCTCAAATGCCACCAGCAAGGCGTGTTGTACCAGACCAATCTGCAAATTCAGTTATTACTACACCAGAACTTGCCGCAAAATACGAAGCCCTAATGCCACTTCTCAAAGGAATGTATGAAGAGTTTCAAGAACTCAGTAAGAAGAAACCTGATGGCACTCTCAATAAAAGGAAGCTTGAGATTGTAAACCGACTTCTTACAGAAATTTTCTCAGTTGTTGATGGAGAACCAACCAGAGCATTCCTTGATTTACTTGATGAGGACGATTTACCGCAGAACAGTGATGTTGCTTTGATTCTTAATCAGAGTGTTGCTGCGATGCAAAGCTTTCATTCAAAATATTATAGATATACCGCAGGAAGAGGACAACATTGGGTGGTAACATCTGAGTAATCTCAAAAAACTTTCCTGGTTTGCCTTACGAGGCTGGAGGAGGGCTCCAACCAGGCAGGAGTTTTGCCTATAAGGCATCTATCTGTCGGGGAATAGTTCCGTTTATCGCGTATGTAGCCTGCCGTGCTGGTCAATCGGTTCGGCAGGCTACATAAGGAGAGTTTATGATTTTGTGTAAGCTAGGTCGTGCTTATCCAGGCTGCAAACTCACTTTTACTAATTATTTCTGACGCCACAATATATTTAATTGCTTTGCTTACTGGGAGTCTTTGGGGGATTAACAATTCGAAATCGCTATTAGGGCCATTCTTTTCAAGAAGTGCTAGGGCCTCCTGTCCGCTTAGGTCAGCCGAAGATTTTAAGTTTTTAGCTTCCATATAAAACAACTCGCAAAACTTTTGGATTTCCGGAAAATTTTGCTTTAGCTTCGTTAAATCAACTGGTTTATTTTCTCTAAGACATAACCTTTCTAAATTCCCTTTTTCGGGTTCTGAGAAACCTATCAAAAGTTTGTCCCAAAGATCGTTATAAGGTTTTATCAAATCATGGGTTCGTAGGGTGGCCCCCATTTTTATCAGCTCGAAAGCATCAAAAATAAAACCATAATTTGCTTCTGGCCAGTCTTTAAAGTATTCATCTCTTCTACCAAAACTTAGAAATATATAATTATCATCTCCAGCTAGAAAATCTACTGGTTTGAGGTCGCTAGGATTATATAAATCCAATTCGCAACGTCTTTTGTATGAAAAAAGATAGCCAGAATTATAAACGTCAATAAACCGCTTTTTTATCCCCGAGATTATTTCTGCTGAGTACGGCCAATGCGGAGCCTTGTCTCGATTAAAAATAGCACTCAGTATTTCGTTGTTCTCCAAACTTTTCCTGGAAATTAAATGATAAGCTTCGAGCATGTTTACTCCGGAGGTGGCTAAAAGTTGAATTCTGGCAATGTTAAGGCTTAGTCAGCAGGCTGATTAGTCTCAAGAGAGTTTTCTTCAAATGAAACTACATCTAGGATAACCGGCGGTGGCGGCGGTGTTTTGTTCAAAATACCGTGGTTGGCATGATCGAACCAGGTTTCAAAATGTGCTCGCATAACAGTGTTGGCCGGATCTTTTAACAAAGCCATAAAATCGTTAAAATGTTGTTTTAGCAGGGTTACCAGGTTTCTAACGTTTAGACTGACTGTAGGTGTTCGGTTCTGCTGATTGAAGTCCATAAGATCATATTCGGTATACCGCCAGACGTGTTGAGGGTCTATACCAATTACAAACCGGCCGCCCATCTGGTTCAAATGGTAAAGACCACATCGGCCTTCCTCGTAAAAAATATCAATAATTTCTTTGTGCTTGGGATCATTTTCATCAATCCCCTGGAAAACATCTCTAAGCCCTGCTTTAAAAGCTTGTTTGGACAGTTCTTGATTGCGGATCGGCCGGCCAACTCCGAGTTTAAAGTGTCCGATCATCTCGAAGTAACTCATGACCAGGTTAAGTGCGGCCTGTTCGCTCTGAGGAATTGGTTCTATCAGATATTCTCCAGTGTCATTAGTTTTGCCTGCTACCATAATTTCAGCTATATCCAGGGTCCAGCCAATAATCTGGTCTTCGAAAATTTTAATTTTATCATCTAAATAATAGTGATAATTGAAGTGCGATTCTCTGTAATGTGGGCTAAGAAATAAATTAGACATATTACGTACCCCCGAAATTTTCCAATCCTCAAATTCAAAGATAAGGCTTTTCATTTAGTAACGAGATCAACCTCGTCGCCAGGTGATAGGATCAAAGCATTTTCCGGACAGATATGGTCTATTACTAGGGAGTCCAAGTATTATTCGGAAGGGAACGGTCTGTTAACAAATCTCTAAGCGTACAATCCTCCAGAAATAGTTAACCTTTGCAAAAAGGCCCTGAAATTTAACCAGAGCCATTTTTTATATTTATGCTATTGCGTCAACGAGCTTAATAAGCTCCATACCCGCCATAATTCCGGTAAGGATGAATTTGGCCGTTTGCTTTTCATCTAAGCCTAAGGGTTCACCCAGTGTGACCGGTGGCGGGTTCCAGCTTTTAGTCTCCCTGATAAAAATTGAGTCTACGATACCCGCTTTGTGAGCTATAAGATTTCTTGTCTTCATCAACAAATTTAACTCCGGCTTATCAAGCACCTTCTTTATATCTTCCCTCTTTTCAGGAAAAATCGCGGCATAGGCAGTGACCATACCAGTGACACCGGTAAAATCAAATTTTTCCTTGAGAATTGTTCCCATCTTGTCTTTTAAATCAAAATCGTATTCGGCCAAAAGTGAGAATTGAATTTGTTTACCGGATAGACCCTCGGGTTGCTTTAGAGCAATTTCGCCGCGTTGTTTTGCAGCTTCGGAGGAGTCTACCTGGAAAGCCTTCTGTCCGTACTTTTTGGGTTCTTTATTAACCAGACTAGTCCATAAATCAGCCGCTATTGATTCGAAAGTAGTCCAGGTTAGAGAAATGGCAGAGTAATAATGGGCTAGAAGGCCCTGTGCAATGTCATTACTCTCTTTGGTAAACTCCCTCTCAATCGCCTTGTACTTTTTGTTTCTAGTTTCCTTCATCCTTTCGTCAAATCTGTCCCTTTGAATTTGCTCCATAACCTCCAAAACAATTCGATTTCTTTTGTCTACTGGTACATTAAGAAGGCCCCGAGCTTGTTGCAGGCTGTAACCATTGTCGAGGAGGTGGTTTAGAAGGTACATTTCGAACTGGGCATACATTACGGCAGCCGACATAAATGCTGCCGGCAAACTTAACATGTTATAAATAGTTAAAACGTTTTCTAGAAAGAGTTGGCCGTAAACTTTAACATCTTCATTAGTAAGAGAGTTGACGAAAGCCTCCAAGTCTTTTTCTTCAACTGGAACAACCATACTGAGAAAATTAAATTCTGCCACAAAAACCCTCCGCTAAAGAGGCAGGGAGACAGGTACAGTTAAAGGATGTTATAATAGCTATAAGTCAGCCTGCCATCGCAATTATAAGGTTGATCTTCAAGGGCCGAGGTGTTCGAATAACCTGGGCTTTTATTTTCCTCAGTATTATATCAGAACAAACGTCCAAAATTTTAAGTGTTTCCCCTAAATTTTATGGACAAACAGTTATAGTCGGGAATTACTAGGGCGGCTAGGCACCGACCATCATATAGCACAAGACCAAGCGTAGTAAAGTTCTCGTGACTGTAGCTGAGGAGCTAGGGGATGAAATAGCTCACGAAGTGAACAGGGTTATTTCAGTCAAGTTAGGTTTCGGGGAACAGTTTCCAATCTGGTTTTTCTTATGATCCTTCTGCTTTATATAAGCCCTTAACTAGTCGCCTGAATAAAAAGTAAGAACTAATTGTCTGGGCAGGGATCTTCTTCATCAATATAGTGAATTGGTGGGCTCATTGTGGAGTCGGAGCAATTTTCATACAAAATAGTCGAGTATAGAGAATTTAGCCTATTGCAAAGCCTTTATTTTATTTAGTAATTTAAGTCCTGTGCCGGCCCTTGACTGGTTAGCGGCTTATTACCTCCAGCTTCTTGTTAAGCCAGCTCCGTGTGGGGAGCAACCTTATATTATCTCTTACCAGAGCGGCTATGCCAGTAATTTCCAGTCTGGCAACGAAAATAACGAACCGTACAATGATTATGACAAAGAGGAGGAGCTAGTCGACAAAGGCGAAGAAAGCCTTTGATAAACATTAGTCAAGATAATGGTAATTATCTTGACTAATCTTAGTAACCTCTTTGAGTTCAAAATAAGAAAATTTGTAGCTACCTTATCGCTAATGCCTTCGTTAATTCATTGGAAACTGAAGATTATTAGGCAAGCCGGTGTTTTTGCCTAAGCTGTATCTTCTAAAAATGGCCAATCTCGGGTCATACCAACTCTAGATTTAACTGAACTGATTATACTGGATAATTGGAATATTCCAGTATAATTTTGTCAAGTGATTAAACCTAATAGGATTAGACATTCAGTTTGTCTAACTACGGAAATTTCGTCAGACCCTGAAAATGTCCAAAAATTGCTCGGACCCGTTGTTCCCCTGGCGCATTGTTCTCCAAAGAACGCCTCGGCCAGACTTCGGTTTTTTCGGCAATTGCCATGACGGATTCTACGTGTCCTCTTCTGACTCACATGAAGAAACGCAACGACCATCGTATCTATGAACCGAAATACTCCTGGACATCCAATGAGCCTTGCATACCTGCTCGTCAGTGCATCTCAGAAGCGAGAGGAAAGGGTATCATGAAGGGAAAATCCTTCTCTAGCGAAACCGACCACGGACCCAGAGGAGGATGACGGCCCAGCCAAGCAAGCCCAGTACCATCGTGATGTACATTACGGGCAGGCTCGGCTGCCCGTACATCCCCCAGTAGATGATGCCACCCATCAGCAGTGCAGGGATGACACTCACCCATCTGCTTGTGGCAAGTGACAGGGCAAACGCACCGATGGAAACCAGCAGGATCACTGGCCCTGCTTGCAGCAATAAGGTCAGGATGGAAGTGGGCTGGCCGCTGGCTGCCTGTCCTTGTGAACCCATAGGCATCCCAGCCATCACCGCAGACGCTCCCACACCAGCGACCCCGATGACAGCCAGCAGCATGGCACCCATACAGATTAGGGTACCTAGTACGCCCACGATGCCGAGGGCTGCTTGACCAATACGTAAGCTCCTTTTCATGGAATTCCTCCCCCGGAGCAACTCGCCTCGGCGCTCCTCGTTCCTCCGTCTCTCACTATGAGGTCAGGTCCCCCATAGTCTTTGCAGATACTGTGGTAGAGAGGGGAGTAATCTCCCTCCGCTGTTCATGCTCCTTGAACCATCTCGGGCAGGTGCTCCTCGGCTGGAGCCGTCCGACCGACACTGCCGATGGCCTCAAACAGCAGGTCGGGCCGGCCCCACAGCGAGTTGACGAAAATCAACGTGACGGACAGCGCCATCGCCACCATTGCCCATACCGGATATACCAGGCCAGTCATCGCAGCGGGCACCCCGATGCCGTTGAAAAGAAAAGCAAGCAGCACATTTTGTTTAGTCTTGCGGTAACTTCGCTGGCTAATATCGCGGGCGGTCAGAACTGATAAGAGGCTGTTTCTAACAATAATAATATCAGAGGATTCGATAGCTATATCGGTACCACTCCCCATCGCCACTCCCACGTCAGCCTGCATCAAGGCCGGGGCGTCGTTAATCCCGTCACCGACCATGGCGACCCTGTTTTGCCCCCCTTCTTGCAACTGGCGCACAATCTCGGCCTTTTGCCCTGGCAGGACACCGGCTTTTACCTTAGAAATGCCAATCTCGCCAGCCACCCGCTCGGCTGCCCGCTGGTTGTCACCAGTTACGAGGATGGGCATGAGCTTTACTTTGTGCATAGCTGCCACTGCTTCTCTGGCATCGGCCCGCAAAGGATCACCAAGCGAAAGGGCGCCAATGAGCTTTCCGTTGTGACTGACAACTATTACCGTTCGCCCTAACCCTTCAAGGGCTGCAATTCGTTCCATCAGCGGGGATAGGTCAATGCCTTTCTCCTCATGCAACTCCGGACGCCCTACCAACACTTTGCTTCCTTCAATAACTGCCGCTACACCCCACCCGGTTAGGGATTCAAAATCTTCCACCTCGGGCAGATTTAAGTTTCTCTCCCGTGCAGCATTTACTACCGCCTGAGCAAGTGGATGTTCGGACGACGCTTCGGCCGAAGCCGCAAGGGTAAGTAGCTCATTGATATCCCCAAGAGCTTCAATCTCCCGGACGGTTGGCCGACCCTCAGTTAAGGTTCCGGTCTTGTCAAGAACAATATAGGTCACGGAGCCAAAGGTTTGAAATGCCTCGCCGGTGCGCATAATAATCCCCTGGTCGGCCGCCAACCCGGCGCCACGCACAATCGAAAGAGGGGCTGCGATACCAACTGCACAAGGGTAGCCCATCACCAACACACTTAAGCCGGCAAACACGGCCCGCTGTAGGTCCGCCTGGCCGGTGATTAACCAGGTGCCGATACCCAGGGCTAGCACAGCGAACAGGGATAGTAGCAGGACGGCCGGTGTATAGACCCGCAGAATGCGGTCGACCAGATGTAAAATGCCTGGTTTCAAAGCCCGTGCATCCTCAACATGGCGGATGATCTGCTGCAGGAAACTTTCGGCTCCAATCGCCGACACTTCGATCAGCAAGGTCCCCGATCCGTTGATCGAGCCGCCAATAACCTGGTCCCCATTGAATTTTTCAATAGGAAGCGGCTCACCGGTAACCAGGGCCTGGTTTACGGACGAATGGCCGGAAACGACCAACCCATCCACCGGAATGCGCTCACCAGGGCGTACCCGCACCAAATCCCCCAGGACAACCTGACCGATTGGTAGCTCCTGCTCCTGATTGTCCCGGACCACCCGGGCGGTATCTGGTTGCAGGTCAAGCAACCGCTTCACGGCCTGGGAACTCCGGGTTTTGACAAGCAGCGACAGCCACTCCGAGAAGATGTGGTAGTTGACTACAAGCACGGAGACGGCAAAGAAAGGAGCGGTTGGATAACCAGAAGGCTGGAAGATCAGGCCGATAAGACCGCCAGCAATCCCGGCAAAGGCTCCCGCCTCCAGCATAACGTGCTGGTTGAGGATACCTCGCCGTAAAGACTGCCAGGCCATAACCAGAATATGTTGGGCTACCTCAAAGGTAACCGCAATGGCAAACAAGCCGACAACCCAGGGTATGACCGGTTTTGCCAGACCCAACATATTTATGATCAGGGCCCCGAGAAATAACCCAAAGCCTGCCCCCCCAATCAAGAAGGTCCAGATACCGCGACCTTTCAGGATAAAGAAGGCGGCTGCAACCAGGCTGAAGCCAACCACCGACGGCACCAGCAATGACCAGAGACCCTCGATCTTTAGAATGAGGGCAATAGTTACTAGGCTAAAACCAATTGCTACCAGCAGACGTTTGCCTTCCTGCACCAGGGCAGCCTCTTCCTCCTCGAACGGCTGCAACTTGCGGGGATCCCAAATTGTGTAGCCAATGTCCTTTAAGGTCTCAAGGAGTTGCTCCGGCTGGATCAGTTTTGGGTTATATTCGACCAGAGCCTGTTCATGGGTAAGACTCACCGCTACCTTCTCGACCCCTGGCATCCGGCCGAGAGCTTTTTCAATTGTACCGGTGCACAGAGAGCAGTGTAATCCACCGATCTTGGCCCGGAAGCGGTCATGTCCTTTTTCAGTAACCCCTTCCTCCGCCCAAAATGGTTCGGAGGAAAGCTCATCTTTTATAAGGGTTTTCATAGGAATTCCTCTAAATTTCCTAATTTATAAGTGTTGAGTTCTATTTAAGGTCTGCTAAAGTTAAATATTAGATTTATTCGGGTTTCAAATCATACCCAAGTTGCTCAAGTTTTGCCCGCACTTGATGAGGAGTAGTTTGAGTTGCATCGACCGTTACCTTCACCTGCTGGGTTTGGGCACTCGCTTGGACTTGCTCAACTCCTGGCAGACGCTTAAGAGCTTTGCCAATCCGTTCCTCACAGCCGGCGCAATTGATTTTTGTTTCACCAACTACCGTAAAATCTAAGTTCTTTTTCATATAAATAATCTCTTTCTTTCTTCTTCTTCTTTCTTCTTCGGTTTGTCCTTATAAATTAGCCCATGGCACCGGCAAGAGAGTACTGTCGGCACCGAGGACTATCTTTGTCTAAACTTTTAGGCTGCCATTTGGCGGCAGCTTTCCGAGCAACTGCGACAGGCTTCCGCACATTTGTGCATAATCCCGCCAGACTGCTGGGTATCGCATTCTTTTGCACAGACTGTGCAAGCTTCAGCGCAAACCCCACAAAGTTGTGCTGCAAACTGGGAATTGCGTCCCAGGAGTTCCATACAGGTTGTGGCAAGATCGACGCAATCCAGGCACAGCCTTACACATTGGGACATTGTGTCACCTTGCCCGCCGCCTAAACATTCGTCGGCGCAGCGAGAAGCAAGCCGGACAACTTCGGCGCAGTCCTTAATACACCGGTCGGTTTGTTGTTGATTGGTATTTGTAGTGCTCACTAAAATCTCCTTTCTAATTCTAAAATAAATAAGAATAGGTGGGAAGTGGTTTATCGGCGTAAATAATTATCCTTCCCAGCTGCACACCACCTCTTATCTGAAATGAAGAGTACTAAAACTAATCTTAGGTATACACCTTCCACCTGACTAGAATGTCAAGACCCTTCAACCAATTGATTAGACGGAGGGAGTAGGTAGATATTTTCCAACCACCTGATCAAAAGCCTTTTTCAGCTGGTCCTCCGTTATAAGACCATCCAGACGGGCGATCTCTTTACCTTTGAATAAGATAAGGACTGTAGGTATGCTCATAACATCAAACCGGCTTGCAACCGGTAAGTCACGATCAATATCAATCCGGTATACGGGTAGCCTATTGGCATACGGTTGAGTGGCTCTTTCCAGATGAGGTTCTAAAACCTGGCAGGGCGGGCAACTCGCCTGGTAGAAATCAAGCACAACTGGCCCTTGGGCTTTTAACACGCGAGCCTCTAAATCCTTCCTTGTTACAGTTTCAATCTTTACCATAATAGTTTTACAGCTTCTTCCTTTTTTACCACTTCCTACTACTTTCTGTAGAGTTTTAATTCTACTTCCCGGTAGTACAGAACATTATTTAGATTTTTTTGCTACCCTTCGAAGCAACTTTTCTGGCGGTAATCCGGTTACTTTATGATGTTCTATGATGCCGCAGACTAATCCACCGACTCCACTTAATTCACCAGCCTCTTCCCGCAGGCTGCCAAGATCTTTACGGAATTCTTGCAATGCGGTAATTTGCTGGTCTACGGCTGCTATTTTCCGGTCAAGTATTTCCAGCATGTGATAACAAGGGCGCTGCCCGATTTGCCGGAGTTTCAAAATTTCAGCGATTTCTTCTAAAGAGAAACCAACTGCTTTGGCTTTCGTTATGAAGCTAAGCCGTTCCAGATCGGCAAGATTGTAAAGCCTGTACCCGGCTTCAGTCCGGGGTGGCACAGGCAATAGTCCAATTTCCTCATAGAAGCGAATAGTTTTAGGGTTAAGATCGAATTGGGCGGCCAGTTCGCCAATCCGGAACTGCTTGCCCTGGGCTAACTCAGGGATGGCCTTCTCTTTTGACTCTGTAGTTGGTTTTCTTACTTCTGTCATGGTCCAAGTTCCTATTAATTCTTCCTCTTATAGCCTTATTGCCTTTGAAAAAGTGGGAAGTTAAAAAGTGGTTTTCAATCATTTATGGTAGTATATACCTTCCAGTCTACTGGAAGGTCAAGTTTTAGAATTTTTGGGACAATTTGTTTTGCAGTCGGTTGTGTACCATAATTTATCCTGCCGGTGAAATCCAAAGTAACTTTCCTACCATCCCAGTTTCAGTAATCAAGTTACCCTGCTGGTAGTTGGCCGAAAATGAACGTTACTACGACCAGGGCAAAGTAGTAAACACTTGTTCTAATTCTTCTAGCTGCTAACATAAGTGCCGTTTTTCGTTTTGGAATTGGCACTTGTGACCGTTTCTGCTCGTCTATTAGACTTCTTTGAAGATAATCTTCTTCTAGTTTGAGCTTGAAAAAAGCAGAGAGTATACTTCTCCAAACTTGCCAGTGCCGTAACCTGTAGAGATGGATACTTTGCCCTTGGTCGCGCCAATGTTTAAATTGGGCTTAGTTGAAGCAAAATGGCTCTTGGCTATTTGGTTTGTCCGAACAATCAAATTGCCAATAGGGGGATCAGTAAAGGTATTATTTAATACCTTTACTGATCCTCCTATTTAGGTTAAATTTCGATTTAAGACCTCTATTTACAGGATTTGTTTATAACGGGTTAGCTTAGTTGAAGTCCTATTATATAGGAATAACGGCATATTTAAGTATAATCTATACTGGAAAAGGTTAAACAAAAGTCTCCGGTATAGACGCTAAGCTTTTTTATTACCCCTGCCTAGAACAGCGGCAATTAAGCTGGGGACAAGTGTAATAATCATTCCCCGCAGGAAAGCCTCGAAGTGAAAGGAATAACTTTCATACATGGGATCCCCTTCCTTAGCTAGTGACTTTACAAAGCCTGGCCTCCAGACTAATACTAAAAAGTAATCCAAAATTAAAAGGTCAAACAAATTAACGAAACTGCCTATCGAATAGGCATTAAAGAAAGCATTAACGAAGGAAAGTTCACCCTTATTTTGCTTTCTTAACAGTATGTTGGAGAGTATTGGTACGCCAAATAAAAATGAGAGTGAGGGAACAAAGAAATAGGCCCGTTGTTTTTTGTTTTTGCATCGACTTCGCCCCTGGACAACATGGCGGGATTAACCCGCACTACCAAAAGAATTAATCCGGTCATCAAACCGCTCAGAAGCAGGCTGTCGGTTACAACTCGCTTGGCCGACAATTGTTGCGGATCAGGCTTGATATTGAAGGGTAGACGCATAATTTATCCTTTCTGAACTAAATGGAACGATACAAAACGGTTGGTTATGCGATACGGGTAAGACCTGGCTTTGACTCTTTTTAGAAACGCCGCCTATCTTAAAAGGGGTTTTGTCCAGTCGTCAGGACTTTATATATCTCCTGGGATTTGAAACAACCTGTAATACTGCCAGGGCCAGTAAAAGTCCGGCTATACAGGGCAGGCCAGCCTTTCCAACCTTATATAACACGATCCACAAAAGTTTCATCTTAACTTAACGGTTTGAGCTACTAGCTAGGTCTATTCCTTCCCCGCTCACTCTATCCCGGTCAAAGTTTAGCCGATTATAGTAAATAAGCGGTTAAAGAAATATTAGTAAAAGTAAGAATACAGCCTTATACAACCATTGTGATTATCAGTAGTATTAAGAAGCCGATAAAAAAAGTAGCGGTAATCCATGGCGTTTCGGGCACTTCGTGAGCTTCCACCAGTAACTCCTCAGTCACCAGGTAAAGCAGGGCGGCCACGCCAAAGGCCAGCACTGCTTCTAAAAGTCTACCCGAAAGACCTCCCAGGACCGACGCTCCAAAGGAAGCGCCAATAAAAGGAAGGAGGGCCAGCCCGGTAGTTACAGCGATGCTTCTCCCCCTGGAAATGCCCAATCTACTCAAGGTTGCCGAGGTTGCCAGTCCGAGCGATAAGAGTTCGAGAGACAGGGCAATAATAAGTAAAATCCCTTCTTTAGCCCCGGCGGCAAATCCAATCCCGATTAATAACCCGTCTATGGTGACATCAACACCTATCGTGGCGATCAAACTAGCAGGAAGAGCAGCCTTACTTTTTTGTAAAGTCCTGCTTTTTTCTTCTTCGTCTCCTGCTTCGTCTGTTTCTGCTTCTCCTATCTCATTTTCTGGCCTTTCCGCTTTTTCGGTAAGCGCTTTGATTGAAAGCATAAGAGCAATCCCGGCCGAAAAGCCGATGATGGTTGCTACAGGAGCGTGTTCGCTTACAACGTCCGGTAATAGTTCCACCGCGACTGCAGCGAAGACCATTCCCGCCGCGAAGTGCTGAATGGCGCTGCCCAGCCTGGGACCGGGCGGCCGGAAGGCCGCAATAATTCCACCGAGGATGGCCGCTGCTACCGGAAAAATGGTAAAGAGCAGCACCTTTATAAACAGTTCAGACATTGATTTTAATTGCCGCCTTTACTTTCCCGCTCCAATCCTTTTATAAACACCAGGGGAATCGGTTTCTTACTTGCTTGGCCGCCTACCCTGTATGTATGTAACATGCCTGATCCCACTTAGGCCAACCGTCCGGCCTGTAAAGCCTGGTTTTGAGCGCTTGCTACCTACCTTCTCAAGGTAAAACAATGGATCTTTAAACCTTGAGGTCCGGGGAGACACAAAAAGTATCATTAACGGCACAGTCCTGGTATTCCAACTGCATCGTAGCATGCTTGATGCGGTATTTATTTTCAAGCAGCCGGTTGACATCTTTGGCGATGAGATTGGCTTCCTGAATAGTGTAATTCTCGGTCAGGACCAGGTGGCATGAAAGGGCGCTCAGGCCGCTGCCGATGGTCCAGACGTGCAGGTCGTGGACATCGGTCACTTTCGGCTGCTTCATCAGGTCGCGCATCAGACTTACCATATCGAGCCCTTCCGGGATGCCCTCTAAGAGAATGTTGACGGCTTCTTTGAGAATCCCCCAGCTCGACCAGAGAATTAAAAGGGCTATCAATATCGAAATGATCGGGTCAACTATTTTCCAGCCGGTAAAGACGATGATAATCCCGGCAATAATCACGCCGAGCGAGGCGGCGGCGTCTCCGGCGATATGTATAAAGGCGCTGCGGGTGTTGAGATCTTCTTTAGACCAGGCCATTAGCAGCCAGGCCACCACCAAATTGACGGCCAGGGCCACACTTGCCACTATAATGACCACCCAGCCTTGCACCTCCGGGGGGTTGATGATCCGGTCGATACTTTCGTACAGAATATAAAAAGAGATCAAAACGAGGGTGGCGGCGTTGAGAGTAGCGGTCAGGATACCGGTCCGGTGATAACCGAAGGTTTTATTTATATTGGGCAAGCGCCGGGACATGTATAAGGCCCAGCCGCTGAGGCCAAGGGCCAGGGCGTCGGTCAGGTTATGGCCGGCATCGGAAATCAGGGCCAGGCTATTGGCCCAAAGCCCGGCCACAAACTCAAGGACGACAAACCCGCCGGTTAAGACCAGCCCTATCACAAAAGCCATCCCCAGATTTACCGGAACGTGAGAATGGGAGTGGGAGGAATGACCGCCCTGGCCCCCCTGATGGTCATGGATGAGCTTGTGATCATCATGATCGTGGTCGTGGTGACCTTCGCCTTCCTCCCTTTCGCTAGAATGGTCGGAATAAGAATTTATCGGGACGCCGGCCTGGTCATCCTCATTCGAATGAGGATGACCAGGCTGATTTGTGACTTTGCTAGCCATCTTAAACGCTCCTGGTTTTTGAAGAATTTAGCTGAGTTAAGATAACAAACCAAACACTTCAAAGTCTTTTTTCTTCTTTTATTACTGATGCTCAGGTTTTCTGGCCTGCTTAAAAGTTAGGCGGAACAACTGCCGGGCATCGGTTTAACCTGGCCCATTTGTACGCCCTTAGCAGAAAGCCGAAGTATAACCTACTGGCTTTTAAACAAGCGGGATAAGAGGCACTTAGCGCTAAACGATTGGAGGCTTTTCAGGGGGATAGGGAAAGATATCCGGCCACGCCGCAACTTCAACCACCATCCGGTGGCTAATCTGGGCGAACTCAAACAGCATAAGAACCTTTTCAGGGTCATGAAAAGTTGAACTATAAACCCTTGAAAGGCTTGGTTCACTGCTTGAGCTGGTTATAACTTTGTCGCCGGTTATCAGGCCGGCCGGGCCGGGCCTTTCACCGGTCAGAATGTTATTTTTAGGAGGAGAGAAATCAGGTTCAGGTCCAGGTGCGGGACCGTTAACACTTAACCTGGGAAATAAAACGTCGAACGAGCGGACCAGGTAGGCGTTCTGCAGGGCCTGGTTTTGTTTACCCCCAAACGAGGAAGCTGAAGATGGTGATGTTGACGATGAATTATTAGGATTATCAAGGTGGAGGTGAATAATACCACCAAATAGCTCAAGGTGAAGGAGTCTTACTTCTCCGGCCGGCATGGTAGCAACCTCATCTCCTGACTGTCCGGCAGGGCCGGAGGCGACCAGCACAATGACGGCTCCGGTACTGAGATTTATGGTAAGTAAGATAAGAGATAGCCAGAATAGAAGTTTGAGGCTCTGCCAGGTAAAAAAAATATTGCTTTTTGGCGAGTATAACTTCAATTGCTCACTACACTACACTTTCCGGCGGATTGGTTTGAGCACTCTTGCTAACACCCTTCAGCTTATTCTAGCACCTGAGTACTTTTTCCAATAAAGGCCGGGTAAGACTTCTCATCCAATCCAATCTTTTAGCGGTCAGATTAGGTTAGATTAGGTTAACGCTCTTCCTCAAAGTGTTCTTGGGCCCGGTTTATGAGGCCGACAATATGGTCGTCGGCCAGCGAGTAGTAGACCTGTTTGCCGGCTTTACGATACTTGACCAACCGCAAGGCCTTAAGCAGCCGCAGGTGATGGGAAATAGCGGGCATACTCATTTCCATTACATCAGCTAAATCACACACACACATCTCTTTTAACGAAAGTAAATAGAGCAGCTCGGTGCGAGTTTCATCACTTAATACTTTGAAAATCTCTGACAAGCCTGCTACTTCGATTAACCGGCCGCGTAAATCAAGTTTAGCTTCTTGCGAAAGTGGTTGGTAGATTTCGCAAAGATCTGTGGTAGAACGTGATGCGGCCACACTCATTATAACTACTCCCTGTTTTACTATAAACGATTAAGCAATTGCTTAATCGTTTATAGAATATCTAATTTCAGCTCCTTTGTCAAGAACTTGGAATTCTTTCTTCATATTGGCCTTCCGCATACATTGGAACCAAAAAGAACACTTTGTGCTCAGGACTAAACACAAAGTGTTCTAAAATTCTTAAAATTTAGTCGATTTAAATCCTTTTGCAAAAGGATTAAAATTGAAATCGATCTTTTTAGTACCGAAGTGCGCGCAACCCCATTGGTTGTCAATGGGGTCTGAGCATTACCTGGACTGAAATCACCTATTGGTAACAGATTTTGTATTAATTGGGTCAAAAAGCCAGTATTTGTATAATAATGGATAACTAGTTTAACTCAAATTGTTGTGCGGATGTAAGGCTTTGTAATAGGATAGACCGCCTTAGCGACTATTTTTGTCGTAAATTGCGCGGACCCCATAATAGCTTTCTATTAAAAGACTACATCAATAATCAGCTCAAATATAATGCCGAAAAAGATGCAGGCCGGGATAGTAATGATCCAGGCTTTAATTATGTTACTGGCCGTATTCCAGTTAACCGCCGTTAGTCGGCGGTTCGCGCCTACCCCCATAATAGCCGAACCGATTACGTGGGTAGTGCTGAGAGGGAAACCTAAACGCGAGGCCACCTCTATTACGGTAGCGGCGCTGGTTTCAGCGGCAAACCCGTGGACCGGTTGTAGTTTGACTATCCTTGCACCCATCGTCTTGATGATGCGCCAGCCTCCTGCCAGTGTTCCGGAGCCCATAGCTAAAGCCGCCAACACGATAACCCAGACCGGTACTTGAAATACGGCCGTGGGATGTTTCTCGTAGGTTATGATAGCCAGAGTTATAATAGCCATTGTTTTCTGGGCATCGTTACCGCCATGGCTGAAAGCCATAAAAGCCGAGGAAAAGAGTTGCAGACGCTTGAACCACTTATTAACAAAATGGGGGGTTGAGCGGACAAGTAACCAGTTGAGAAGCGTCATAATAAGGTAAGCGCCTATAAAACCGGCAATCGGGGAGAAAATCAAGCCGGCAACAACTTTGCCGATCCCTTCACCTTTAAGGATAGCCAGGTTAAACCCGTTACCTGCCAGGCTGGCTCCAATCAAACCACCGATCAAGGCGTGACTGCTGCTGCTGGGGAGCCCCCAGTACCAGGTAATTAAGTTCCAGGTTATTGCTCCCAGTAGCGCGCCAATAACGATTAGCTGGCTGCTATTAGAAGGGTCAACAATATCCTGACCCACCGTTTTAGCTACGCTTGTACCGGTAAAAGCCCCAATAAAATTAAAGATTGCGGCCATGCTTACCGCCACGAATGGAGAAAGTACCCTGGTGGCAACCACGGTTGCGATAGCGTTGGCGGAGTCGTGGAACCCATTGATAAAGTCAAAAATGGTTGCTATTATGATTACCGCCAGTAACAAGATAAAACCCCCGTCCATCTTCTCCTGACCTCCTTTCTTCCTTTCTTCCTTCCTACTTGCCTAATTTACCTGCTTATCTGCTTACTCCAAATTTCTTCTTAATTATAATGGCTATCAATATAACCTACCAGCTTAATAAATGCTTACCCATGAACTGGCCGTTAGCTGCCAGAATTACGGCAATGTCGCATAGGCGTTCGATACGGCGGACTATTTCAAGCCAGCTCAGGGCTTTTTTTAAGGCCGCTTCTTTTCCTTGCTCTTCCCCTTGCTCGCTTGCCGTATCTTCAAAGAGTTGCTGCAGGACTTTGCGGTACAGTTCACTCGCTTGATTTTCGGCCTGGACTAACTGCTTACCCCCTAAAGTGGTTCTCATATAAAAGTAGGAGATCGACCGGTTTATGGTTTCCTGAACCTGAGAGGCAAACTCTTCTAAGAATTCTGGCATCTGGCTAAAATAAGGCTGGGAAATTTCAGCCAGCCCTGTGGCTATTGCCAGGGTCTGTTCTTCGAGCTGGCTCAGTAAGGTTGCGATTATCAGTAGGCTTTTTATTAACTCTCTATCCTGGCTACCGGGAGGTTGCTTTTCCAGGAGTAACTTAGCCTGGATTTGAAAGTTGTGGTAAAGCTTGATGGTAAAGTCGTTATTAGAAATTAACCGTTTGATATTAAAATGGTCAAAGTTCTTCAGGTTTTCCAAAACGCCGGTACTATCATTTTCAACCCCTTTAATCAGGTCGTCCAGGATCTCCTGCAGCAGGGGTATGCCTTCGTTTAAAATGGTCGGATCCATTTTATAATTTCCCCTCGTTATTAAAAATGGTTATTTAGCCTATCCCTCTGGGGAGGTTGGTGCACTTTAAATAGCCCGGCATTCGAACCTAAAGTAAAAGCCTTCTTACCGGGCGCCTGTCCAGGCCTGGGCGCTCAACTGAACCGGGTCCCAAGGGCTGCTAAAGGGCGGGGTATAGCTAAGATCCAGATTGTTTAACTCTTCAACCTTCATCTGGTGGTAAAGCGCCGTAGCAAAAACATCGATTCTTTTAGCCACCTCAGAGTGCCAGTGCCCCAACATCTGGGCGCCTAGCAGCCGGCCGGTCTGGCGGTCGCCGGTTACCCGGATGTGAATGTTATGAGGATTAGGATAATAGGCTTTATGGTCCCACGTTTCGAGCTCGACTGTGAGAGGATCGAAACCAGCCTGCAGGGCCTCCTGGTCGCGCAACCCGGTGCGGGCTATGGTAAGCTCGAATACTTTGACTACCTGAGTGCCCAGCGAACCCATGAAAGAGCGGTTACCGCCGGCTATGTTTTCACCGGCGACCCGCCCCTGCTTGTGGGCGGTCGTTCCTAAAGGCAGATAAACATATGTCTGTAAGAGATGATGCCAGGTCTCGACACAATCGCCAGCGGCATAAATGCCCGGCACATTGGTTTCCATCTTCCGGTTTACACACAAAGCGCCCTGAGAGGAAGTTAAAACCCCGGCATGGGCGCCTAACTGGCTGCTGGGTCTGACACCGGTAGCTACCAGAACCAGATCGGCATTTGATAAAAATCCACCTGATCCTTTAACCACCAGCTTGTTTTTCATACGCTCGATTGACTCGACGGTGGTTTGATTTATAACTTCGACTTTGTGGCGGCCCAGTTCCTCCTCAACCAGAGCGCCCAGCTCCTGATCGACTGTAGGCAGTACCCGGATCGGGCGGCCGATCAGGGTTACTTTTAAACCCCGGTAGGTCAGCGCATCGGCCATCTCCAGGCCGATGTATCCGCCACCAATAATGATGGCCGAGCGGGGCCGCTGTTCCGTCAGGAAGCGGTTTAGTTGGAAACTATCTTCCATGGTGTGAAGAGGGAAAACCCCCGGTTCATGTACACCTGAAATCTGAGGTAGGCTGGGGGTTGCACCTGTGGCAATCAAGAGACGGTTATAGGATAAATTCTTCTCCAACCCCGCTCTATCTGCAACCTTCACCAGGCGCTTCAGCGGATCTATTTCCTGGGCCGTATGGTTAAGCAAGAGTTTGAGACCTTTACCTTCAAGCTCATCCTGAGTGCGATGAGCCAACCGGCGCCAGTCCCCGACCTCGCCACTAAGGTAAAAGGGAAGGCCACAGATACTATAATTCGCAAATGCATCCGCCACAACGAGCGTTACTTCCTCTTGCGGATCTAGCTCACGTATCCGTAAAGCCGCGCTTATGCCAGCGTCACTTCCTCCAATAATTAACAAAGGATTACTCCAATTCCAATCGGCCTATAAGCATCTCGTAGTCAGGTCTTTTAGGAGCGATTCTAATTGATATATGTACATTTGTCTATAGGTAACGGATGTATTTAGAAGGAGATTTTTATTTTGCGAAGTGGTTTTTCAAAGCTAGTTAGGTAGTTTTAATAAAGCCAACAATGCCCTCCCCTCCATCCAAAGTGGCCGAGTGGCGTAGTTGATGAAGGAGAAGCAAAGAGAAGCAAGAAGTAGCAAGGAATAAGGAAATAAAGATTAAACAACTGTTTATCATAAGTTTACTTTTGATACAACAAAATAAAAACTATTACCTTGCCCTTCCTCCCTACCATCGAACTCTTTTAACCTTCTAATTCCTGCCTGGCGCTGGCCGTTACAGTTCCTGGCGCGGTCTTGCGATCTTCGCGGCTTGGTACAATTTCAGTCATCTGGCCGGTACTTACAAAAATAATTCTTTCGCAAATGTTGGTTATACGGTCGCCAAAACGTTCTAAATTGTGGGCTACCCAGAGCAAATAATTGGCTCCGTTGATCAAGGTGGTATCGCTCAACATAATTTGCAGAAGTTTGTGGAAGATTATGTCATAATGGTTATCCACTTCGTCATCCATCTTCGCTACGGCCAGCGCTGCCTCTCTGTCCTCTCGAATAAACGCTTTTAGAGCCTCCTCAAGCATCTGGTGGTTTATTTTTGCCATTTCAGTAAATTCAATTGGAATTTCCAATAAAGGATGCGCATCCATCAGCAAATTTATACGCGCCGTGCCCCGCGCATGATCACCCATCCGTTCAAGCTCCCCGGTTATATTAAGGATTGCCGCTACCAGGCGTAAGTCGTGGGCTACTACCGGTTGTTGGGTGGCAATCAAAGATAAGGCTTTATCCTCAATTACAAATCGTTGCCGGTTAATTTCTTTATCGTTGTCAATCACAAATTGCGCTAAATGACAGTCGTGGCGGGTAAGGGCATTGACCGCCTGGTTCAGGGCTTTATTAACCAGGTGGCCCATATTTACCACATCTTCTTGGAGCTGCTTTAATTCATGTTCAAAACGCGGCCGGTTGGTACTCAGCATAAAATCTAAATCCTTCTAAATTCCTGCCCGGTATTCTACTTGCTTTTAAATGCCAAACTTACTGCCAGTCTCTTTTTATTTTTATTATTGTTGTTGTCCCACCTTAATTGGGTATTGGGTTTTAGGTTAAGAGCTTTGAGGTCGTTTCTTAACTTCAGGCAGGGTTACGCTCGCTTTACCGACTACGGTAGATGCTCCTAATCTATAGCCTTGCCGGACAATTCTTTCAATGTACAAGGGGTTGCCGGGTTTATCACCGAGCTTTCGCCGTAAAGCGCTGACCTGGATATATACCGTATGAGCAAAATCGTCAGATTTCCCATCCCAAAGGTTGTTAAACAACTCCTCGTTACTAATAATTCTGCCCTGATTACGCATAAAATATTCAAGTACCTTGAATTCACCGTGGAAGAGTTTTAAGGCCTGGTCGCCTTTCCAGACCACTTCCTTGTTCAAATCGAGTTTTAGATCTTTGTAATAAAGGTAATTTTCATCAGAAATGTATGATGATTGCATTGCCATGCCAGAGTCTTTCTAAAGGCAACACCGGTTCAATTACTACATTTTGATTGTTGTCCTTTTTGTATGCTGTAAATTTCGAGCTTCACCAGCCAGCTACCATAAGTTAAAGGTGGTTGGAAAAGGTGGTTGGTATAGAGCCGTGAGAGAGTAAAGTGAGGCTGCCTCCTCCTTGGCTCCCTTACAGGCAAGAACTTTTTCCGACTTTGTGAATGTAAGTCTTCAAGGCTGCTTTTCCTAACTCCAATATTTTAAATATTTAAGCGTAAACGTGGAGGTATTCGTATACCTCCAGGGAGAAATCGCCTGTTGCAAACTCATCCCTTCCTATTACTTCAATGCCTATTTCTTATTTCGCCAAAGTTTTATATTCATGAACAGCCAAATCACCCGCGCTCCCCAGCCTTGATTTATTCTGGCTCCAACCTGACAACTCCGGGCGAGGGAGTAGTAAATCAGCTTAAGCGTTAATTTTGTTTTTAATGCAACCAGCTTAATTCTAAAGCCCTAGGCGCTGACCCTGACCCTGACCCTTGACCTTCAAGCCTCGGTACTTTTCAGAGGCCCTTTCAGAACTCCCTTCAGAACTCCCTCAGATCTCAGCTTTGAACTGCCGGCCAGTTTTTAGCCAAACCGGCCGGTGACATAATTTTCAGTTCTAGGGTCTTTAGGGTTGGTAAAAATATCCCTGGTCGGGCCAACCTCTACTATTTCCCCGGCCCGGTCGGGTGCCATTATAAATACGCTGGTATAATCGCTAGCGCGGGCCGCCTGCTGCATGTTGTGGGTTACAATGACAATTGTGTAGTGCTTGCGCAGCTCAAGCATAAGATCCTCGATTTTAATTGTCGAGATTGGATCGAGAGCGCTGCAGGGTTCATCCATCAAAATTACTTCCGGCTGCATGGCTATAGCCCTGGCAATACACAACCTTTGCTGCTGTCCGCCCGACAAGGAGTACCCGGACTTGTTTAATTTGTCTTTAACCTCGTCCCATAAAAAAGCGCTCCGCAGACTGCGCTCGACCAGTTCATCAAGGGTTTGCCTGCCTCTGACCCCGGCTACTTTCGGCGCATAGGTAATATTGTCATAGATTGACTTGGGAAAAGGATTTGGTTTTTGAAAAACCATGCCAACCTTATTGCGAAGGCGCACCAAGTCCATACCGGGGTCGAGAATATTTTGTCCGTCTAAGCTTATTTGCCCCTCGGTCCGGGCGCCCGCCGTCAGGTCACTCATCCGGTTCAATAACCGCAGGAAGGTTGATTTACCGGAACCGCTGGGACCGATAATAGCGGTTATTCGGCGGGCGGGGATGTTCATCTTCAGATTGCGGAGGGCCTGGAAATTTCCATAATAAAAATTTAGATTACTCACTTCAATCTTGGTGGAAGTTTCCTCAACTGGCATGCTTTTCGCGGCCTCGGTTGCGCCAAATATTCCAATAATCGGCAGGGTTTTAGCTGGTTGAGCTCCGCTCAGGCCCTGGGTGATTTCACTCATATTTTACTTTCATCACTCACCGGTTCGTTTGATTTTCACCACTGACAGGCTCAATCAAATTAACCGTTTTTAAGATGCTTCCATTAAATTTAATCATGCAGGCTTAGTCAGTTTAGCCTAAACGCCCAGTGACATACAACTCGGTCTTTTCCTGCTGCGGGTTGGTAAAGATATCGACTGTTTTCGCAACCTCGATCACCTCACCCGGTTGCCCGGCGCTAACCATAAAGACAACCGTATAATCGCTGGCACGGGCCGCCTGCTGCATGTTATGGGTTACTATTACAATAGTGTACTGCTTGCGCAGCTCTAACATAAGGTCTTCAATTTTACCGGTTGCAATAGGGTCGAGGGCGCTGCAGGGTTCATCCATTAAAATAACGTCAGGTTGCATGGCTATGGCGCGGGCAATACACAACCTTTGCTGTTGCCCGCCGCTGAGTTCCCCGGAAGGGCGGTGCAGTTTATCTTTTACCTCGTCCCACAAAGCCGCCCGCCCCAGGGCTTGTTCCACCTGCTCGGCCAGAACCTTTTTGTTTCGCTCACCGGTTATGCGAAGGCCGATAGCGACATTCTCAAAAATTGATTTGGTAGTAAGCGGGTTTGGTTTCTGAAAGACCATACCTATGCGTCGGCGTACTTTGGCGGGGTCAACGTCAGCCGCATAAATATCTTCACTTTCCAGAAGAACCTGGCCTTTAATATAGGCGCCCGGTAGAAGTTCGTGCATGCGGTTTAAGCTGCGTAAAAAAGTAGATTTACCTGTACCGGAAGGGCCGATCAGGGCTGTGATCTGGCGCGGTTTTATTTCTAGCGAAACCCCTCTTACTGCCTGAAATTTCCCGTAATAAATATCCAGCCCTTTGGCACTCATTCCACAACCACTACCCTCGACTGCTTCAACCGCTTCATCGTTTGCGGAAGACCTTTTTACCAATTTTTCTATCATAAAACCTTTTGCTTTATCCTTTCCAGTGGGTTTAGCTCTTAGCCAGGCGCCTGGCTAGGGGCTAAACCCAGGCGGTTTACCCTTATTTACTGTTCTACCGGTTTCTCAACTCATCTCGGCTCATTCTTATTGCGCCTTAATCCGCTGGCCGCGGGTAGTTAGCCTTAAAAGTAAACTGCCCAGGGCTACTCCAACGACCAGTAACAGAGCCGCGCCATAAGCCTGCTCGTGCCAGATGTCGTAGGGACCCCGCGCGTACTTGAGAATGCGAAGTGTGATTTCATCAATCGGCTCAAATAAGGAACCGGCGAAGAATTCATTGCCGAGGGCGGTTAAAATTAAAGGGGCGGTTTCACCGGCCACGCGGGCAATTGCCAAAACCCCTCCTGTGATAAGGCCACCCCGGGCGGCTGGTATTACCAGGGTTAAGATAACCCGCCAGCGGGGTACCCCCAGAGCCAACCCGGCCTCACGGATGCTGTTAGGGACCAGTTGCAAAACATCTTCGGCCGTTCGAGCCAGGATAGGGATCATAATGATACCGAGAGCCGCCCCGCCGGCGATAGCGGAAAAATTACCCATCGGCTTAACCAGGACGAAGTAGACAAAGATACCGGCAATAATCGAAGGAACCCCGATAAAAGTATTGATGGCAATTCGAGCCATCCTCGAAAACCAGCTATTGGTGGCATATTCAGAAAGATATATACCAAATCCAATACCAAAAGGTACTCCAACGATCATTGAGAGCAATACCAGGGTGCCGGTTCCGACCAATGAAGGAGCAATACCGCCGCCTTCTTCTCCCAGAGCCGTCGGCTCCTTGGTTACGAAGTCCCAGTTAATTGCTCCCGTCCCATGGATTAGCAGGTAAATCAATAAATAGGCCAGAAGAGCCAGCGCCAGTAGTGTTACTACAAGAGTAATGCCATAGGCTATCGCGTTACGTAACTGGCGGCCGGCGAAATCTTTTTTGAGAGACTTACTGGAACTGGAACTGGTTGTCATGTTAACTGTAGGGTTAAGTGCCATTTTTCTATCTTACCTTTTACCCTTTCACCCGAAGGCCCCGTGGGCCGGAAAGGCGCTGTAACAGCATATAAGCGCCAATATTAACTCCTACGGTTACTACGAAGAGAATCAGGCCGCAGAAAATCAGGGCGGACAAATAGGTATCGGAGCTTACTTCATTAATTTCGTTGGCAATAATGCTGGCGAGAGTGTAGCCCTGGTCCAGCACCGTGGTTGGAAGTTGGAAGCCGCCACCGATTGTCATAGCCACGGCCATTGTTTCACCAAGAGCGCGTCCGAGTGAAATAATAAGCGCCCCGGCAATTCCAACACGGGCGTAGGGGAGAATGGCCTGACGTATGACCTCCCAACGGGTGGCGCCAAGAGCGTACATGGCTTCTTTTTGAGCATCCGGCACCAGCAGTAAAGCTTCCCGCGATAGAGCCACCACCAAAGGTACCAGCATCATGGCAAGAATGAGCGAAGCGCTCATGATGCCTACTCCGTAAGGCGCCCCATTGAAGGCCGGAATGAAACCTAAATTATCGGCCAGCCAGGGTTGAATGGTAGTCTGGAGCCAGGGAGCCATTACCAGTAATCCCCACAGGCCGTAAACCACACTGGGTATAAAGGCTAACAGCTCGATTAAGTAAGCAATTGGTTCTTGAATCCAGCGGGGAGCATATTCCGTGACGTATATAGCCGTGCCCAACCCGACAACCGTCGCCAGTACCATAGCAATCAGAGCGACGATCAGGGTATCGACAATAAAAGGAAGGGCCCCAAATGACAGTTTGACTGGATCCCAGCCGGTACTGACTATAAAGCCCGGTCCAAATCGGCTGATGGCCGGGGCTGCCCCGGTCACCAGGACAATGAAAATCCCAACCATCACCGCCAGAACCGCCAGCACAATACTCCGAATAATGATGGTAAATATACGGTCGCCCCGGTTAATTTTGCCACCCGGTCTTGCTAAAAGGGCTGTGTAATTTCCTGCAGCGACGGAAGCGATGGCGCCGGCCTGGGGCAGCCCGATCTGGTCGGCCGGGCGAGGCTCGGTATCCGGGGCAATTTGAGCAGCCTTGTTTAGAGCCGAGGTACTATCGGCGCTTTGATCCGAGTGCCCAGGTGAATTAAATTTATTATTATTTTTGATTGGCTCTCTCTCAATCATTACACTTTGTCTCCTGAATCGGCCTTCACCTGGCCTGAGATTAATTAGAACGGAAGTGAGCTAAGAAAGAAAGGAAGGAGGTTAGAGTTAAAAATATTTCTTTGATACTCCGGTTATCATTAGTGATAACCGGAGTATCAAAGAAATAGATGCAGTTAATTTTTACTCCTGGAAAGGCCGGTCGCCTGTTAAGAAAGGCAAGTTGCTCCTCCACAAGTAATTGTCTTTAATTTAGCCTCAATCTTTGTCACCAGGCCAGCCGGCAAAGCAGCGTAATCAAGGTCGGTACCGAACTTCTGACCATCCTTAATTGCCCAATCCAGAAATTGAGTGACAAGCTTACCTTTATTGGCATCGGCCTGGGTTTTGTAGACCAGCAGCCAGGTGGTACCGGCAATCGGGTAAGCTTTTGGATCCGGTGAGTCAACGATTGAATAACGCAGATCTTCGGGGATTTTGTCGGCGTAAGCATTTACTGCCGCCGTAACCGCGTCCGGGGTCGCCTCGATAAAATTGCCTGATTTGTTCTTAACCACACCGTAGGAAATTTTATTTTGTTTGGCATAGGCAAGTTCAACGTAGCCAACTGCTCCCCGAGTATTGCGAACCTGGTTGGCAACACCTTCATTACCCTGGCCGCCGATACCGCCCGGCCACTGTACGGAAGTGCCCCGGCCCACTTTACTTTTCCAATCGGCATTTACCGTGCTTAAATAGTCGGTGAAAATGTCAGTCGTACCGGAACCATCCGAGCGGTGCACGGTAGCAATCGCTAAATCGGGTAAGTTAACTCCTGCATTATCAGCGGTAATCTTCGGATCGTTCCACTTTTTAATGGTTCCCAGATAAATACCGGCAACCGTATCGGCGCTAAATTTTAGCCCGTTAGGTACATTAGGCAGGTTGTAAGCCAGAACCACGGCCCCCTGGGTCAATGGAACGTGGATTACCTTGTCCGCGCCACCGGCCTGGGTCAACTGGTCGTCGGTCATCGGGGCATCGCTCGCGCCAAAGTCTACCGTTTTGGCGATGAATTGCTGGCGCCCACCCCCCGAGCCAATCGACTGGTAGTTAATTTTAACCTGGGGGAAGAGGGTATTGTATTCCTTGGTCCATTTGGACATGAGCGGGTTTATAAAGGTCGATCCCGCACCGTTCAAAGTTCCAGGGTCACGGGAAATAAGAATAGTTGGAGTAGGCGCCGCACCGGCGGCGGTAGTAGCACCGGTAGCCGATGTGGTTGTGCCAGCGGCGGCAGCGGTAGTAGTAGCACCGGCTGCCGTGGTTGAGGCAGCCGCGCTGGTAGCGGCCGCCGCTGCCGCGGTAGTAGAGACCGGGGCAACAGTTGAAGTTGCCGTACTGTCACCACAGGCAGCCAATACAAGAGCCAACACAAGTGTTAACATTCCAAGGCTGGTTGCCCTGGCGTTATTCAGAAAAGGTCTGTTGCTTTTATTAAGCACTTAATCTTCCTCCTTAGAAAGAATTTGCTCGTTTCTCTCAATCCTGCTTACCTTAACAAGGTTCCTTGGAATTTTTGATAGTCTTTACCAGATGAGCTTAAACCTGGATTAGAAGTTTTGATATTATTTAGCCTGGTAACTTTTAAGGTTCAATGAGCCAAAACCCAGCAGTAAAGGCAGCAGCTTTCCTTTCAAATCAAACTCAATATGAGAAAGGAAAGACTTTAGCCAAATCCTACCCTTTTCAGAATAGAGGACGGTCTTTAAAAAGTTGTTATGGACTCTATAACGTCTTATTAATTGGTTGTTAAATTTAGGAAATAAACTGGTAGGGAAATATTAAAAGAAGCCTGGCTGTTAACAAGCCATTATTAAACTCGCCTGGGTTTCTTGCTGCAAGCACTTCAAAAAGAATTTTTTGAGGGCAATTAAACTCAGAACTTAAAAACAGTTAGCAGGGAAGGGTAAAAACCATGGGAAGAAGCTGACCTTTTTTTACTTTTCCCAGGAAGCATAATTATTAAATTGTTAATATTTTATTAACAATTTTTGTAAGTTGTTAATACATTTGTTGGTCAGGGCAGGAACAGAAAGTTTTATAACGAGTTGAATGTTGTAAAGCAAGAAGACTGATGGTTGCTGCATTGTTTGCCAACCTATGAAGGGAGCTGAGCTTTTTCTTACAATTTACAAACAGAGCGGAAACATAGTATTAACTAACAACATGCACACCTCAGCGCTGGCTTAGAACTTATTTAATTTACCGGTAGAATGGTTTCCAGAAAAAAAGCCTTGCAATAAAGCAAGGCCGGCCGGCACAAGGCTGTATTTTAAGAAAGTTTAGGCCAGGGCCGGGGCTGGGACAGCGAAAACCATCTCAAGTAGAGATTGAACTTCGTGGTACTTTGACTGAACAAGCGAATAATATACCCACTTACCCCGTTTATCGCCACTAATTATGCCGGCTTCTCTCATAATGCGTAGATGGTGGGAGATGGTCGGTTGGCCCAGGGTAAAACTATCGGTTATATCACAAACACAGACGGCTTCGCCGCTGGCAGCAAGCATGCTTATTATAGACAGACGGGTTGGATCGGCAATTGCCGATAATAAAGCCGCTCCCGCTTCCGCTTGATTGCGTTCAATCGTTGGATTGACGGCCGGAGGACAGCACACTTTTTGAATTACTGTAAGCTCTTTTTTCATAATATATGAATTCTAGCAGTAACATTGATGTAAGTCAATATGTTATTATTCATCGGTTACCTGGGAAGGTATGCTCAACGCAGTTATTATGGTAGAATTAACCAGGAATTTAAAATATTTAGAAAATTCTTCGGAGTATAAGGATTGTTCAGAAATCATATTGATATATTTACATTAAACGATATATTTTTATCAACCAGATTACACCTAACGGCAGGTAGGTAGTTAAAAAACGAATTCTTACTCTTTACTTAAAGAAAGGTATTGTTAGTGTGAGGGAGCAAAAAGCGAAAAGGTTATCTTTCCTGGACCGGTATTTGACCGTCTGGATTTTCGCCGCTATGGCCGTCGGGGTTGGTACCGGCTACTTCGTGCGTGGCGCTGAAAGTTTTATAAATCAGTTTCAGGTAGGCACCACCAATGTCCCGATAGCTATCGGACTTATTTTGATGATGTACCCGCCGCTGGCGAAAGTAAAGTATGAAGAGCTGGGAGACGTTTTCCGCAACTGGAAAATTCTAGGGGTATCGCTCTTTCAGAACTGGCTGATCGGCCCGGTCCTCATGTTCTTTCTGGCAATTCTGCTGTTGCGGGATAAACCGGAATATATGACCGGCCTGATAATGATCGGCCTGGCCCGCTGTATCGCCATGGTGATTGTCTGGAACGAGCTGGCTAAAGGTGACAGCGAGTACGCGGCCGGGCTGGTCGCTTTTAACAGCATCTTTCAGGTGCTTTTCTACAGCGTTTACGCCTGGTTCTTTATTACTGTTTTACCCCCTATCTTTGGCCTCAAGGGCAGTGTCGTCCAGGTCGGAATCTGGGACATCGCGCAAAGCGTTTTTATCTATTTAGGCATCCCCTTCCTGGCCGGGATGTTAACCCGGTTCGTGTTGCTCCGGCAAAAAGGGCGGGAGTGGTACGAAAAGAAATTCATCCCAAAGATCAGCCCGGTTACCCTGGTGGCCCTACTCTTTACAATCCTGGTGATGTTCAGTCTCAAAGGTAATTTAATCGTCCAGATACCGCTGGATGTGGTGAGAATTGCCATTCCCCTTTGCATCTACTTCGTTATCATGTTTTTGGTCAGCTTCTGGATGGGGCGGCGGACCGGAGCGGACTATTCCAAGACCGCGACGGTCGCTTTCACCGCTTCAGGTAACAACTTTGAGCTGGCGATAGCTGTCGCCGTAGCGGTATTTGGCATAAATTCGGGAGCAGCTTTTGCGGCTGTAATCGGGCCGCTGGTCGAGGTGCCGGTGCTGATCGGCCTTGTAAATGTAGCGCTTTATTTCCAGCGCCGCTACTTTGGCCCGGAAATTACCGCTAACCCGCTCGGGCTGGAGGAGGGCGTTGACGCCGGCTGCCCCACTAGTATTGGGGTCGATTTAAGCGACAAATATAATTCTGCACAAAGTACCTCAAAACGTGAGCCGGTCGAGAGATAAAGCAGGAGTGCGGTATGGTTTCAAGGCTGGCTGGCGTAGTAAATGGAGATAATTAGAAATTTTGATATAGAGGTAATTAATCATGCAACCGAAGCGAGTCCTATTTCTGTGTACACACAACTCGGCCCGCTCCCAGATGGCCGAAGGGTTGCTGCGCGAGTCGGGCCGAGGAGATTTTGAAGTCTTCAGCGCCGGGACCGAAGCGACCCACGTACGGCCCCTGGCTATTAAGGCCATGGCCGAAAAGGGGATTGATATTTCAGCCCAGCGGTCGAAAGTGTTGACAGAGTACCTTGGCGAACCTTTTGATTATGTAATAACCGTCTGCGACCAGGCCAACGAAAGCTGCCCGGTTTTTCCAGGAGCCCGAAATAGGCTGCACTGGAGTTTTCCTGACCCCTCTAAAGCCACTGGCACCGAGGCGGAACAACTGGCGGTCTACTCGCAGGTTAGAGATGCTATTGAAAAACGGATTAAACAGGAGCTTCTTTAGAACTTAACTCAAAAAGTTAGAACTTCTTTCCCATCAGGCTAAATCGTTAGAGTTCTCATTAGCATCTTTGTTAATTTTCGGTATTCAGATTTAAAAAATTTTTGCCTATAGCTACCCTTGCCATAAATTTAATGGCGAGGTAATCAGCCTTTCGGCAGGGCTGAGTTCAGAATATTTAAAGCTATAATTTCGGTAATTCTTTACCTTTAGTTTGCAGATTCACTTTTAACGGGCTTGAACTCGTAGGATTTTAAGAGGATCAGACCCACTATTCCGGCTACCGTTAAAAGTCCACCGCCTGAGAAGTAAACAGTTTCAATTCCCACTAGTTCGACCAGGACCCCACCAAGAGCCAGGCTGATCAAGCGCATCAAGCTCCAGACCATATCTAAAAGAGTGAAAACTCGGCCCCGGATTTCTTCTTTTACTTCACTTTGAAGAATAGAATTATAGACAACCATTCCGGTAGAAGTGTTTAAGCCGTAAATAAACAAGAGTAGTAAGGCCACCGGTAAGGCCGTTACCACCGCCAGTAATATATCACCGATGCCTCGAAAAACGTAGGGCATAAACAGATATTGAACCTTACGGTAATCCCCGGTAAAACTTCCGAAGATGATCGGCCCCAGGAGCGCCCCCGCCCCAATGGCAAGCAGTAACCAGGCAAATCCAGCCGGTGATTGATTTAAGTGTTTTTCACTTAAAACAACCAGTAGAGCTGAGGTAGCTCCCACGGCAAGTGAACTAAGTGCTTGCACCACCAGCAGCCGAGATACAAAGCGATCCCGGAAAGCGTATGTCAGCCCAGATTTAACATCTCCTATCCAGCCATTTAACCCTCGCCGGTTGGCCCGGCTAATTTCACCGGCATGAGGTGGTATGGGCACCATTAAAATCATACCCGCCGAAAAAATGAAGGTCAAGGCATTCAATCCAAAAGCCAGGTTTGGGCCGGTAAGGGCAATTAATCCCCCCGCCAGGGCCGAAGCAATAATTTGAACCAGGCGGCCGGTGGTCCAGGCCACAGAATTAGCCGCTAGCAGTGACTCCTTATCAACTATAGCCGGGATAATGGCCTGGATCGTCGGGTTGAAAAATACTCCGGCCGCTACCAAACCGGTTGCAATCAGGTAGATCTGCCAACTAGATTGGGCAAAGATTAAACTGATTACCAGGGCAGCCCTTACTAAATCGCTTGTAATCAGGATTGTTTTACGCGAAAAGCGATCAATAACCACACCTGCGACTGGTCCTAACAATAGTACGGGGATAATTTCAAAAACAACCATCGTCGAAACAGCCAGGCCAGACCTTGATATTTGATATACCAGCACTACCAGGGCCACATAGTTCAGAGTATCGCCAAAGTTAGATACAAGCTGACCCAGCCACAGGGGAAAGTAAGAACGACTGCTGATAATACGTTGGTACTGTTTGAGTAATCCAAACATTATCTATCCTGGTCCACTTGAGCTTCTAATGACTCACGTACTGAGCAAAAATCAAGGGAACCTACGCCATTACAAGCGTTTGCCAATTCCGCCAGAACTGTTTTTATTCGAATTAAATCCTCAATTTTCTTGTCAAGCTCAGTAATCTTTTCTTGAAAGCGTTGTTTAATTTCGCCACATTCGGTTCCAGGAATTCGACGCAGATCCAGTAACTCTCTAACTTCTTTTAAGGAAAACCCTAAATTTTTAGACCGGCGAATAAACTTGATTCTGCTGATTATTTCAGGGGCATACTGCCGGTACATTCCCGTATCTCGCTCAGGTCTTTGGATCAAACCTTCACGCTCATAAAACCGCACAGTTTCTACATTTACCCTAGCCTGTTTAGCAACCTGCCCTATACTAAAGCCCTTATTATTCATATCTAACTATCTCCTTTTTTTATTTAACCACAGGATATACTCCGTACTATACTACAGAGTCAAGAGTCATTGAAAGTCAGTCTAAAAATCTATACCCCTCTAGCAACCTAATTTGTTGCTATTGACAACAAATAATTATGTTATATACTTGCTATATGTAACGTTGTTATTAGCAACAAATGAAGGGTAACAAATGACCCAGATAGAAAATCGCACCTCTTCTTTAATTCGGGATGTAGGGCGGTTGCACGTCCGTTTGCAGCAAGAAACGGCTGAATGCTGCAGCGGTACTACCATGACCGAGTGTACTATTCTGACCGAAATCGGCCGGAACGGGTCAGGAACCTTGATTGAACTCTCCAACCGGCTGGGCCTGGACAAAAGCTGGGTCAGCCGGGCCGTCGAAAACCTGGTCCAGGAAGGTTTGCTTTCCAAAGTTGTAAACGACCAGGACCGGCGCACCGTCATAATTTCATTTTCACCGGCGGGGGAAGCGCGGTTCAAAGCGTTGAACACTAACTTGAATGCCCAGTCCGAACGAGTGATGGCGCGGGTAGGTGCCACCGAGAGAGAAAATGTCGAAAGAGCGTTGCAACTGCTTTTAACGGCCCTTGAAGATGAATACGCCGCTTCTCGCCAGACTGCCCCGTGTAAAGGTTAGTGAATAGGCTTACTTGCTAAAATCAGGGAGATTAACTGATGACTTCTGCCGTCACCATTACCGGTAAAAGTGCAAAAACCGGCTGGAATTTTAGAAAAGCCACCCCTGCGGACCTGCAAGAGATAGAAAAAACTTTGGTTGAGGCTGGTCTACCCCTGGATGGAGTGAAGGAACAGCCGGCCAATTTTCTTCTGGCTTTTGATCAGGAGGATAAACTTGTGGGGACGGCGGCTCTGGAACCTTATGGTAAAGACGCCCTGCTTCGTTCGGTGGCAGTCTTAGGTTCACAAAGAGGCACCGGGTTGGGACAGAAGCTGGTGAGCCACCTGCTGGCCCAGGCCAAGCAGGCAGGATTTGAGAGTGTGGCCCTCCTAACTACTACCGCTGAAAATTACTATCCCCGGTTTGGCTTTAAACCAGTGAGCAGGGAGGGGGTGCCGGACCCGGTAAAACAGTCGGTCGAATTTAAGAGTGCCTGCCCCGATACCGCCATAGCCATGCTGCTAGACCTGACGCGGCCGCCGGTGCTGGTGCGGTCTGCCACTCCAAACGACATAGCGGATATTACCCTCATCTATAACCAGGGTATTGAAGACTCCTGCACCTTTGAGACTGAAATTCGTTCTGAAGAAGAACGCCTGGAATGGTTCAAGAACCATGATGAAAGGCACCCGGTTTTAGTGGCAGTGCAACTCGGCCAGGTGGTCGGCTGGGCTTCGCTTAATGTTTACAATGCCCGCTACGGCTACCGGTTTGTGGCCGATTTATCCATCTATATCGAGCGCGCTTTTAGGGGTAGCGGCATCGGTTCGGCTCTACTTCCGGCCCTGATCGAACGAGCGAGGCCGCTTGGTTTTCACAAGCTGGTCCTCACAACCTTCCCGCATACCACGGCCGGAGTTAAGCTCTATGCGAAAAACGGCTTTCGCCATGTCGGTGATTACAAAGAGCAAGGCTTACTCAACGGGGTCTGGACCGACGTAAGAGTTATGGAACTTATTTTAGAGTAAGTGACAAATAGGCCAAAATACATATTGACAAACTTCAATATGAAAGTTACAATGAGGGCTGTAAGGGTCCAGCACACGGACCCTTCTAAAAGAAAGAATATATCGAAGTTTATCGAAATAATAAGAGGTAATCATGGATCTATTTTTCGGGGCAATCCTAATCCTCTTAATTATCAATAGCGGCCTTGCGTTTTTAACCTTCAAGGCGCTAAAACCGAGACCTTCTCGCTATGAAATAATAAAAATCGCTGGTCCGATTTTTATCTACGGCGAGAGCAGGTGCTGTCCTTAACAGGTTCGTCGCTTCTATAAGATAAGAGAGTTTAATATTTTGAACCTTACCTTGAGCAGTTGCATTGATATTTATCAATATATTGATTAGCAAGGAGAAACCAGAAAGTGGTAAAACAATTATTAGGTTTGCTGGCCGGTAACAAATCGGCGGAAAAGGCTGATAAAGCGGTCGAAATTACCTTTTGCGAGAGCTGTGGCGAGGTTTGCGGTAACGGTTGCCGCTCGGAAGGCTTGCTAGAGCGCGCCAAAGAAAAATCCACTATCTACCAAGGTGGTGTTACACCCAGGTTTTAGTAGGACTTGAACATAGAAAGCTACTTAGTGTCAGCGTGTAAGTATTTCTTATTCAAACCGCATCAGTTTATATTAATAAAGTAAAAAGGAAGAAGTAAATGGAAAAGTCTATTCTACCGATAGTAGTGATTGGGGCCGGACCGGTCGGCCTCGCGGCAGCGGCCCACCTGGTAAGCCGGAATGAAACTCCACTGGTACTTGAAGCAGGTAGCGCGGTAGGTGCCAGCGTCCGGCAGTGGGGCCACGTGCGGGTGTTCTCGCCCTGGAAATATAATATAGATCCGGTCGCAGCTTCTTTACTCAAGGAAACCGGCTGGCAAGAACCTGATGGTGACTACCTGCCGACCGGGACCGAGTTTGTTGAGCAATATCTGGAACCCCTGGCGGCTTCGCCAGCTCTCAAGCCGCATATTCAGTTAAACTCGAAGGTGCTGGCTGTCACGCGGCTCGGCTACGATAAATTGAAAACCGCTGGAAGAGAAAATGCTCCTTTTCTGTTGATGGTCGAGCAGACGGTAGACGGCCGGAGCGAGGAAATAGAAATCCTGGCGAAAGCCGTAATTGATGCCTCCGGCACCTACACCCAAGCTAATACCCTGGGGGCGAGCGGAGTACCGGCCAGGGGCGAAAGAGCTCTGGCCCGGTCAGGCCGGATATTTTATGGCATCCCCGAGGTGCTGGGCCAGGAGCGGTCGCGCTACGCCGGAAAGCGGGTGATGGTTGTCGGCAGCGGCCATTCGGCCTTTAACGCCTTGCTCGAACTGGTGGAGCTTGCGAAAGAAGAACCGAGCACAAGGATAACCTGGGTGATCCGGCGTAAATTCCTGGACAACCTGTACGGCGGGGAAGCGAACGACGCCTTACCGGCCAGGGGCAGCCTGGGCTACCGCCTCCACCAGGCCGTCGAGGAAGGCAAAATTAAACTGATTAGCGGGTTCAAAATCGCAAGTCTAGAGCAAACCGGAGCAGCCCTAACCTTAACCGGCGAACACCGTAAACTACCGCCAGTAGACCAGATTATCGCTACCACCGGGTTCCGGCCCGACCTGTCCATGACGGGAGAGCTGCGGCTTAGTCTGGACCCCAGTCTGGAAAGCCCGGCCGCCCTGGCCCCTCTGATTGACCCAAATGTGCATAGCTGTGGCTCGGTGCCTCCTCACGGCGAAGCTGAACTGGCCCATTCGCAGGAACCAGGCTTTTACATGGTAGGCATGAAAAGCTACGGCCGGGCTCCGACCTTTCTGATGATGACCGGCTATGAACAGGTCCGTTCGATAACCAGCGCCCTGGTAGGCGACTGGAAAGCCGCTCGCGAGGTGGAACTGGTGCTGCCCGAAACCGGAGTCTGCTCGGTCAATAACCGGAACTTAACAGACGATAGTGGGGCGGCCTGCTGCGGTGTTCCTAAAACTAAACAAGTGCTGAAAGTAGAGCCAATGCTGGTTAAAGCTGGTAATACCGGTTCCAGCGCTTGCTGCGGCTAGACAAGGTTAAGTGGAAGGGCTGCTTAGTAGCTTTTCAAGTTGCACAACTTAAACCAGAAAGATCGTAAAGGAAACATGGCAAACCGGGGCAACAGTAACCGCGTCTATTACGGGTGGATTCTGGTCCTGTCCCTATCGATAACCGAAACCACTTCCTGGGGTATTCTCTCTTACGCCTTTACGGTCTTTCTGGATCCGATGCAACGCGAGCTGGGTTGGTATAAAGCCCAGCTTACCGGGGCTTACTCTCTGTCTCTTCTGGTAGCGGCGGTAGCTGGACTGGCAGTGGGCCGCTGGTTGGACCACCACGGTCCCCGGCTGCTAATGACCCTAGGCTCGATCCTGGCTACTCTCCTGGTACTGGCCTGGTCGGGAGTTCACGACCTGCTCCTCTTTTACCTGATCTGGATCGGTATCGGCTTCACCTTGGCCGCGGTGTTGTACGAACCGGCTTTTGCCGTCGTGGCAACCTGGTTTGTGCGCCGCCGGGCCAGAGCCTTAACCCTGCTCACATTTGTGGCCGGGTTTGCCAGCGTGATCTATGTTCCCCTCGCCGACTGGTTGGTCCGGACCCAGGGCTGGCGGCAAGCTCTGGTAACCCTGGCGATTATCCTGGCGGTCGGTACCATCCCCCTGCACGCTCTTTTACTGCGCCGCAGGCCGGAAGACCTGGGCTTACAACCGGATGGAGCAAGCCTACCTGAGCCTGGCCCTGCTGGCGGCGGCGAGACTGCCAGCTTAAAGGCTACTGCTCTCGAAGAAAGAAGCCTGACGCCGAAAGCGGCTTTACGGGAAGCGCCTTCTGGTGGATGACAGTAGCCTTTTTTCTTAACACCGTAGCCCTGGGCGGCCTCAGCGTTCACTTTATTCCGTTCCTAACCGATCATGGTTATGACGGTAGCTTTGCTGCCTCGATGCTGGGTCTGGTGGGAATCCTGGCTTTACCCGGTAGGTTGGTCTTTACCATGCTGGGAGAAAAACTACCGCGCAGTTTGCTGGCGGCCTGCCTTTTTTCTCTTCAAACGGTTTCCTTGGTAGTTTTGCTTTTAACAGCCAACTCCACAGGTGGGGTAATCGCTTTTGTAATTATCTTTGGCATCGGCTTTGGGGCTATCACCCCGGCCAGGGCCGCCCTGGTTGCCGACTTTTATGGCCGCCGCCACTACGCTACCATCAACAGCGTGCTGGCTTTTTTTGCTACCGCCGCCAGGGCGGCTCTTCGCGGTTGGTCTTGCCTTTGATACCATAGGCGATTATCAGCCTGCCTTCTGGACCCTGGCGGCTATTTCAGGTGTAGCGGTAGTTTCGATTGTTATCGCCGAAAATAAACGGCCAACTCACCAGGAAGTAACTTCATCTTTACCGGCTGTTCCACCAGAGCTGGACCAGCTTAAAATAGAATAGGCTAAAAACTAGGAAAGGGCGGGGACTCACTTTTTCTTATCAAGTTTATAATCCATCCTTAAGACTCAAATTGACAATCTTCGATGTTAATGTTAGGATGCTTTTTATGGAAATACAAGAATTAAAAGAGCAAAAAGAAGGGGCTAATAGTAGGGGAAATGACGAAGCCTGTTGCGTTCCGACGCTGGTTGAACCGGCTCTGGGTGCTAAACAGGCTCGCAAAGCCGCCGACGTTTTTAACGCCCTGGCCGACCCCACTCGTTTAACCATTTTAAGCCTGATCGCCCGGAGCGAGCGGGGCGAAGCCTGCGTGTGTGACCTGACCGCTTCCTTTAAGATGGGTCAACCTTCGATCTCTCACCATCTGAAAATCCTTAAGGATGCCGATTTAATCCAGGGAGATAAAAGAGGAAAATGGGTCTACTACTCGCTGGTAGTTGGTCGGGACGAAGAAATTAAGGGGTTACTCGATACGGTCTTAAAAATTCCGGTAGGGGTCTAGTTCCCCTTTATGCGAGAATACAGAACAGTTTAATTTTACTCTTATATAATGTTTCTCCCCCAGGAAGTAAGTATTGTCCAGTTCACCTGAAACATGTGTAAGCCGTCGGAAAAGCAGCCTGAAGTAGCCAGCCAAAACTCAACCCTCAGTCCTTTGAATAGCATTCTTAGTACCTTTTGCCGACGAATTCAAAATATAGCCAGATAATATATTGACAAACATCAATACATAGGTTATATTGGGATTACGAACATATTGATACTAATCAATTCGATAAGGCCGGTTAAAGACTAGCTTTCTAAGAGCAACTAGAACTGGAAAAGCTGTTTTCTGCAAGCAGTACGATCTGCAATTTGGGCTTAGTTTATCAAGAAAAGGAGTCATTCCAATGACAATGAATTTGGAAGAGAAGAAGAGCGCAGTCGAATTTGGTACTACCATGCGGGTCCACGTTTCAATAAATACCAGTAACGTAGAGCGCTCGCTACCTTTTTACCAAACTCTGTTCGGCCAGGGACCGACCAAGGTCCGCCCCGGTTACGCCAAGTTCGAGGTAGCCGAGCCGCCGGTCAACTTCACCCTCAATGAAAACGGCGCTTTCCAGCAGGGCGGGACCATCTCTCATTTTGGTATTCAGGTTAAAAGCACCGAGGAAGTGTTGGCCGCCAAGGAACGCTTTATCGAGTCTGGCCTTGCCACTTTCAGCGAAGACGAAGTTACCTGCTGCTATGCGGTCCAGGATAAAGTCTGGGTCACCGATGCTGATGGTAATAACTGGGAGGTATTTGTGGTTCTGGATGCCGATGCTCCGGTCCACTCGGTCAACAAAATGGTGGGAGGCCCAAACGATAGCTGCGCCTGTGACACCGGCGCTAATACCGGCCGTCAGACGCTTGAGCTAGTGAGTAAATCTGCCGGTAGCAGCAAGTGCTGCTAACAACTGGTATTAACTGTTAAATGAAAGGTAACTGCTCATCCTAATGATGGAGCAATTACCTTTTTGATTGGATTCTAAAAGCACTATTGAGTAGTTATGAGGGTTGAATGAATATTGGAACTGGGTTTGGGGTAAGAAAAGAAATTGGGGTTACACGCACATACGCCCAATTTTAAGCGGTTTGGTCCAAAACCTAGTTTTATTAGCTTGAATTTTTTAGGATAAAAGTGCGTGTTATAGGTAGTTTATAGCGTTGAAACCTATAGTTAGTGTCCGTTATGGTATTTTAGGATCCATTAAATAGAATAACTATTAATATAGTTTATCCTATAACAATAGTATTTTTGCTAAACTGCTTAAAAAGTTCCAATGGACCCGAAAGGCCGATTCGGAAAGGCAAAAACGCTATTAATTATGTAAATCGGGTGATTCGTCTAATTAATTTTTGCTCGGTTTTATCCTAAATTGAAGAGCAGGTTTGTGGTGATCGCGTTGGATAAAGAAGTCGGGAGGTGTAACGGATTGCAAAGCGCCCAGTCCATATGTTTTGGATCTCGTAACCAGTGTTGCGCTTTTGATTCGGCCGTTAACCGCCAGCGGAACTCTCGCCTTACCCGGCTTTCGTAGGACTTCAAATTAGTTACTGAATAATCGCCGGTGCTTAAAGCCTGTAAAGCGGTCTCGGCGGCGGTCAGGCCGCTACGCATGGCCGGGTAAATGCCGGCGCCCGTAAGTGGCCCGACCAGGCAAGCCGCGTCTCCCACAAGCATTGTCCCAGGACCGACCAATGGCCGGTTAGGCTGCCAGCCTAAAGCTAACGGCCAGCTCCGTTTCGGGCTGACCATCTTCGCCCCGGCCAGCGCTGGTGTTTGAGCGATAAACCGTTCGAACAGTTCACCCAGGTTGCCTTTATCATTCTTGCTGTACTCTTCAGCGATCAAGCCCAGGCCAACATTAGCGCAGCCGTACCGGCCGACCGGGAAGAGCCAGCCGTAACCAGGAAGAATTGTTTCTGGGAAGTGGAAAGCTACTTTATCATCCAAGCCCTTAACTCCCTCGAAGTACGCTCGCACGGCCACGCCGGTGGTATCTTTATCGTTCAGGAGTAGACCCATGCTCCGGGCCACCACACTACTCCAGCCGTCGGCCCCGATAATCAGAGGGGCCTGGTAGACGTTTCCCTGTTTATCTTTTATACCGGCGGCCTGGCCGTCTTGCAGGACCAGCTCCTGGGCATGCGCCTTTTTGAATTTCGCCCCGGCGGTAGTGGCTAGCTCGACCAGAGCATTATCGAAAACCGTCCTGGGTATGACCCTCGAACTGGCTCCCGGCCGGGCACCTGGTATGTCCAGGTCGCGCATGCTGGGGGTTTTCATTTTGATGCCGGTAAGCGGTGGATACTCGGTGAACCGGGCGGCCGGTACTCCTAACTTCAAGGTTAGCTGAAAAGCTTGTCTGCCGATAAAGTCGCCGCAGGGTTTATCCCTGGGAAAATCGAATTTATCTAAAAGCAACACGTTTGCGCCGCCCCGAGCCAGACCTAGAGCGGCGGAGCTGCCACCCGGCCCAGCGCCGACTACAATAGCATCATAAATTTCACTCATTAATAACCCCCGTAGAAACTCTTGGCCTGCTGGCACTTTTTGATAATCGCTGCTGGCGTTTTTCAAGCTCTTTTGAGAGCTTAATGTAATAGCGGGCGACCTGTTCAATTCCTTCAACCCGGAGTGGCGGGATAACCGAACCGGCCGGTTTAGTCCGGCGAGACATCTCTTTAACCCGCTTAGAGTTTACCCGGTCGTGCAAATAATAAAACCACAGGTCAGCTTCTTCATTTAGTGAAACCGGTTTAGTTTTGAAGAAATGTTCAACCGGTTCGCCGGTAGCTTCCGCTTTGCTCAGGGCTTCGGCGCGCCAGATTTTATTTCGCACGACCGTAAGCTGGGTCACCACCGAATCAAGTACCCAGCTCGGAGAATGTAGTAAGGAAACATTGGAAAGCCCGGCCGCCTGGTCCAGGGTAAATGAATAGGCGTTGACGTGGTGTTTAGCCGGAAAGATTTCAAGCGTTAACTCGTAAAGGACCTGTAATTTACGGTTAATCGCCTCTAAAAGCCTGCGGTCCAGCTTCTCATACCAGGGCAAAAGTTTAGGGCTGAGAAGGGCGTAGGAACCAATAGCAATTATAAGCGCGGCCGACATGAGCTTTTCTACTTGTAGGCAAATAGCCATAAAATCACGCCAGCCGAACAGTCCGTAGATAAATATTCCGACCAGGCTGGAGCCGAAATAGGCCAGGCCCATTAACGAAATCAAGGTGAAGCTATAGCTATTGTACTTAAACCAGGTACGGTTAGTGTTATTGCAGCTTCTTAAACCCTTGGCACTTTCAATTAGAAAGACCAGGTTGCAGCCGACAATATAGGAGCCGCCGGTTATAGAAGCGATCCAGAGCCAGTTGTTAGAAACCGTTTCATCAACACTTCCAATCCACCGGTGATCGAAGACATCCGGCCCGGCCAGGAAGAAAGCCAGGGTCTGGAAAATGAAAGTCGCAACTAATAGGGCGGCTGCCCTTGGCCGGAGTATTAGCCGGTGGGCCTGGGCTATCTGGTTTTCAGAAAGGTTTAATTTATCGGCATTATGGATTAGTGACCAGGCGGCCGTACAGTAACTAAAAACTTCGATGGCAACCAGGGCGGGCAGGTATAGCCAGTTGCTCCGGTTAGCTTCTGAAATATTGCCGAATAAGGTAGCCAGGAAAAGCAAAAGGAGCATCAAATAGACGTAGCGGTTGCTGATGCTGTTAAAAGACTTTACGGCCCGGTCCAGCCCTGACCGCCGGACAATACTAAAGCCGCCGACAATTATAACTAACAGGAAAATCCAGGCCCATATGTCCATAGTGTCCTACCCGAAAAGATATTCAACGGAGTTGATGAACTCTAATTCATCATCCAGCACCAGGTGTTGAAGTAATTGGCTGGCATTGTAATCAATCTCCATCTCGGTAACAGCATCGTTAGCCACTTCTACTGTTGGCTCGGTTTCTTCCGGGCCATCATCTTCGCGCAGGCAAACCAGGCCGGGCATCTTGCGTAAATCATCCGCTGTAAAGCCGCAGGCGGCCGCCAGCACTACCTTTGGATCCAGCGGCGAGGCACCATTAGCTTCCAGATCGCCCCTTAGAATATGGCCTATTTCATGCAGAATTACCAAAAGCCGTGGCCGGCCGGTTAGATCATTGTCATAACAGAGGTAATAAACGTCGTCGGTGCCGTGCAAGCAAAGGCCCGAATAAACATCTTTAAGCGGAGCCGCGATCAGGCGGACCGGGCATCCCCTGATAAACTCCACTTTGTCCGTGATGTATTTTAAAGTAACACCCTGAGAGCCTTTGATACCGAGCATATTCATCAGACGCTGAGCGCTTCTTTCAAAAGCTTCTTTATCAAAAAGATGTTCTTTATTTAGCATAACAAGTCCCTTTTAGTACCTGAATGGCAAACTATTTATTTGTCACTTTCCTTATTCTTTTTTAGAGCCTCAATCATGTTAAATATAAGTTGCTTTTCTTCAGGCTCCAGCGAGTCAAAGGAAGTATCCCTTAAAGCCAGCCGATATAATTCCAGGGGTTTAGCTTTACCCAGTTTGAAATCGCGTTCCCGGACCAGTTCCCCTTTTAAATTGTCATCAAGATCTCTGAACCATAGCTTAGGGTCAACCTGAAAAAAATCTGTCAGTAGCTTGAGATAGTGCAGGCCAGGGCTGCTGAAATGGGCGTTTGCCAGCTTCCAGAGCCAGTGATAACTTAGCTTACCCTCAGTGGCCGCCTCAACATCTCGGAAAGAATAAACCTCACCCGTTTCAGGGTTTCTAAAGGTATCGAACAAGAACCCTACTTTATCAGCAACCTCTTGAGCAGCCTGCTGTTCTGCTAAATTTTTGTTGCCTGCCGCCACATCCTGCTTATTTTTATCAGGACCATCACCCCCGTCATTCTTAATCTTCTTTATCATAAATGCTTCTCGATTTAATTTAACTTAAAAAGCCTGGTCAAAAGGATTTACGGGAAATTAAAAGCCAAGTTCATTCTAGCTTACAAATAAGCTATTTGCAATAAAACAACAGATAAACATTTGACAAAAAGTAAAACCTTTGGTATATCTTTAATTATAATTAAATGCTTTTGATTAATGTTTAGCTAAATCTTGGACTATAGCTCACAAATCCACACCGGGCCATAGCCTGTATTTTGTTTTGCCTTTTTTAAGTAAGTAAAGGAAAGCACCATGCCAGGACCAGCAGATACAACAACAATTTTTGACGAAGAAATAGCCCAACTGGAGAAACGGCGGGCCGAGATCGAAGCCGAGCGGGCAAAGCTTTTGAAGGGCCAGATCACCGTTAAGGGGCCGGACGGCACCACCTTAATGGACATTGACCTTGGCGCATTGTCGGTTGCCGCCTCTGATCATAAGACCGTTGAGCGTAACCTTCGGCAAACCCTGGTAGAAAACCCGCTGATGCCGGTACTGGATAATTCTTTTAAGAAGACCCGCGAGCTGCGCGAAGAGATGGGTGGCCGGGGTGAACTTCAGCCTGGCCGCCGGATAAAATCCCCTTTCGCCATTCTTATCAAGGCAAACCAGCAGCTCGACCGGACGGTACAGGGTAAAAATCAAGGATTAGGCAGACTGGTTTCCTCGCCCTGGTGGCTGCTCGTCGGAGTTATCCTGATCCTGGTCTGGTGCGGCGGTCCGCTGCTGTACGCACTTTCAGGCGGCGTAGTCGGCGGCAAACCTTTGGGCACCGCCGTGCCCGCGCCGGTTTCTGTTCCGACAGTGACCCCCGGTAAAACAACTACTGCTGCGCCTACAACGGCGCCCAGAGCAATCGGCGCAATCCTGACCGACTTTAACCCGGCCGGAGAAGCTCAAATTAATGATGACGAGTCCCAACCGCAAGAAGAAACTCCGACTCCAACGACTCTAGCTCCGGCGCGGGTAGGTAGCCCTCCCAGCAGCGCGGGCGGATTCAATGGTCCACACGGCTCATTTTTGGCTCCCAGCCGACTGACCGTTGCTGCGGTTGCCCTCGATACGCCGCTGGAACGCGCCTTGACCCAGAACAATACCGCTAGCGGAGCGGCTATTGTCACCTGGCCCCGCCCTGGAGAAGTGGTGCAGGTCGGCGCTTACCCTGGCGAGATAGGCAACATGTTGATCATGGGCAACCAGAAGGAACTGGGAGCGCTGCGGCGGGTTCAGCAGAACGATGAAGTAACGGTTTTCGACCGCAAAGGCAACGCTTTTATCTACCGCTTTGTAGCCTTCTCGGCCGATGGCCAGGTCGAGCGTGAAGTTGACCCGACTTCCCTTGACGATGAGTGGATCTTTGCCCCAACTCAGGAAGCCATCCTTACTATCTTAGTTACCTATCCTCAACCGCTGCCGGCCGTGGTTCCCAATCAGACCGGCAACAACCAGGTAACTCCCCGAGATGATTACCTAGTCCAGAAAAAGTTGGCCTACCGGGCAGTCCTGGCAATGTATGCCCCGGCCAAGGTAACACCGGCCGGAACGCCGGTAGCCGTTCCTCAATCTGTCTGGCAAACCGTCGCCGCTCCAACCAGTACAGTCAGCCCGACCCCAGCTCCGGCGACAACAACCGCGCCAGCAGTAAGCCCCGCGCTGCCGGCAACTGTGGCCCCGGCCCTGGGTGGGGATATAACACCTTCTCCTGGCAGCACTATCCCAAGCGGTCTACCGAATACCGGCGGTGGCGGGTTAGCTCCTAAAAGTCTGGACCAGTTTTCACCGAAGCAGGAGTGAGCTGGTCCAGGTTGGCAGTAAGTGATTTGTTTCTTGTGGCAGTTCAATTAGTTTCTAAAAGGAGATTTCCAATGGTCAATATTCTTAAGCTTCCTTATTTCAGCCGGATTAAATGGATGGTCGCACTCGGCGTCCGTTTGACAGGTAGGGCCGCCCTTAACTTTGTAGCGGCCCTGGCTATTACCGCCTTTTCCCAGGTTCCGGCTTTTGCTCAGTCTATCGACACTTCCAAAATCAAGGCCGCTTCCGAGTCGATTATTAGCAGCGTCCAGGCCGTTTCCGGCATTGGAGTAACCTTACTTTTAATCGTAGGCTTCGCCCTTTTGATGTGGGGAGGTGCCCTGGATGCTGCGCGGATCAAGGCCCTGCGGGTAATCGGCTGGTCGGTTTTAGGAGGGGCGCTGCTCTTCCTTTTTGCCCAGCCGCTGGGGGATTTTCTGACCGGCACTTTCGGGGCAAAGTCCTAGATTAGTAGTAAATTCTACTTTTCTACTTTACCACTGGTGGTAAATATTACTTTTCTACCTGTGGCGTCACTTGCAAAGGAGTACAGCGTGAGTTCAATAGTACCAAGTTTGATACAACCAGTCTCATTTCGAGCTTTGACCCGGCTAAAGCCTTCCTGGGCCAGGGTGGTAAGACTGGTCCTGGTAATCGGCCTGCTGTTTGGCCTCGCGCTACTCCTGTCCGCCTGCGCCTATCCCGGCCAGGACCCGCCCTGCGTCGGAGCTAACAAGAACGCTGAAGGCTGCGCCGACCCGGTGCAGAAAATTGTGGATGACCAGAACGGCGGCCCCTGGTATGTTTCCTGGGCGCTCGACATAGTAAGAAACCTGCTGACCAGCGTTTCGATCAACTCGGTCCGGCTGGGGGTCAGCGTCTTCTGGCAGGTCTTCACCAATCTTAGCTCGACCGATTTTGCAGCCTGTGGAGCTGGTGGCAGCGGCAGCCCGACCTGTTCAGTTGTTAGCGTTTTTACGATGGTCAACACCATCGCGGTTATCTTCCTGCCGGTGATTTTGACCTACAAAATCTTTAAGGGCTACTTCCTGGGCGGCCTGATCGAGTCACTGCACGAGGGTTTCTTGTCCTTCTTCCCAAAAATAATAATCGGCGGTTTCGCCATGTACTTCCTGGCCGTGCTGTTTTCGGGCGGCTTTGGTATCTCGAATATCCTCTTCGATGCCATTATCGGCGGAGGCCAGTCCCTAAACGACATCTCGAAGAACCTGATAGGCGACTGCCCCAGCGGCAACGTCTGCGGAGCCGGGATTGGCAGCGTTGGTGACGTGAAAAATATCGGTCTGCTGCTCTTTATGACCCTGATCTGTCTGGCCGCCTCGCTAGTCTTCATTGTGCTGGGCCTGGTTTTCTTCCTGCGGACCATCATTATTTTTATCCTGTTCGCAATTAGTCCGCTGGCGGTCGTGGCCGGGCTTACCGAAGAATTTAAGCCCTGGTTCAGCCGCTGGCTGTCCAGCGTCCAGGCCATGCTGATCGCGCCGCTACCTGTAGCTATCTGCTTCGCCCTGGTGAAGGCTTTCACCGGCGCTATTCCCTCGGCCAGCGGGGATCCGGCCGGGTTCATCCTACAACTGGTCTATATTATTAGCTTCCTGGCTATCGGAGCCATCCTGATGTTCAAGATTGCCGGGTCAGTGGGTGGTATGGCCTTCGGCCTGGCCGCCGCTGGCCTGGGAGCGCTGACCCAGGGAGCAGTCAGCGCGGCGCTGGGCAAAGACGCTGAAACAACCCAGAGCAGCGGACAGGTGACAAATAGCGGATCCGCAGGCGGCCGCAAAGGTGGGCATAACAACCAGGCCCCAGGTGCAGCTACTTCCCAGGACAGTGATAGTAACGGGGCAGCCGGCAGTCCGGCTTCAAGTGTAGTGGTCAGTTCATCCGGAGGAGGTTCAACTGCCCTGGCAACCGCCGGGGCCGAACAGCAACAACGGCAGTTACTGGCCGCCTTACGCAGCCTTAACGAGAATATGAGCTCTACCACCACGCAGCGGACTATCTCAACTTCAACCCAAACCGGCGACCGGCGCTATCACCTGGCCCGGACGGCCGGCTTCAACATGCAAAACGCCTTTATCTGGACCGGTACGGAACTCGGAGTAAACGCCCCTTATTTTCAATTCCCGCCGCCAAACGCCAGCAGCCGGACCACTTCGGTTTCCAACACTGTAATCGAACACAAAGGCAGCAAAACTTACAGCGTACCTCAAAACCTTTTAGAGGAAGGCGGTGCAACCGGACCAGTTGCTCCGGCGCTGCCAGCTCCGCCGGCGCAACCTCAAGTAGTGGCCGGTGTTACTCCGCCGCCCGCCGTGCCAGCTTCACCAGCGGTTACCAGGACAGGCAGCCCTGGTCCAGTCAGTCAACCGGTCGCGGACCCCGCCTCGGTGCAGGCCCCGCCCAGGCGGTTAAAGGTTAATAACGTGATACCCATTCCCTACACTCAGGCGCGTAACACCGACCCGTTTATCGGTAGCGCCAGTGAACAAATCGATTAGGCTGGAAAAGGAGCAAGAGTAGTAATGGACGATAACGAGGTTGAGTACCGGCTGCCGGCCAAAGTGCTGACCAACCGTGACCCGATACTGATGAACCGGCTCTCAATCCGGGAATTTCTACAGTGGCTGTTTTTCTTTGGCCTGATCTACCTGGGTTTTAACTTCCTGCCATTCGATTTCTATATTCGCATGGTAATCGCTACCTGCATCGCTATGTTCGCTTTTCTCTTCATTCATGCCCCGATTAATGGCCTGGCCGGCATCGAATGGCTCTACATATGGCTCCGTTACCGGCTGGAAAAGCGGCAGCACCATACCCAGCCGCCTCTCAGCCTGGCTCTGATAACCAGTCAGCGGCCGACTATCCAGGTTGCGATGTCTCTGGCTGACCGGGCCAAAACACCGGCTACTGAAACTTATATCCCGCTAGAAGGCGAGCTTTAACTAATCATGCTGCAATTAGAAGAAAAAGAAGTAGAAACAGTAACTGAGATAGAGTTTGAACCTGCTGAAAACGAGCTTTTAACCACCCCGGATGTGCTACCGATCAAGGGGATCGGCCGGGGCTGCCTAGCCCTGGCTGGAGGTGGTTTTTCGGTGGTAGGCAAGCTCGAAGGCCAGGATATTAAGCTGATGAGCTTCCATGAGAAGGGCGGTATTGTCCGGCGCTTCGGCCAAATTTTCAATTCCATGAACGGCCCGTTTGCCTTCTATTGCGTGAGCAAACCCCGCGACATGCGTTCTTACCTGGCGGAGCTGGACCGCAAGCGGGCCGCTGAACTGAACCCCCACCGGCGACAACAATACTGGGTTGAAAGTAACTTTATCAGTAAGCTGAGCGAAGGCAATTCCCTGACCCAGCGCGACTTTTACTTTTCGGTTAACGCTACCGCTCACGACCTCAAAAGTTCAGCCGATATGGGGGAGGAAGACGACGATAAACCCAGAGGCTTATTTCAGACTTTCACCTCACGCCTTAAAGAAGTGCTGGGCCAGGACCAGAGCCAACCAAACTTAAAGGAAGCTAGCGGGGTAAAGCGCGCTTCCAGGAGTGGCGACGAGCGGGTACCAGCCCACTTATCAGATGCTATTCTTTTCAAGGGTCAATCGATGGCCGATCAGTTTAATAATAACGGGATGCCCGCCAGGCTCCTCGGCTCGGAGGACCTTATTTACACTCTCGGTGGCATCCTTGGCAGTGCCACCACCAGCATTACCGGCCGTGCCAGTAGTCCGCTCTTTAGAATTGGCGGCTTTGCACTGGAAGAACGGCCGGATTACCTGAAGCTAACCGATACCACAAGCTTCACCAGCTCCTTTGTAGGCAGCCTTTACGTTACCGATTTCCCCAAGCACCTGCGATTGGGCGCCCTGTTCGAAATTATCCGGTTCAAGGATATCCAGATGTTTATGGCCTTGCAGGTAAAACCTCTGGCTAACCAGCAGGCCGAAAACAAGCTAAAGAACCGCCAGCAAATCCTCTGGGCGGTGGCCGCCACCGACAACAGCAGCGCCGGTGACATGAGCCGCAGCTACAAGATCGAAAGTATCAAAGACCTCAGAAACGTCCTGGCGCGAGGCGATGCGCGCCTTTTCAGCGCTGGCATCCGTATCAGCGTGCGGGCCAACACTCTCAAGAAAATGCAGTCGGACCTGCGCCGGGTGGCCCAGCGGCTTACCGAAATGGGTTACCCGGTGGCGACGGCCATTCGTAACCAGCGCCGGGCCTTCTTTTCCGCTCTGCCCATCGGCCTGGACCTGTTGGGCCAGGAAAAGTTCATGGCTGACCGAACCCTCCACCCTAATATGACCGGCGAGAACCTGGCCTGTCTGATGCCTAACTGCATCGTGGACGCCTCCCAGTACGGCGGCATCATACTGGGAGTGAACAAAGCGGACGGGTCGCTGGTGACCTTCAACCGCTGGCTGCAAATTAACCCCCACACGATAATTATCGCGACTACCGGCAGCGGCAAAACCGTTGCAATGTTGATTGAGATGCTGCGCGAGATGTTGAAGGACCCGGCGCTCCAGGCGTTCTATATTGACCCGCAAGGCGTGCTGAGTAATTTCGCCCGCCTGGTAAACGGCACGGTCCTGGACCTGGGGCCAAAGGGTAACGCCATCATTAACCCGCTAGACCGGTTTGTCCTCAACGGCCACCCTGAAGAAATCGGCGAGCGCCTGAACTTCTTATTTGCCCTGGTAGAACTCATGACCCGCGCCGAGCTATCGGCTACTGAGCGCAGCACCATCACCAGGGCCGGTAAACGCCTCTACCATCACTTTGAAGAAGGCGAAAGTATGCTCAGGCTCTTGGAACTGACTTTCATGAACAATTCGCTTTACGCCCCTCTCAGACCCTTCCTCCGAAGTTACCTTGACCCTCAGACCGGCGAGCGCAAGCCAGGAGTGATGGTTCAATTAAAAGCGATTTACGACCGCCTGCGAGAAAAGTACAAAATTCCCTCGACCGGCCTGGTGCACGGCCAGGGCCTTGGGAAAAATTATAAGCGCCCGATCTGTACCCTCGGCAGCGATAACCGCTGGTATTACGCCGGCGCGGGCGAGACCAGCGAGCCTTTTGTAGAGCCGGAAAGCTTGAAGGCAAGAAAGGCGCACGACCCGATCCCGGCGGCCGTCTGGTACCCGGACCCAACCTGGTTTAAGGAGTTGGCCGAGGATTTCTCTAACCTGGTCCAGGATGAAGGGGTATTCGACAGCCTTGACCTCATGGCACTTAGCAGCGCCATTCGTGACAGTTTTGTCGAGTTAAAGATGGGTATGCCGATACTCTCCGATCTAATGCCTTTCCTGGCGGCCGAGGGCGCGGTCAATCTGGTCAATAACCTGGAGCAGTACGTTGACCCGGAAGTTTTTGGCAAGATGTTCAACGGCTACACCAACGTGGCCCTGGACCGCCGCTTTATCTCCTTCAACGTGCGCGACCTGGGAGAAGAGCTGCTGCGGCCTATCCGCATCTTTCAGGCAATCAACTTTACCTGGGGTATGGTTCGGGCCGTTAACCGGCCAAGGATGTTTGTGGCCGACGAATTCGGAATTTTAGTACAAAATTTCCATGAGGTCGGTGACTATATGAAGAACCTCTTCATGCGTGGCCGCCACTTCAACCTTTCGATGACCGTGATCGTGCAAAACGTTACCTCGCTCCTGGACTACCAGGCCGCCCTGCAGTGTGTCGAGAATGCCGACCGGGTAATCCTGATGCGCCAGCAAAAGAGCGCTATTCACCGGCTCAAAGCTCACTACGATCTAACTGACGGCCAGGTACATACCCTCCTGGGAGCCGAGCCAGGCGAGGCCCTTGAGAGAGTGGACAACCGCTGGATCCACGTCAAATATTCGATAGACCCGCAGCACCTTAAAGCTTTCGATACTCGGCCCCAGCAAACCCGCGAGGTTCAGGATTCCAGCCCGCAGGAGCTGGCTTTATGGAGGTAACCGGCCAGCATGTCTAGCAAGAAGAACAAACAGGTTGAGAAAGCCATTCTTGCCAGCCTGGGCGGGGCAGCGCTGCCGGTAATTGGCGCTATGGGGCTGATTATCCTGGTGGTTGTAGCCATCCTGGCCGCTGCCGGCAGTATCCTGGGCTGGCTATGGGGCGGCGGCTCACCCTCCGAGGAAGGCAGCGCCCAGAAAACACCTTCCGGCGAGGTTCAGTTCTGGACCCCTACGCCGATACCGGAGCCCTGCTTCGTAACTCCTACCCCGGTAAGGATTACCCTGCCGCCTGAGCCGGTCAACACGCCCGGACCGGGCGAAACACCACTGCCGACCAACACATCCGGCATCGGCTTTTTGCCAACTCCCACGGCCTGCCCGCCGCCGAGGGATACCTGGCCGACGCCTGACCCGCGCTACACGCCGCTACCGGCCGGGTTCGGCCCGCACGGCTCGCCCTTCCATTCGCCTTATGTGGTGACCCAACCTTTCGGCTGCACCGACTTTCCAGAATTTAAAGACCAGACCTGCGCTACTTCCACCGGTGGGAAGAAGCCCTGGTTTCACCGGGGCTATGACATGGTGAGCGTAGGAGATAAGACCGTCTATGCCACTATTGACGGCCAGGTGACTTTTGCCGGTTTTCAGAATGATGGTTTCGGCAACCGAGTTTATGTAAAGTCCGGCCAGTTCCTGGTGATCTATCCGCACCTGAGCCGGATCCTGGTGGTTACCGGCGCGCCTATTCAATGGGGCCAGCCTATTGGGGTGGAGGGCAGCACCGGTTATTCCACCGGCAGCCACCTGCACTATGAAATCCACATCAATGGAGCCTGGGTTAACCCGGTCCCTTATCTCGAAAGGTAATTTTTTATGCTGATCTTCAAGTCTACCTGGTGGATATTGGCCTTAATCTGGTTACTATTTACTGTTTTTGTAGCCGGCGCAATGGTCCCGGCGAAGGCGCAGACCCAGACCCAGGCAATTTTAACTATAGTGCTGCGGGACTCGCATGGCACCCCGCTCGAAGGGGTAACAACTGAAGTTCTTTCCTACGATTGGGGCCTGGAACTGGGTAAGGCTTACTCGGTAATCGCGAAAGGTGAGACTGATAAAAACGGAGTAGTCGCCTTTGACAGCACGCCCTGGCCGTTCTCAGGCTACCGGGTAAAGTTCACGCCTACCGACCACACCAAGCCCACCAGTGCCTGGTTCCTGCCGGACAGCGATAACCAATACCGCGGCTACCCTGGTATTTCTACCGGCGGCGTTACTGAAATTCAAAAGTTTGTCTTATCGGGCAGCGACGGCCTGATCTATAACGACCTCTCAAAAGATGGCGAACTGCCCCAGTACCAGCGCGACCCGGTAGGCGGCCTGGAAAACCCCAGAGTTAGCGTGATGCCCGGTCAGGACTTTCTGGCGAGCGTCGCGGCTGCCACCGCCACCGCTGTAGCCAGGGGCGAGCCAACCCCAACCCTACCGCCTCCAGCCGCCGCATCGCCCAGGCCTGGGCAGGTACAGAGCGCCCTGACCGTTACGCCTGGCCCTACTCAGACCCAGAGCATGGCAGTTATTACCGCCATCACAGCAGCTCAAACAACAAGTCAGAAGACAACATCTGTTGTAGCAGGAGTTGTGGCGACAACCCCGCCGGTTGCTAATTCCAGCACCAGCACCAGCACCAGCACCAGCGCCGGCGTCACTACGGCAGCCGGCCAGACAGTGGTGGCCAGCTCGCCGGTAACCCAGACAACTACCGGCAGCAGTAGTAACAACCTGGTTGTTTCAATTTTGCTGGCAGTCTTTGGCCTGGCCTGTTTAGCGCTCTTCTGGAAATTCCGCTTCAAAATTTACCAGCTAATCGGTATCGAAACTGTAGCTGGTAAGAAACAAAAACAGAGTGCAGATCCACCCAGAAGCCAGGCAACCGGGGAAAGTAGTAAGAAAGGTAAGCACCAATGATAAATCTATTCAGAAAAAATTCGGCAGCGCCAAAGCTAGCCCAGGAAGCTGCGCCAGTGTCCGCCGCTCCTGCTAAGTCTAGACCGGTCCGGCAGCAAGCCTTTGCCGAGCAGACCATTGATTACCTCAAAACCGCCGAGCCGGATGACGTTCTAGAGCTAATGCTGCCCAGGCTGGTGATCGAACAGCAAACCCGCCTGGCTTCCACCGCCAGGGAGTTAGAAGAAATCGACCAGAAACTGGCTAAACTTTATGTCTCCAGAGAGGACGTTTACAGCGTAATGGCTCAAAACCAGGCTAACGGCGTGGCCGATTTTTAAGACTTTCAATAGAAGCAAAGCAGGTGACTGAAATGTTGAAGAAACGAACGGTCGGCCAGGCCCTGACCGTGCTGGTGATCGCTGCGGTTCTGGCCGGTTTACTCTTCTGGGTAAGTTTCACTCAAAGCCGGGCCGCGACGGCCGTCTGGGCTCCGCCTGCCATTCTTTTGCCCTACGTTGGAGATAATCCAAGCCTTTGTATCAACCCGCTCGACTCGACTATGACCTATTTCGCGGGCAGCGGCGGCAATGGCATGGCGGCCGGCAACGAAGGCAATAACTGGCTGAATGGCACTTTTACCAAGCTCAGCGACCAGAAAGGCAGCGGTGACTGCGCTTACGACGAGTTTGGCACCCTGCACGCGGTCTGGTCGTTGCGCAACGAAGCCGGTAATTACAACATCTATTACAACTCGGTCCAAAAAGGTTCCGGCAACGTCCCGCTTTATCGTAACCTATCCCAGGAAATCTACGGGCAGGACAAGTACACCATCAAGGCTGATATAGCCGTCTCTATTCCTCAGCACAAAGTGTTCATCACTTACCAGGAGCGCCGGGAAGGCGGCGACGCCCTGATGTTTATTGAAAGCGCCAACCAGGGCGGCACCTGGAGCCAACCCCTGCAATTAGGGACGCTATCAGGCTATCGGCCGGCCGAGCCGGACATCATCGTTGACAAGGCGGGCCTGCCTCATGTCTTCTATGGGGTCTTCAATGAGGGTGGTCCTTCTATTATAAATCACCGGATGCGCCGCCCTGATGGAAGCTGGACCGCCTCCGAAAACATCACCGGCAACAATCTCTCCCGCCCGATCTGGACCCAGGCCGAACTGGACCCGGTAAGCGGCGACATCTATGTTAGCTGGCTGGAAAGCCAGGCCGGAATATCCCGCTGGAACGCTGCTACTGGCAAATGGACCAGCCAGCAGAACGTTACCAACGCCGGAGGCCGGGCTGCCTTCCCGACTATTGCGGTTAATTCGCAGACCGGCACAGTCTGGATGATCTGGCAGGACGGCCAAATCCTCTGGACCCGCCAGAGCCTGGACCACGGCCAGACCTGGCAGCCCAGAGAGCTGGCTGTAGACCTGGGAGCCGCCAAGATCGGCCGGATGTACGGCCTGAAGGCCCGCTCGACCAGAGGCATTATTTACCTATTAATTTCGGGAGACCAGCTCAACCCGCTTTATTATGTAGGTCCGACCCTCTTTTTGATGACCTTCAACCAGAGTATAACCTCTCAACCGGTGAGTCCTACACCGGTTATAACGAATACTCCGGGCGGCACCAGCACGCCGGTTATAGCGCCGACCATAACGCCCCAACCAACTGTTACTCCGCAGCCGACCGCAACCCCGCAGCCGACGGCTACTCCCCAACCTACCGCTACGCCAATGTCCCTTTTACCTTCTGTTGCGCCAACCCAGGTTGCCGCTATAAGCAGTACAGTAGCATCTACTACAGCGCCACAAGTGTTACCGGCCACAATACCACCAGTGGTAACTACTACTATGCCACCTGCCACCGCTACTCCACAGCCAAAGCCAACCGCTACCCAGGCTCAACAGCCTGTGCCGGCGGCGGTTCAAGCGCCGGTGGTTGTGGCACCTACGCCAACGCCGGTGCCACCAACAGCTACATCGTTACCGACTGCTACCCCTGCTCCAACCGCTACCGCAACTATAGCGGCTGAAGCAGCCCAGGCAACTGCCCAGGCCCAGGCGCAAGAACAGGCAGCCTCGAACCAGCAGAGCCTGATAGTGCCGCTCGCGCCACCTGGTAGCGGCGGGAAAGGGCCGGAGCTGGTACTGCCGACCGAAACACCCTTGCCGACCTTCACCGTCGCCGCGACGCCTTCCCCAACCGCAGCAGCCACTACCAGCACGGCCAGGACCAGACCAACCGCTACTTTTACGGCAGGCGTAACGGCTGCCGCAACAGCCCAGGCTTCAAACGACCAGGCTTTGCAATCAGCGCCCGCCCCTACCCCGACTGCCCCACCACCGCCGGGCGCGCTCTGGGTCTTACCACTCGGACTGGTCCTGGCCGGCAAAGGTTTCTTGAATTTGTTGGGGTTTCTTTTAAAGCCGTAAGGGAAGTTAAGGGATATGACTACTAGAAAAAGGGCCACAAATAACCCTTATTTGACCGGAATTGTCCCGGACCGGGCCGGGCGGATAACCGTTGGCAGCGAGCTAAAAAGGCTCCTGGGCGGCCCCTTGCGCCTCGTCGAAACCCTAATATTCGTTTTAGGTTCGTTTCTCATGGCTTTAGCCGGGGCGCTCGATTTACTTTCGGTCTGGCTATACACCGTATCGCACCACACTCGGGCCGATCCTCGGCCGGTTGTGAACGTCTTTAAATGCCTCCAGGACCAGACCCATAAACTTTGTCAGAACGTGGTCTGGGCCAGCCCTGCCAGCGCCAAAAGGCTAACCCTTTACCCCTGGCATGACTTCGATCTAACAAATAGGTTCGAGCCTTATCTGTTTATCGGTTACTTTGCCCTGGCGGCCCTGGCCTTCGTGGCTATCGGCAATCCTAAGGTGGCCGGGGTAGGCCGGAATTTAAGGTTGGTGTTAGGGCTGAAATCTGGGGGTAAGACTTCGGAAAGTGTTGGCCTGTTTGACCTGACAGCCGCGGCCGGCGGCGGTCCGGTTCCTCGCGCTGTATTCGACGCTGACCGGCCGGAAGAGTTCTGGCGCACCCATATGCTGCTGGGCCAGTACACCCCACGATATTGGGAGAGCGATCCAGGCTACTTCTGGTTTGATAAGGCGGCCAGGCCCGTTCCTTACTGGTTAAGCCTGCCTATTATGCGTACCGGGTTGGTTATCGTGGCACCCCAGGGCAGCGGCAAGACCGCATCAGTCTTCAAACCGCTCCGCAGTTTTATGGAGCGCAGCGATTCAATGGCAATTTTTTACGATGTAAAAAGTAGCGAAAATACCAACGGAACCGGGACCGACTTCCCGCCGGAACTCTTTAACCTGAATTTTGACGCGGCGCGGGCCGACTCTATTAAGCTTAACGTCTTCTCCGGCCAGACGCCGGCGCAGGCCGGGGAGCGACTGGCCGAGGCCCTGATACCGGACCTGGGCGGCGATAAAGCCTATTTCTCTAATAACGCCAAGTCGGCCATGGCGACCATCGTGGCCTGCTACCACGCCAGTTATAAGGTCTATCCAACCCTGGTTCAAATTCTTAGCTTCCTGAGCGACACGGAAACTTTAGAGGACCTCAACGGGCAGCTAGTTTCCAGGCTGGGCAGAAAAAATTATCAGGAAGCTTTCCGGCTTTCCACGCTGCTCCGGCGGGTAATAAGCCTGTCCGAGAATAAGAATTCCGACACCCTTGGCAGCCTGGCAACTGCCCTGGAACCGCTGGTGACAGACGTGGCGGCCCGCCTGCTGGTGACCAATCCTGAACCCGGCGCTTTCACCATTGATGATCTTTTGAAGGAACCACGGCTGGTCCGGCTGGCCCTGCCGGTCGCCAATAACCCCCGGATTTATCCGATTATCGGCCGCCTGGTGCTGGCCCAGTTCACCTATTCCGTTCTTTCGCCCGAGTGTAACCGCCAGATTTTCAAGCTTATCGCCGTTGACGAAGCCCGCTTTTTTATCACTGACAGCGTAGCTAACGGCATGGCCCAGGCCCGCAGCAACAATGCCGGGTTTGCCCTCAGCTTCCAGACCTTGACCCAGGTGCGAGATGAAGCTCTGCTCGACAATATCTTTGCCAACGCCGGATCAAAAATGGTCATGGGCAAGGTTTCGGACAAAGACGCCGAACGCTATTCCAGGCTCTTTGGCACGGTTGAAATGCCCTACGTTTCTCATTCCAGGGGTGAGAGTTCAGGCACCAACAAAAACAGCGGCAGCAGTTACAGCCGCGGTCTGGAATTCGAGATGTTTTCGAGCGGCATGTCAAGCCACGAGTCCCGGTCCAGCCGGTCCACCAGCGCAGGCCGCAGCACCAGCACCGGCAGTAATCAGGGCACTAATCTTTCTACGCGGGCGCGACGGCGGTTCCTGGATAGCGAGGTCCGCGAGCTGGAGCAGCGCCACGCCATCATTGAAAGCAGCGACGATCAGGGCCGCCAGTGGTTTGCCCAGGTAGTAAATATGGACTTCGGGACAATCGAAAAACTTGAAGAAGAGGTCAATGACCAGATAAAACGCCTGGTTAAGAAAGGTCGGAAAGGTAAAACAGTCCATGAACAACCGGTTGAAATCGCCCCGATCAGGGCAGCCGGGCTACAAACAACCGGCCGGCAAAGGTTCAAGGTTAGATTTATGCCCGCAACAATGCCGCCCCCGAAGGCGGATCCAGAGACGGAGCCAGCGCCAGCGTCATCAGAGGCAGTGCCGGCGGTCACAAACCAGGGCGCTGAAGCCCAACCTATCGTGGCAGTAGAAGGCGAAGTGATATCGGCAGAAAACATGGATCTGGACCAGATTGAACTGATGGAGGAAATCCTGGCAGCCGCGGGGATTACCGGTCGGCAGGCAACCCAACTGGTCGAGTTTACCCTTTTTAACAAGCGTAGCGCGGAAGACCTTAAACGCCTGGTTGAGTACTCGAAAGAGAAAAATCCCGACAGCCTGGCCGCCTATGTTACTTCGCTGGTACGGAAGAACAAATATCCGGGTACAGTTATGTCAAATAGAAAATCAAGCCATGCCCAGGAACCCACCCAAAGCTAAGGTTGTAACAGAACGGGATCTTGCGATTATGCGCCTTCTTGGAACCGATGGTGTTTCAAACCTCGAAACTATTCATGAAAAGTTCTGGCCCCAGGAGAAGCCGCGGACCTGCCGCGAGCGCCTGGCCCAGCTTGAGAAGGCCGGTTGGCTGGAAAGCCACTTTGTCGATACCAGGGGAAAGAAAAACCAACTGGTCTTCACCCTGACCGCTCAAGGCGCAAAGCAGCATTTTAACCAGGTCGAGCGAAAATTCATGATTACGAAACTTCCGGCCTATAACGAGGTGCATCAACAGCTCATGGCCCAGCGGTCTAGATTTATTCTGGAAGAACAACTTAAAGGACGTGGCCTGGAGCTAATCGGGTGGAACAACGAGCGTAAGCTGCGGAGCGAGGCCCGCTTGCAACAGCATCCTGGCAGCCGGGCCTGGGGAGCACTGGGAGGCGTAGCCGACGCCCAGGCGGTAATAGTCAACCCGGCCACAGGCGAAACAAACCTGCTAAATATCGAGGTGGACGGCGCTTACTACGGTAAGGTGTTGCGAGAAAAAATTGCCAGGATTGCCAGCGCCGGGAACAGCACTATCTGGGTGACGACGCCTGACCGGGCCACCCGCATCAGTAACGAGGTCGGCCTGGCCGGGGCTGGTGACTTAATTGAAATTATGGTCATTAGCTAAATAGTAAAGTGGTAAAGTGACAAAGTATTCAAATGGTGAAATGGTAAATTTATGGCAAGTGAAGAAGCTTTACCCGCCTACAAGCTAAAAATATTAACCGTGCTGGCCGAGTACAAATATTTGACCTCGAAACAGGTCTGGGATAAGACCGGGGCCGCTATGGAAGGCCGGTCTTACAAGCAAACCAGGGTGGAACTCGACCGGCTGAAAAAGGCCGGCCTGGTCAGAGTGGAACAGGTTAAAGGCGAACACGGCCGGACCGGCCATCACCAGTGGATACTGCGGCAGGCCGGAGCCAGGCTGATCAATTTCAATAAATTCGGCAAGCATTACCGGCGCGAGCTGACCCGCTACCAGACCGATTATCATAAACTGGAACTGGACCTGGAAGAACAAATAGACCTTGCCCTGGGCGACTGGAAACTGGTGAAGCGGCAGACCGGCCGTTTGCTAGAAGAGACCGAGCAGTATAGTTGCTTATGTCAAGTTCTGACCTGGCAGGAATTTTTACTCACCGGGCGGCGGCCTACTGATCCTGATGGTCCGCATACTCTTATGGTTCCACTAAAAGCTAATCATCACGTGGCCTACCTGCCGGATTACAAAAAAGCGGTCGTTTTAATTTTAGCCCGGCCTCGCGCCACTCACCGGTTCTGGCAGGAACGCAGTAAGCAGTACGGGAGACTCGCCAGGAAAATCCCGGTTTACGGGGTCTTTCCCAATAGAGAGCAGCTTCAAATATCAGCGGTTTTGTTGGAAGCATTGGGGCTAAAAAGCCTGACTGTAGGGCAGGTTAGCGGCCTGCTTAGCGGTATTTAGCATAAACAAAAGGCGAGGATTCATGACTCGACAAGTCACTAGAGTATGCTATCATAAATTTGCAGCGGCTTGCATCACGCCGGTGGGGACACCTTTTTCCGTTGATAAGCACACAGGAGTAATACTTCTTAAGAAAATCAAAAAAAAACACCTGACCGCCAAGTCAAGTGAATTTTTAGAACTATTCCAATTTAGTCGAAAATCCTTTTAACCAGGCCAAGGGAGAAAGGATTTTCCAAGCGAGAAAGCCCTATTGCTAGGGAGCTATTCTTATTGCTAATTTCATCTTAGCATGTAGAGGCTCTGCCGTCAATAGGTGGAGTTTTTTATGTCCAAAAACTTAATATTAAATTCATCAAATCCGGTCCGCTGGATACGCACCGGCCGGAAAAATCCCTGCCCGGTTTGCGGCAAGGGTGGTTACTGTGAAGTCTCAGATGACAGCCGTTCAGCCCACTGTATGCGAGTGCCCAGTGGCGTACCGATGCGGCACCGCCAGGGCGGTTGGCTGCACCAGCTCGCGCCGGCGGACGAAGGCGTTACTATTTCCGACTTCAAGGCCAGCCTGAACAGGGGCGCGGCGGCTGAAATAAAACCCTTACCGCCGGAACTTACCGACCGGATTAACCGGGCCCTGCTCGCGCTCTGCCCGCTTACCGAGACCCACAGGTTTTACCTGGTCCAGGCCGGGGTGGATCCACTAGGCTGCGGATCGCTCGACTATAGCCAGGCGGCGACTATCGCCCGCCAGCTCGCCGAGCAGTTCGGTGAAGCAACCGCCCGGCGGCATCCGATATTGTTGAAGGTCGAGCGAGAAAATGGCCGGAATTACTGGACGATTGCCGGGGCCGCTACCGGCATTCTTTTCCCGGCTACAAATGTCGAAGGGCAAATACTAGGTATCCAGATTCGCAAAGACCAGCCACGCGGCAGCGAGGACCGCTACCGCTGGCTATCTCACGCGGGCCTCGGCGGCACTCCTTTAACGGTTTTCCAAACCGCTACCGGCGCGGCCAACTCCCACATGGTCATAATTACCGAAGGCTACAAGAAGGCTGCCAATGCCGCCAGGGCCTGGGCCTGCCACGCCATCAGCCTGGCCGGGGTAGCGGCCTACAAAGAAGCCGACTTGCTGCACACCCTGGAAAGCTTAAACGCCGGTGTTATCGCCCTGGCCTTCGACCAGGACAAGCGCCACAATCCGCAGGTAAAAACGGCCGAACAGCGCATTTTGAAACTGCTGGCCGCCGCCCTGCCGGAGAGTAAGCTATTTTATCTCAACTGGGCCGAGACAAGCGGGAAAGGTCTGGATGACGCCCTGGCCGTTGGCGCGGAGTTCCACTTCGACGAGGCCCTGGCCGCTGGAACCATCGAGGGAACGCGCCTGGTTAACGACCTGCCCGGCCTGGTTGTGGATCGGGCCTTCAGCCAGATCGGGCCGCTCTACACCGTGGAGGGCGCCCGCTCCCAGCACCGCGCCTTCTTTGGCCGGCTGCTGGTCCACCCAAACAAGACCCAAAGGGTTATAACCAGCCCTACCGGCACCGGCAAGAGCCGGGCGGCTGACGATGCCCTGGCCGATACCCTCATGGAGGGTAACCTCTCCGGGCGCTGGCTTCTCCTGGCCCCCAACCGGGCCAATATCGCCGAACGAATCGCGCCAGGAACCCTACTCGGTAAAGCCGTTAAAGCTGGCCGGGCAGCTATTCAACAGGGGCGGACCCTCTTCGACATTGAAGAATTGAAGATCGTCGGCCGGAAGTCTACCGCCGAAGATTGCGCCAACCCACAGGCCGCCGACGCCGGCGCAGCTCGCCAGGTTACCGCGCGTGTGGTCTGCGCTCAATGCCCCTTTGGCAGCGACCAGAACTGGCAGGACCACGCCGCTGAGATTGGTTATAGCCTGGACCAGACGCCCAACCGGCCCTGGAAGTGCGAGACCCAGGGCTATCTCAACAGCCGCAAGATAAGCCGCCAGGCCCAGCTTGTGATAGCCACTAAAGAAGCTTACTTGAATAATTCGGACCTGCTGGCCGAGTTCGACGGCGGAGTTATCGTTGACGAAGAACTGCTGGGGTATCTGCTGGAGATAATCACCATTGATACCGCCATCCTGGGCGGCTGGCGGGAAAAAATTGCGGTTAAGGGTCTGAACTTCCCGGCCTGGGAACAACTCTTTCGAATTATCGAGACCGCTTTTAACAACCTGGCCGAGAGCCAGGAGCAGAGCACGAGCGCCCAGCTTCTGGAAAGCCGGGAGCATTTGCAGACCGCCGCCGCAACGCTCGGAGTAGACCTGGAACAGGTGCTGCTGGATTGCTACCGGGACGGCCAGGGGCCGGACCACGACGGCGTTTACGGCTTCGAGCGGCACTACCGCCATAACGCCCGCCTGGTACTCCCCTTCCGGGCCGGAGCCGACTTACTAGCCGCGCTGGAAGATAAAGATAACCCGCCGCGTTTCTCCCGGCAGCCTAACGGCTCCTACGTCCTGGTGGCGCACCGGCCGCGGCGGCACCTGATCGAGCAGCTCAAGGATAAAACCCTTGTCGTGCTGGACGCTACCATGCCGCCCGCCCTGAAAATGCTACTACCGGACCTCAAAGAAATTCACTACAGGGTCAAGCAAAATCTGCACATCACCCAGATTACGAACGCCCTTTACACCAAGCGCGACCTCTTCAACCAGGCCACCAGGCAGCGCGTGGAGGCTGCCATCCGTTCGTTCGCGTCCGGCAGCCGCAATCACCTGTCCATAGTCCCGCTGCGGTTCCAGGACGGCCCGGAGGCGCTGCAACTGCCCGAGAAGAGCCGGTCAGAGCACTGGGGCCTGCACCGCGCCACCAGCCGGTTTAGCGACTGTGACAGCCTGGTCCTGGTCGGCCACCACCTTCGGCCGATTGATTATATCCGGGCTGAAATAATAGCCTGCCGGGCCTACGCCGGCGGAGAGCTGTCCCAGGAGCCGCCAGGACCAGGCCAGCAACAGTTAAAGCTCAGGCTCTACAATCATCACCTTGCCAACGGGCGGGGAGCGGGCCGCTGGATGCGGGCGGATGCCGATAGCGACATTCAGGCCGCTATCGAACACGATTACACCGCGAATATCATCCAGGCCATCGGTAGGCTCCGGGCGGCCATCCGGCCCGATTATTTGCCCCAGGCCAGAGTGCTTATCCTTTGCAATGAGCCGGTCGCCGACTTAAAAATAGACGTTCTTACCACAATTGACGAACTGACAACCGACCCACCCCAGGACCAGATTTTCATTAATGATAGTTACATGAAATCAGACGATTCCGGGGAGCTGGTTCCCGTTTACACGGCTGTAATGGAAGGCAAAGACCCCTGGGACGAAGAGCTGGTCCAGGATGAAACCCGCCAGAGCCAGCTATTTTTCGAGGAAGACTGGCCGGACCAGCCTCTATTTCCGCTGCTAGATTAGAACGTGCCCTGTTAGCAAGACCTCCGATCACGTGCTAACAGCCCGGCTAACACCGGACCGCCCTTATTTGAGGCTAATTTCGCCTTTGTCGCGGGCAGTCCGGCGGGCAAAGCTTCCTAAACTTTTATGGTCTTCACCCCTGCGGGGCAAGGGCCGCTGTGCGGCCTTCGACCGATAAAAGTTTGCCCGGCTTCGCACCTCCTGCGTCGGCGCTTACCAGGGCCGGAAGCTCTGCCGAGGCGCTAAAACCCCTCCATCATTTATTGTTTAATCAGGTTCTTCATTAACTTTTGGGGATTGTTCTTTTACTTGCTGGAAATCATACAATATCTCGCATAACTTTCTTACGGCTACCAGATAGCTAGAAACTTTGCTTTCATCCAACTCTCGCTGACCAAGATGAACTATTTTATGCCTATCATCTAAAGCTTGTTGGCATGCTTTAAGTAAATCTAAAGGAATCTGTTCTTCTGTAAAGATTACTGGAAATAAATAGTTTACTGTTCCTGTTAGCCCAAGATGTTCGATTTGTTTTTCAAGTCTTGCTGTACCCATTCGTTCTGCCATTATTCGTCCAAACAACTTATTCATGTTGGCATTTTTGCCAAATGAGGCTACCGCCCTTTCTAAGGCTGTAACAACTTCTGCTAATGCGCTTCTTTTATGTCCTTGTGCTGCAAGAGCTTCAGCATTTGAAAGTATTTCTGGTACCAAGGGAGGTCTACTAGAAATATCTTGAACAAATTCTTTGAGTCGGGGCCATTCTTCTGAGGATAACTCGCGGCCATGCTCAGATGACCTTGCACGGGTGGGATAAGCTTCTTGAAGATTAAGCCATTTTACCCATTGTCCATTCTCAAGCTTAACTTTAGTTTGCCAAAAGTCTAAAAATTCACCTAACCTTTGATCTGTAACAGGATATTCCTGTAGCCAAAAATGACCTTTTTGATTTCTAAAAAACGAAATTATCCTATTAACTCTTGTCCCGACAGAAATAAATATTTGTTTGCTTAACTCAAAATAATCTTGCAAAACTTCGCGATTTGCTACAGGCAGATTTTGACTCACTTTTTTTACTGTATCAGCTAATTCATCACTTATTTGGTCTAACTCTATCTCCACCTTTATTTTGTTTACTGCAATACTCAACCATTGACTTACCTCTAAATTGGAAAAACCTGGTAGCCCTAACTCAGCTACTTTCATGAAATAAGGAGCACATTCTTTATCAATTATTAACTTTAAGGTTAGGTTTTTTTCTACTATGACTATGGCATCTTTCTCACTTTCTGGTAGCCATTGCTTAAAATTTAATTCATGGTTAGGTACAAAATCATTTGCCGGGATGGGTACTAACATCTGTAAACTAATACTTTTAACCATTGTAAATCTCTTCCAACTAAAGATAGTAATTAAAATCCTCTTTGGCAGATTAACCCTTGACTTATTCTATTACCCGCATAGTGGGCGAAACGAGGTAAAGTGATAACCAGCAACTCTTCCAGGTGAATGTATTTCCCTTTTCAGTTTAGGTCTTATCTTTGTGGCTTACGCCTGCGACTCTTCTGCACGAGTACTTTCAAGCTCAGCCTCTAATTCCTCGATAGTAGGTAAGCTTCCTTTTAGCTGTTCAGGAAGCGCTTTAGTAAGATCAAAGGCGGCGACTCCAATTGGTGTAGAAACACCGCGCAGAGCGTATTCTGCCTCAACTTTATTTCTATCCTTACATAAAATAATACCGATACTCGGTTTATCCTCGGCGTCTTTTACTTCAGAGTCGACGGCAGCCAGATAAAAATTCATTTTACCAACATATTCCGGCCGGAATTCGGTTGCTTTAAGGTCTATAACTATATAGCAGTGCAGTTTGACATGGTAAAACAACAGGTCCAGATAATAATCTTTTCCGGCTACCTCCAGGTGGTAATTACTGCCTAAAAAAGCAAAGCCGCTTCCCATTTCAATCAGAAATTCCCGGATATGCTCTAGCAACCCCTGGTGTACATCGCGCTCCTGGGCTTCTTCTGTTAAATCCAAAAATTCAAAATTATACGGATCTTTTAGGAGCTGGCGGGCCAGGTCTGATTGCGATGGGGGGAGGGTATGTGAAAAGTTAGTTTCAGCTTTTCCCTGGCGCAGGTACAAGCCATTTTCTATTTGCAAGGCCAAAATGTCACGGCTCCAGCCGTGTTCCAGGGCTTTACGGGCATACCATTCCCGCTCTGTTCCACTTTTGCAATATTCAAGTAAGCGAACATTATGTCCCCAGGGTAATTTTGCAACGACTTGTTGCAATATTTCCTCAACCGGCCAGGCCTGGGCGAAGGCCCGCATGTAACGAAGATTACGGGGGGAATACCCTTTTTGATCAAGATCGTGAGCAAGCTTATCAATAATTTTGGTACCCCACCCCTGTTCCTCAAACTTCTGGCCTATTTCTTTGCCAAGACGCCAGTAGTGATAAATTAGCTCGCTATTTACGGCCAGGGCGGCGCGGGTGCGGGAGGATTGAATTTCAGAGCGAATCTGGTTTAGAAATGCGTGATACTGATAGTCGCTCGTGATTTTAATTTGTTGATCTGGCATAAATATTTCCCATTAACTTATGTTATGTAAACTTCATCACAGCTCTATTAAAAACCTATTCTTATTCTTTTCCTTTTTCTTTCAAGGTGCACTTGTCGCTAAGAACCTGGAAATAGTAAGGCATCCTGTTCGTAAGTGTAAAGGCGCTCTGGGCGCTGGTGCTTTTCTTCCTGATAGAACCTGAACTCTCTTTAGTTACGGATTTTGCCTCCAGGATTCTGGCAATAAAGGCCGGCCGGCTGTACCCGCTCTCCTCGAACAGGTGGACTGCGCGGGTTACAGACGATTTTAAGGGTGCATCGTCGTGAAACTCGCGGGCAATATCTGCAATATAGGCGCCGATAACTTCTCGATCCTCCTGAGTGGCTTTTACTGCGGCAACCGGGGACGGGCGGTGCTGATATGTCGATAGTTGAAGGGCACCTCTAAAGCCGTTTGAGTCTGGTTTAGTAAGCAAAGCCGGCGTTTCGTTTCCCGGCGTCCCCAGATTAGATTTTTTGCTTTTCTGCCAGGCCTTTATTTCGGCAAGTGAATTACCAACAGGTTTAGTAGCGGTTTCTAGAGTGTCCGTTTGGGTAGCTTCAGACCGGACCTCGTCCTCTTCATAAGTGGAAGCTAAACTTTCTCTTTTTGTTTTTTCTTCCGAAAATTTATTTCGAATATTCGAATTATTAGATTCTTCTGTTTTTTGTATGACTCTATTTTGTGTGTCATGTTTTTTTACCAGGGGGGAGTAAGATTTTTTTACCACCCCCCCTGGTAAAGTTTTTTTACCACGGGTATCATTATCCCTAATTTCGGTTCCTTTTGGGCCTACGTTCAACCGGTAGGTAGTCGGTTCATCGCCATTTTCAACACTTCGGTTCCGCTCGGTGTAGATAATATTTTTCTCCTGAAGGCTCCTGAGTGCTTGCAAAAGGGTCGGCTTGGAAAGGCCGGTGCCTTTATCCAGTTCACGGCCGTCACTTGTACTTATACCCCGTAGCATCTGGGAGAGGCTAATGTTATCCGCATCCTTCTTAAAACCGAAGGTACGCCTGATGATGTACATGAGGACTTTTAGCTCGGCACCAGAAAGAACGGCTAAAAGCTCGTCAAAAAGCTCGTCAGGTACAAGGGTGTAGTTAGGTTTATGGAAGCCAGGGAAGCGAAACTCCCCCGGACCATTATCCAGGTTTTCAGGCATTAAAAAATCTCCAAACAGCTTGACAAGCTCATGGAGACTCTGCTATGCTCTTATTGCGAATATAAGAGAGCGGTTAGCTTGGTTTCCTCAGGAGCCGGTTAGCCGTTTTTTATTCTCTAGATTTATAAAGTTGTTTCTTGTTTCTATATTTTCACTCTAGAAACCTTTTCTCTCTCCCTCTTTTACTCCCTGCTAATTATGTTATGTAAAGTTAGTTACCGCCAAAAAATCTTGCCAGAAAACTTCATTTCAAGAATTCTTGCTTTCTTTATTTCCAGAAAACTTTTTAACCAGAAGACTGGATTCCTTGTTTTCCACTAAATCCTGGTAAACTTCCAGAATGGCTTGTTCTACTATCTCCTCCAGGTTCGTTTTGCTGTCATAATCCCAGCGTAAGGTATGTCTTATATCATTCAAGGCTTTCAGGGCCTGGGGGCTTAATCTAAAGGTAGATTTTGAATAGCTGGCCCGTAAAGCGCCCTTCCTGTTTTCCACAATTCCAGTATTCAAGTTTTCCTGATTTCCAGAATTATTGTTTTCCTGGTTTGGGGCAGAAGTTTGCTCAGACAATCCTTCTTCAGTTTCTATCTCTTCACGGGTACGTAGAATCGCTCCCCGGCCGCGGGGTTTATTATCCAGTTCGGCAAACTCTACCGGTGGTCGTTTATTAGCCATTGATTATTTCCTGTGCAACTTGTAAATAGGCTTTAGCTCCCTCAAGGTCTGGATGCTGAATAACCAGCGGTTTTGCAAAGCGCGGCGCTTCCGTAAAGCGGACCGAAGCATGTACAACCGACTCAAAAAGTCTGATCCCCTCTTGTTTACATAACTTTGCCAGGTAATCGAGGATTTCTTTGCTGTTGAGGGTACGCACATCAAATTTAGTCGCCAGGATGCCGGTAATATTCAGGCCTGAATTGGTGGACTCCTGGACGTTAGCAACCGTGTCAAAAAGCATTTTAAGACCGCGTAGGGCCATATATTCACAGGCGACCGGTATAAGTACCGTATGGGCAGCAGTTAAGGCGTTAACGGTAAGTAAGCCAAGGCTGGGGGGACAATCTATGATGATATAATCGTACCTGTCCAGCACCGGCTGGAGCCGCCGTTTGAGCATACTTTCGCGGGAAAGGATCTGTAAGAGTTCTACCTCGGCCCCGGCCAGGTCAATATTGGACGGAGCGAGATCAAACCCATAATCGGTCTCCATGATTACCTGGGTGATGTCGAGATCGCGTTGGACCAGCACATTGTAAATGGTTTGCTTTAGTTCGGAAGTATCCATGCCTAAACAAACGGCGCAGCCGCCCTGCGGGTCAAGATCTATAAGCAGGATCTTTTTATCGCATTTAGCCAGGCTGGCCGCCAAATTAACCGCCGTAGTAGTCTTGCTGGCTCCCCCCTTCTGGTTTGCCACGGCAATGACGAGCGCCCCGGTGTGAAGAGGGTTAGCGTCCCCGATAAAGGCCGATAAGGCGCTTTCTTTTATGCGGTATTCCTTACCAACCCGGGCAGCCGATAACTTTCCATCTTTAATGAAACGCAGCACGGTGTTTACATGTACGTGCAGCCGCTCCGAGACCTGTTCTGTGGTGAGAAGTTTATCCATTATTGTTTTTAACTAATAAATAAGCACTACTACCACCAGTATAAGTAATCATGTTTGTTTCTGTCAAGATGCAAATTAAAGATTCAGCAAGGAGTTTTACAAATTGCTTACCCAGGAATTCAGGGGTAAATAGCCCTCATTATTCTTGAAAACTGGAAGTAAATAGTTCCTGACAACAAGAAATCAATAATTCTTTAATTCAAGAATTATGGTAATAAATAATACAGGAATTCTGGAAATACTGAAAACAAGATTACTGGAATTTACTACTTATTTTTGAGAAAATTAAAGGCTATTTAAAGAAACATCAGGCGTTCTTTCCCGAAAACTGAGTTCCAAATTTACTTTACATAATATGTTGATTACTTACTGTAATAGAAGGAGTGGAAGGAAAACAATTGAATTACATAAGAACTAATGAAATCTACGATTTCATTCAAAAACAGAAACTGCCGGTGCTGGTCTATATAAAAGGAAGAGAGCCTAACGAAATAGCCCGTTTTAACCATACGAATATCATGCTTTTATCTGATGAAGTTCAATTTCAGGATAAAGTCATTTTCGCAACTGTACGGTCCATGCCGGAGGAATTGACGCAAGCAGAAAATGGCTATGAGGATACGCTTAACCCCAAGATATTAGCCCTCTGGTGGCAAGGCGAGGAAATTGCCAGCCGAAGAGAGCTAGATGCAGCTATTTCGGCTAACCTGGCCGAGTGGTTGGCGGTACAGCTCAAAAAGACTGAATAGTTTATAGCGGATGGACGAAACTTGTATTTGGTATAGCTTAACAATTGCCGACAGAATTGTATTACCCTCTCAAAAGAGGTTTCGATAGATATTACTATTTTATTTAAGCTTGAAAGTTGTCGGGCAAAGGTATCAGTTCAAGCCTGAGTGGGTAGTGCGATCTTCCTCAAATAGTAAACTTTACTATTAGCACCATTTTATCATTTGTGGCATAATAATTATGTAGTATTTACCACTTATGGTAAAACAGTAAAATCATCAGTGTAAGAGGAGTTTAATGAGTCACATAATTTGTTTTGCCATGCAAAAGGGCGGGGTAGGTAAGACAACCACTACCTTAAATGTTGGCGTGGAACTAGCGCAGCAGGGAGCAAAGGTTTTACTGATAGATATAGACCCGCAGGCTAATTTGACCAGTGGATTAGGACAAGACCCGGCTTCCCTTAAATACAGCATTTACGAAGTGCTTCTAAATTCCTCTAAAGGGGTGGAGTTTGCTACTGTTTCAACTTCGGCCGGGGTAGACCTGGTACCCAGCACTCTAGCTCTGGCCGGGGCGGAACTGGAACTGGCCGGGAAGATCGGCCGGGAGTTCTTCCTGCGCGAAGCCCTGGCAGCCGCTACTTCTTATTACGACTACATTCTGATTGACCCGCCGCCGTCGCTGGGTCTCTTTACTGTCAATGCTCTGGCAGCCGCTACATCGGTAATTGTCCCGCTCCAGGCCCAGGCGTATGCCCTGCAGGCTCTGCCGCAACTGGAAGCCACTATTGGCCTGGTGAAAAAACTTAACACCGGGTTACGGATAGGCGGCCTGGTCGTCACCATGCATGACAAGCGGACCGCTCTCAGTCCGGCCGTAGAGCGGCAGGCCCGCGAACAATATGGAGAGCTGGTATTTAATACCACCATACCGCTTACAACAAGGCTAGCCGAGGCCCCGGCCGCCGGGGAACCGATCAGTAAATATGCCCCGGATAGCGCGGGCGCCCACGCTTACGAAGCTTTAGCCCAGGAGGTGAAGAAACGCTATGCCTAGTAGAGATCTTAATAAGATGCTTACCAAGAACAACTATTCAGAGCCTGAAATCGTCAGGGGTAAAGGTTACCAGTTATCGACTGATATTGAAACCCAGCCGGCCGAGCAACCACCAGCCGCCCTAAAGGAAAAAGCTCCGCCGGTGGAACGTCAGAGCGTCCGAATTCGTAAGGATTTGCTTTTGAGGTGCGAGCAAGAAAAACTTAATCGAAAGAAGAGCGGAAACCCTATGACTCTGGGTGAAATAATCGAAATGGCGGTCGAGGAATGGTTGGATAAAGAAGAGAAACAGTAGCATAATGGTAAATACCACTATACTAAAAGTGGCATTTAACCGTTTACCACAAAGCTAAAAACGGTGAAAGCTTGAATAATTGTGTGGTTTGAGAAAAACCAACAAGGTCTGAAAGCTCGGCCGCAGCCGCAACCTGTTCCATTGAGTGTTATAAAGTTATGAACAGGCTCTGGGCAAATTATAGGTATCAAGCAGGACTATAGCCGCAAATTAATCGCCACTCTTACCCCGGTTACCGGCTAGGAAGCAGCCGAGAGCGTGACCCACCCACCAGCTCATTGAAAAGCTGGCTTTAAACCCGGAACCAGACTTTGATTAATCTGGTGGTAAAGTGGTATTTACCGTTTTGGCATTAATGGTACAGAGTATAAAGCTAAGCTAAGTTAAACAAGATAAAAGGAGTTTAGCAAAATGTTTGATAAAACCACTGGCTCACGTCAAGAGCCAGCTAAAGATAAAAAGCTGGTTCGTGTAGAACTGCCTGAAGAGGTCTGGAAGGTCATTTCAGAGTCTTTAACCTCCGAATTGAAAAACGTTAAAACATTAAATCTTGAGTACCCCGCTTTATGGAAAGTCCAGGATGAAATAGCTGAAGCTTTAAAGGAGGCTATCAGCACAATTAATAAGGCGATCTCTGAACAAAGATAGTAGCTCTGTGGACGAGTGGTAAAGTGATAAAATAGCATAAACTACTAGACTATAATACCATAAGCAGGAATAGAAGATAACCCTGACAAAGTATCTAATTGCCAAAAATAATTTATCTTTACTAAAGAGCTACTTTGTAATATAGCCTGGGGATAAAACCTTCATTGAAGTTACTTTACATAACAAAGAATGGAAGGATTATGTTATAGGGGGTTGTGTTGTTTTAGGTTTGTTGTCATTGAATATCTATGCTGTTCCTAGGGGATTATTTATATACCTATAACGTTACAAATTTCACAGGAAGTCAGATCCGATTCTTTTCTACAGTGGTTCAGAAACCAGTACGGTACCGAAGACAGCGGCAGCGCACAGAAAATTACTCAGGTCACAACAAAAAAGCCATCAGCGCAGTTGTCAGGTGGAGGCCTCAGTGCCGCCTCAATTTTCACTAATTTTTATTCCGCTACCTCTCCCTTGCCTCAATGGTATCACAGCCCCAAGTCTCTCCATCCAACCGGCCGGTTTAAAGAGCCACCGCCCGGATTGTATTCCGACCGCTTTGCGGCTGGCCGACTGCGCTCGCCAGGACTTGTCGGGCCGTGCTTAGCAATGTTCGAAGGGGAGGCAACAGGGCCACCCGGTACGAGTTAAGACGGAAAGAGGTTAAAAGTTATGAACAGACTGGATAAACCGTTTAAGGTTGGCGACCGGGTAGTTGTAACCCAGAAACATTACCCGGCCTTGCCGGTTGGCACTACCGGGACGATATGCCGGATACCAAAGGCTCGCTGGCACGCGAACGAAGTGACCGTGGCCTGGGACAACGGTGAAATCAGTACCCTCGGCTGCTTTGTCCTGGATAAAGCCGAAGCAGCGGTTGAAAAGTAGCCGATCTGCCAGAACCAGGTACCTATAGCCCCACTGGATAAGTCCGGTGGGGTTTTCTTTATGTAATGGGAAGGTTGCCTATACTGGAAGAAAATTGAAAAGGACTGAGCTACCGCTATTTAACAGGGCCGCCGAGGGAGTTGCTCAGGTCAGAGGGTCAGCCGGGCGGCCCTGTTAAAAACCGAAACCGGCTCAGGCAGTCAGGCTCCCAAAGCCTCGCCAGACCACCATCACCGCTTCCACAGAGGAAAAAAGCTCATTGCCGCTTTTTCCTCCGTACCTCTTTTTTGGCTACCCCCCTTCTCCTTATCCTATCACAAGCCCAAGCCTCTTCATTTGCATGTCGGCCTAGAGAACCGCCGCCCTGCTGCATTCCGACCCTGAAAAAGTTTTTGGGGTCGCTTCGCTCTGTGCCCCAAAACTCTTTTCTCAGGGCCAGCCGCTGCGGCGTCTGGGGCTTGTCGGCTCGTGGTCTAAGGATTTTTGAAGGGGGGGCAACAGGGCCACCTGGACAAAGAAAAGGACTACCGGCTGGACAAGAGTCGGTAGCCCAATAAGTAGAAAACTGAGGTTTCTACCATGAACAAGAGTTTAAATCAGAACCGGACCAATAGCAAGTTTAGCTGCAACCGTGGAAGAAGCAACGAGAACAAGAACAAGGACTGGCAGCAGGAACGCCAGGCGCGGATTGAGGGTCTGGTCCAGCAGTTGGAGCAGGGAGTCGCCTCGATCCAGAGCAGCGATGACTTCAAGCGGTGGCTGAAGGTTGCCAGCCGGTTCCACACCTACAGCCTGAACAACCAGCTCCTGATCCTCTTCCAGTTTCCGACTGCGACACGGGTTGCCGGGTACCGGACCTGGCAGAGCCTGGGCCGTCAGGTGGTGAAGGGTGCCAAAGGCATCAGCATCCTGGCCCCGCGTCCGTACGAACGAGTAGTAGAGGACAAGGCCAACGGGACCCAGGAAATCGTCAAAGGCATTTCCTTCCGAACCGTGAGTGTCTTCGACATCAGCCAGACCGAAGGCGAGGCGCTGCCGAACATCACGCCGGGTCAACTCCAGGGCGGGGAAGGCGAAGAGCTTTACAAACGGCTCGACGGCCTGGCCGAAGCGGAAGGGCTCAAGGTCACCCACTACGACCTGCAGGGTGAAGGAGCAGAAGAGGATACCGGCTACAACGGCTACTACCTGCCCGGTTCGAAAATCATCTACGTGAAGAGGGCCGCCCAGGTCCAGATGGTCAAGACGCTGGCTCACGAGCTAGGTCACCATTTCGATGCGGGCCGTGAAGCGAGCAGCCGGGACGAACGAGAAACGGTGGCCGAGGCGGTCGCCTTCATCGTAGCTTCCTATTACGGAATCGACACCACGGCCTACACCTTCCCCTATGTGGCGGGCTGGGCTGCGAAACGGGAAGGAGCCGAAGTTATCAAGGCTGTGATGAGCCGGATCCAGGAGACCGCCCACCGGATGCTGGCTCTGCTGGAAGGGGAGGGTGCGGCAGACAACGAGCCTGACTGAGCAGCCTAAGTGATAATTGCCGGGCGGTGGTCCAGAGATGGGCTGCCGTCCGGCTTTTTTTGTTGGGGTTAATTTAAGTTAACCTCAAAGTCAAAGGTGCGTTCCGCGATTTTTGGTCTTTCCGCAGCTAGCGGCCGGGTAATCGCCAGTGCTTAAAAGGGAATTGAAGTGATAGCCCCGAGCGGAAAGGCCAAAGCCTGAAACTACTCCGGCAGCCAGGCAAACCCCAGCCTGACTACCTTCGTAGTTTCTATGGGGAAAAGACCTCATTGCCGGTCATTTTCCCCATGCCCCTTTTCCCGCTACCCCCCCTTCTTTCGACGATACCATAGCCCCAAGTCTCTCCATTCCATAAGCCGGCCTAACGAACCACCGGCTTATTTCATTCCGACCTCAAAAATAGCTTTCCGGTCGCAAAACCCGCTCTGTGCCGGAAAACTATTTTTATCGGCCAGGCGGCTGCGGCCACCTGGGACTTGTCGGGCTATGGGCTAAGGAAGTTTGAAGGGGGGCAACAGGGCCACCCGGAGAACGAAAGGACTACCGGCTGTGACGAGCTGATAGTCCCAAGAGTAGAAAAGCGAGGTTTCTACTATGCCTAGAATTGTAAACCGGGTTCGCAAGTCCAGCAAGCGGGATAACGAGGTCGTGGTGGGTTGGGACAAGTACTACAAGATCGCCCTCAAGCAAGCCTGGAAATGGTTGAGGTACTACTTCCCCTCCAGAGAAGACCTGGAACAGTCGGCCGCCCTGGCAGCTACCATCGCCCAGGTACGCTTCGGGGAGGAGGCCACCCTGAATGAGCTGACCCGCGTAATAAACAAGGTGCTAAAGGAGGAGGCCAAAAACAACGGCAGACGCCAGAGGAAAGTCCGCCTGCCTGATGGAAGGATCACCATGATAGAGTTCCAGGCTTATCTTCCTTTTGCCGAGTTGACCGACCACTTGCAAGAGGAAAGCGCCTCGTTCGAAGAAGTTCAAGAGTGGTACGAAACCCGGATGATGTTTGTGGGAGTGGGAGAGTGGACCCGCCGCCAGTCCACTCAGCTCAACTTCTAATCCTTATAAGGCCCTTCAGCCCGGTTAAGCTGGGTTGAGGGGTCTTTTTTTATGGCTAATGCCATGATAGTCGGTACTAACAAACAAACGACAACAAATCAGGGCCAGGGCCACAATTCAAAGGATTTAAGTAGGGTAATAGCTGCAACTAATTCCGGTGCGTGAGTGGAAAAGGGAATATGGCTATCTTCAAAGTTAAAAAGCATCACCCTGTTAGAAGTCAGACCCTCAAACCACTCAGCTTCACTAAAGTCGTCAGCGGCCCAGCCAGCCACGTCACCAGCCAGGAGATACTCAAAACCGGTAAAATCAATATCTTCATCCAGCTCTATTTCATCCACTCGTTGCATTGCCTCCATAGAGGCCCGGAAAGCCGGGTCATTTTCCCAGGCTTTATCCCACATTTCATCTATTTGTTGGGTCTGCCATAGGTCGAGGCGTTCTTTGTGAGCCAGGGTCATCCGGCCGTCAAAATCGGGATTATTATGTTGTTTACGCATAACTTGTATCCTTTCTTTTTGGTAGAGTTTTGCATTGTTATAACAAAAGCCCTCGCTTGTCACAGTAATCAGCTAAATGGGCTTATATATCAATCTATCTATATAACCTTCCAGGAACCTTTTAGGGAAAGCCTAGCCATAGCAAGTACTTGGATTACCAAAGGGGATATTACTCAAGCCAACCAGAAGAAGAACCTTAACAAAGAGCCGCAGAAAACCCGACCTGCTCGCCCTTGCACCTGGCCCCTCGCCAACCCTTGAAGGGTTTGTCAGGGACTGGCCCTACTTATATTTTATGTTTCTGCAAAAGTTTAAAAGTAGACTAATTGTTGTTTAATGCCTGTAATAGGCTACAGAGTGATAATTCAAAAACAGCCATTTAAGTAAAAAGATGAACTTACAAGAAGCTGGTATTAAGCTGGGCGGCGAAGCGCGAAGGGATCGAAATCATCTAAGCAGTATCGACTCAGGTCTAGCAGACTGCTTACAGGATATTAGCTCTCCTGGAAGGAGATGGAGAAGGTACCGAGTCAAAAGGAGATGCCTAAGTAATACTTGCCGGACGGTGGTCCAGAGATGGGCTACCATCCGGCTTTTTGTTGTTATTTGTTGAGGTGATTAAGACCTTTTGCAACAAACATTAATTGTGTCAGTTACTATTGAATTTTTCCATAATTTACCTTTACCCAAATTATTAAAGTTTATTTATACTGCATACCATGCTAAAATAGCAAGACCACTTGAAGGAACAAATAAATGACTTTATTCAGAGTTGAATCTTGTTTGCAATTTGTTTTTGCAAATAGTGATTTAACTCCAGGAGTCCACTCATTATGAGCGAAGCCGATACCTGTCGAGAATTAATTACCCCGGCCATCGTCGCGGCTGGCTGGGATGCTGAGCCACACGCCATCGTTGAGCAATACTCTTTCACCGATGGCCGCATCGTTGTCACAGGCAACAAGGCCAAGCGCCAACCCCAGAAGCGTGCCGACTACCTGCTTCGCTACACAAATGATATTCCTATTGCTGTTGTCGAGGCTAAAGACCAGGCTGGCTATGCGCCTGGAGATGGCTTACAGCAAGCCAAGGACTATGCCTCTATCCTGGGGTTAAAGTTTGCATACTCGTCCAATGGTAAAGGTATTGTTGAGTATGACTTCTTCACCGGTAAAGAGCAGGTAGTAGTGGCTTTCCCTACACCCAAGCAGTTGTGGGACCGGTGGAAGGCTGGTGAAACAGTTGTAGGTGTTTCAAGTGAAAAGGTCGAGAAGGGTATACTCGAACCTTATTACCATATGAATGGCAAAAGCCCCCGCTACTACCAGCAGATCGCTATTAACAGAGCAGTTCAGGCTGTGTTGCAAGGCCAGAAGCGTGTTTTACTTACCCTAGCGACCGGAACTGGCAAAACCATTGTAGCCTTTAACATCTGCTGGAAGCTCTGGAAGGCAGGCTGGAACAAAAGGGGAGACTTCCAAAAGCCTAAGATTCTTTTCCTGGCCGACCGCAATGTTTTGGTAGATGATCCAAAAGACTTAACCTTCCGCCCATTCGACCAGGCCCGCCACAAGATCGAGAACGGGGAGGTTGTGAAAAGTCGTGAGATGTACTTCGCTACCTACCAGTCGCTGGCAAAGGATGAGCGGCGACCTGGGCTGTACAAGGAGTATGCACCTGACTTTTTTGACCTTGTAGTGATTGATGAGTGTCACCGGGGAAGCGCCAAAGACGAGAGCAACTGGCGAGAAATACTGGAATACTTCCAACCAGCTTACCAGATCGGCATGACTGCCACCCCCAAAAAGGAAGAGAACGCCAATACTTACAGTTACTTTGGTGAGCCGATCTATACCTACAGCTTGCGGCAGGGCATCGAAGATGGGTTTCTGGCCCCTTACAAAGTCCACCGAGTTGTAACAAGTTGGGATGAAGAGGGCTATCAACCATTAGAGGGAGAGCTAGACAAATTCGGTAATGCTTTACCTGACCGGGACTTTGGCACGGCCGATTTTGACCGCAAGTTGGTCATTGACCGGCGAACAATGGAAATTGCAATCCACCTGACCAATTACCTGAAAAAGTCTGATCGCTATGCAAAAACCATTGTTTTCTGTGTTGACCAGGACCATGCCCTACGGATGCGGGAAGCTTTAAGCAACTTGAACGCCGACATTGTTAAGAACCACTCCAACTATGTCCAGCGCATAACCTCAAACGAGCGTTACTGTGACGCCTATCTGGATGACTTCAAAGATGTTGAGAAGATTTACCCTGTGATCGCTACAACCTCGCAGTTGCTTACAACCGGTGTGGACATTCCGACCTGCAAGAATGTGGTGCTGGTCCGCAGTATCAATTCCATGACCGAGTTTAAACAGATCATCGGACGTGGTACCAGGGTCAAGGAAGACTATGATAAACTGTATTTTACAATTCTTGACTATACTGGAGCAACCCGCCTCTTTCGAGATCCTGACTTTGACGGAGTACCGGAGGTTGATACAACTGAAACCACAGAGGATAACTCAGATGGTGGCGAGAACATTATTGTAGAATCAGACCTCAATGGTAAAACTGATCCGCCTATTGGAAATGAACCACGCAAATACTACGTTGAAGGTGGTGCTGGAGGAATAGCTCACGAAATGATCCAGCAGCTTTCTTTTGATGGTGGCTTGCATGTCGTTGAGATAACCATGAAGGCCGGTGAAGTAACTCGAAAACTTTACCAGTCCGGTGAAGAGTTGAGGAAGCATTGGGCTGATCCTACCCAGCGTGCCGAGCTAACCGAGTCGCTTTCTGCCAATGGCATTGACTTTAAGGTGCTGGCCGATTTGATGGACGAACCGGAGGCCGATCCCCTGGACCTGCTTTGCCATCTAGCTTTCAACTCGCCGGTCCAGACCAGGAAGGCCCGCGCAAACCGGCTCCGCAAAGAGCAGCGCCAGTTCTTTGAAAAGTACACCCCGGCTGCCCAGCAGGTGCTTGAAGACATATTGGAAAAGTATTCCAGCTACGGGGTTAGCGAGTTCGTAGTGCCAGATGTGCTAAAGGTGCCTCCTATTTCGCAGCGAGGCCGGTTGCATGAGTTAATCAGGATGTTCGGTGGCGCAGATAAGTTGAAAGAAGCTGTGGTGGAGATGCAACAACTATTGTATGCAGCCTGATCCTGGTAAACAAACAAAACGGAAAGAAGAGTAAATGGTAAGGAACAATGGCAAATCAGCAGCCAGCTTAACTACGGCCCAGAGCCTGGGTAGCCTGGTGAAATCGGCCAGGGATATTATGCGGAAGGACAAGGGGTTAAACGGAGACCTGGACAGGCTACCGATGCTAACCTGGATAATGTTTCTAAAATTTTTGGACGATATGGAACAGGAACGTGAGGCCGCTGCAGAAATGGCTGGCGAACGCTTTTACCCGGCCATCGAGTCACCTTATCGTTGGAGTGATTGGGCTGCTAACGAGGCAGGTATCACAGGTGACGCCCTTATCTCATTCATTAACAACGAGGAAGCCACCAGGCCTGATGGTAGCAGGGGACCAGGCCTCTTCTTCTACTTGCGTAACTTGCAGGGCCGTGATGGTAATGACCGTCGCAGCGTGGTGGCTAAGGTTTTCCAGGGTACCGTGAACCGAATGATCAATGGCTACTTGCTGCGCGACGTAGTTAACCTGGTGAACCGTATCCATTTCGATTCAAGCGAAGAGATTCACACTTTAGGCAACCTATACGAAAGTATGCTTAAAGAAATGCGCGATGCGGCGGGCGACTCTGGTGAATTTTACACCCCTCGTGCCGTTGTGCGTTTCATGGTAAAAGCTCTTAACCCGCATTTGGGCGAGATTGTGCTGGACCCGGCCTGTGGGACCGGTGGCTTTCTGGTAGAGGCGTTCAAGCACCTGGAGCAACAGGCTGACACAGTTGAGAAGCGTGAGACTTTGCAGCAGCACAGCATCCTGGGTGGCGAGGCGAAACCTCTGCCTTACCTGCTGGCCCAGATGAACCTGGTCCTGCATGGCTTGGAAGCGCCTGTGATTGATAAGGACAATAGCCTGCGGTTTCCTTTGAATGAGATTGGTGAAAAAGACCGGGTTGATGTTATCCTGACTAACCCACCTTTTGGAGGTGAAGAAGAGAAGGGTATTCAGAATAACTTTCCCTCAGATAAACAGACTAGTGAAACTGCCCTGCTCTTTTTACAACTAATTATGCGAAAGCTACACCGACACCCCAGGCCAGGGCGCGCTGCGGTAGTGGTACCGGATGGAACTCTCTTCGGAGATGGGGTATGTGCCAGAATTAAAGAGGAAATGCTTCGCGAGTTTAACCTACATACGATTGTTAGGTTACCAAAAGGAGTTTTTGCTCCCTATACTGATATACAAACTAACATTCTGTTTTTTGACAGGGAAGGACCAACACGAGAAGTATGGTATTGTGAGTTACCACTACCTGAAAGCCGTAAAAAATACACTAAGACAAAGCCTGTACAATTCGAGGAGTTCGGACCAGTGTTAGAGTGGTGGAATGACCGGGAAGAGAACGAAAGAGCATGGAAGGTTCAAGCGGCCGACCTGCTAATGGATGGCTGTAACTTGGATGTGAAGAACCCTAATAAAGGTGGTTCCGATTTTGACCATTTGCCACCCGAACAACTAATAGAAGATGTTTTAAAGAAGGAATTGCAAATCATAGATTTGGTTAGAGAGATCAAAGCAGCTTTGACTCAAGGGGAATTTAGATAAATGGCTGGAGAAGCAGCGCAAAAAAGGTTGTTTGCTAATGTTACAGTTATCTCTGCAAGCAAACTGTTATTCGATCAGATGAAGAAAATGTATTCTTTCCAAAAACTATCTGATGTTGTCGTTATTCACAATGGACAAGGATTAACCGCATCAAGTAGGGATGAGCAAGGTAAATATAACGTTTATGCAGCAGGTGGATTAGTAGGAAAGCATATAATTGCATTAAGTTTAAACCCATTTGTAGTAATTGGAAGAAAAGGTTCAGCAGGCAAACCAACGTATGCACCTGACGGAGGCTGGGTTATTGATACAGCTTATTATGCAGAACCAATCAATCCAGAATTGTTGGACTGTAAATTCCTTTATTATGCATTAACAACTCTTGACTTTAATGATGATATTATATCAACTGCAATCCCAGGTATAAATCGTACAGCAATATACAAACACATTATCCCGCTTCCCCCAATTGATGTCCAACGAGCGTGTGTAACGTTCTTAGATGCAGCCGAAACAAAGTTTATTAATGGCATTCCATCCCTACCTCCCCAATTTGAGGAGCAGCGACAACTTGTGGGGAGAATAGAAGATCTTGCGGGAAAGATAGTCAGGGTGCAAAACTTAAAACAGGAAATTGATGGCGATCTATCTCGAATGTTATTAACTGCGTATGCTTCTATTATAAAGAATGCAAAATATTGCCCAATGAAAGAGGTTGCACCACTTATACGACGCCCTGTAACGGTTATAGTTGATAAAGAGTATCATGAGTTAGGAATTCGTTCGTTCGGGAAAGGAACATTTCATAAACCTGCAATTAGTGGAGCAGCATTAGGTACAAAAAGAATATTTTACATTGAACCTGGTGACTTAACTTTTAATATAGTATTTGCTTGGGAAGGTGCAGTAGCAATTGCAAAACAAGAAGATAAAGGACGTGTTGGATCACACCGCTTTCTAACATGTGTAGCCAAAGAAAATGTCACTTTAGGTTCCTTTTTGTATTTTCATTTTTTAACAACACAAGGGCTGGAGCAACTTGGTGAAGCATCACCAGGGGGTGCAGGAAGAAACAGAACACTTGGAATTAAAGCTCTCGAACAAATTCAGGTTCCGGTTCCGGCTTATCAAAAACAAATGTGGTTTCATAATTTACAACGACAGGTTACAGAGGTAAAACGTTTACAGATGATAACAGAGAAAGAACTGAAGGCGCTTATGCCTTCAGCTCTTGATAAAATCTTTAAACAGGAATTATAAAAGTAGCAAAGGTGCAAACTTAAATAATACTTTTAAGAAAATTCACCCTCAAACGTGCGTACCCTTCATGTTATGAATCCTAATATGATTAGTCGAATACTTAGAGCCTTAAAGCTGGTTTAAAACCGATCAGCATTCACAATATGTATCAAGTTTTGTTGCGAAGCGTGAAGGGATCGAAATCATGCAGACAGTATTGACTCGGGTTTAGCAGACTGCTCACTGGATTACTTGTTCTCTTAGAAGGAGATGGGGGAAGTATCGAGCCAGATGGAGATGCCTAAAATTAATTACCGGGCGGTGGTCCTTGAATGGGCTACCGCTTTTTATTTTACAAACCCGTTAGGGAATATAGTTATAAGTATAAGTGTAGCAGAATAACATCATAATACATATCCCAAATAATACAAATTATAAGTACTTACAGCATGTTTCACCGATATTAACTAACTAATGCCTGAAAATTGTTACAAAATTGGTTCAACGATTTTGGTTTTTGCTATAACTTCCACTACAAGCGAACGAAGAATTCTATAGGTGTTAATTAAAAGTCTGACATAGCTCAGCAATGTCAGAAAATAACGCAAATAAATATTGACATTGTAAGAAACTATGGTATCATGCGCATGTTGGAAACCATTTGTGATATTGATATATTTGAGGTAGCCACAATGCCTGACGGTGATAAATATCATCCCAAATTGGGAGGCAATTTTCAAAAAGTTTATGCCCTGCTTTGTCAGGGTGAATGCTCTGATGACAAGTTGATCAGAGATATTGTTAAATCTTTTAGACGACATCTAAAAAATTATAAAGATGAGCCAGTTCAATTTATAAAGAAGGCCGCCCCTATAATCCAGAACATCCAAGACAAGCTTGCTCAAAGTAAGAGTGTTAACTGGGTAGAAGCTCATCAGCAGCTTGATAAATTATCCTCACAAACTGGTGGCACGAAGCGAGGTGAAGGCTTAGCTCAAAAAGCCTGTGAACAACAGCTAAGTAGTATTCGTAACGGCAGTTTTTCGAATACGATTGAGAAGGATATTGTTAGCAACTATCTAAAGAATATATATAGCGGAGACTTTGATGGGAGCGTTAGGCTTACCACAAAGCATCATATGGATGCTCCCAGGCAAAAAGTTAATGCCCGGCTAGATAGTGTTCGGTCCAGGGTTGAAGGTGATTTGGAAAAATTTGCTAACCAGATTATTAAGAAAGGTAGTGTTCGTGGCTTACGCTATCAAATAGATCAAAAATCAAAACCAAAAATTGATTCTAATACAAGTTTATTCAAAATTGCAGGTTAATAAGAGATATGGTTAATCCAGACTATAAATTCGTTTTTACGCCCAGTCCTAATAAAAAGTACAATCTTGTTGAATTAACCGATGGCGTTAACCAGAGAAAGGAAATTCTGTGGGCCGGGATTAATGATTTTCAACTCTTGCAGTGTAATGGTCCAATTGATGAATTGATGGCTGATGCTCTTGACTTGGCAATGGCTGTATCTACTGCTGACAGATTAAGTGTACGGGTAAAAGATAGACGCTTTAATATATTTCTTTCGCTTCCAGTATGGTCCATTTCGAAGTTTGATAACCATTTTATTAAAGAATTACTGCAAAAAATCCTATTTTGGTTCACAGGAGATAACTGGGCCTTTGAATTTCGACAAAAAAAGGGAGTTAGACGGATTGCCGAGCTTCAAACCTGGATGCCGTTATCTTCCAATGAGTCCAGAGTAAAAGAAGTGGCTTTATGGAGCGGCGGTCTAGACTCCCTTGCTGGTTTTCTAAATAGGTTTAAACAAAACCCTGACAAAGAGTTTATTTTGTTGGGAACTGGCAGTAATCCTATGATAGGGGCGACTCAATCCAGGATTTTTCATAAAACTAGACAACTTCTCCATAAAACTCCCAGCCTAATACGGGTGCCAATAACTTCTTCAGCTAGTTCAAAATTACATAGAAATTCAGTTCAGCGGTCCCGCGGGTTTGTATTTATGCTTATAGGAGCTGTTTGTGCTATTGCCGAAGGAATTCGCTCTCTACACATCTATGAAAATGGCACCGGCGCTCTGAATTTACCCTATACAAGCACAGAGGTGGACCTGGATCATTCTCGTGCCGTAAATCCTATTTCCCTGATTTATATGGAAGAATTGCTCACACACTTACTGGAAGAAAAATTCAGTATTGTAAATCCGTTTCTATTTACAACCAAAGCTGAGATGTGTGGAGTTTTTGACTCAAAAGAACTTCAAAGTTTGATATTCGAAACAATTAGTTGCGATAGTCGTCACCGTAAAAGACCTCAACAATGTGGATATTGTTCTTCTTGCCTACTGCGCCGCCAAGCAATAGAAGCAAATGGCATTGTCGATCTAACTGATTATGTAATCAAAGCTCACGATCTTAAAAATAGCGATAATAAAAGTGTGGCTATACGCTCAATGTTTTATCAGTCAGCTAAACTAAAACGAGCCCTTGCAAGTGCTCATCCTGGTCGTACTTTTGCAAGAGAGTTTACAGAACTAGGTGAGGTTGTAGATTATCTTGCTGAAAAAAATAACATTGAAGAAACCATTATCATGCAAAACTTTGTCAGCCTTTTTACTCGGTACACGGCTGAGTGGGACAGGGTTATTTCAAGTTTGAGTAAGAATTTAATAGACCTCTCGGAATTAGAAACAATAATCGAAGCGGCATAGCGAAGTACAAACTGCTCAGTACAATGGAAGCGCTAAGAGGATCGCAATGGATAGTAATATTTTAGAAAAAATAGATTCGTATCAACTAGGTAAAGAACTCCAACAAGCTAGAAACAGGAAAGGATTAACTCAGGAAGAGGCAGCAAAGGTTATTGATGTAGCTAGAACTACATTAGTTGCAATTGAAAAAGGGGAACGTCGCTTAAAACCTATTGAATTGATTAAGCTAGCTAAAGCTTATGGTCAACAAATTAGTGACTTTGTACGCCCTCGGCCGGTATTGGAACCGGTAAGGCCCCAGTTTAGAAGATCCCTTCAGGTGAGCACAGATGATCCTGCACTTGATACAGCATTAAACAATTTAGAGGATTTATGCCGTGATTATCTAGAATTAGAACAACTTACCAACTCTCCAATTGTTAGCAGATACCCGGCCGAATATTACATAGAAGGACAAAATATTGACCGAGCGGCTGAATTCGTAGCTCTCGAGGAAAGAAGTAGACTTGGGTTAGGTGATGGCCCTATTCCAGCTTTACGAGATGTTTTAGAGCAGGAAATTGGCTTAAGAATATTCTATATATATATGCCATCCAAATTTTCTGCGATGTACTTTTATAATGAACAACTTGGAGGTTGTATAGGTATCAATAGTGCTCATGCTAAGGCGCCTGTCCGACAACGCTGGTCATTAGCCCACGAATACGGGCATTTTCTAGCTCATCGTTCCCACGCTCTGATTGAGAATGAAAGTAAACGCCAGCCAGATACTGAAAAGTTTGCTAACAGCTTCGCTCAGTTTTTCTTAATGCCCTCTACAGGTATTATTCGCAGATATAACAAAACTGTTCAGGTCAAAAGGGATTTTACGATTTCTGATTTATGTGATTTTGCAAATTATTATAAGGTTTCTCTTGATGCACTCACTCAAAGGTTAGAAGATCTCAAGTTATTACCTTTAGGTGCATTAGAAAGCCTTAAAGATAATTGGAGAGAGATACGAGCAATTCAAAAAGAATTAGATCAGAAAACATCACAAACGACGCAAAACCTGGAAGAGCCTATGATTCCAAACAGATATAAATATTTAGCAATGGAAGCCTTAAATGAAGGTTTA
>Ga0209930_1000466_pt1 | contig 102555 bp, 103 predicted proteins | sample ThiBiot_500_biof_2_FD_183948 | JGI IMG/M metagenome (GOLD analysis project Ga0209930, IMG submission 183948) | Wastewater bioreactor microbial communities from Cape Town, South Africa - Thiocy_cont_500_biof (SPAdes) | ecosystem: Engineered > Bioreactor > Thiocyanate-remediating >...
AATTTTGTATATTCATATCCATTCGAAAGAGTTTCATTGGATATTTTGATATTTTTCACAATTGATTCGATTTGATTGGGATCATTTTGTTCATCATTCATTATTGACATAAATGTAAAATTTAAATTTCGTTTTCAATAACAAGGTCGTTGGTTTCTTTTTTTTGGTCTTTGAATAAATATTTAGCAAAACATCATTTAAAAAGAATTGTTAATTTTCTAGAAAGAATAAAGAAAAGAAGAAAAAAAAGCCCCAAAAAAACATTTAGAAACAATTGTGTCGTCGTGATCAAATACGATTACGAACGAAGGAAAGAAAAAAAACAGATAAAATAAGGTTTTTTCCAGAAAAAAAAGGATATTTAAATGAGAAAGACTTTTTTGTTCTCCTACTATTTCAAATAAAAATTTAGTATTGTGAAATACAGTCGACACGTCATCAGGCGTTGTTTGTTCAGGGAAATTGTGTGATGTTCGAGAAGCAAAGAAGAAGAAAAAAAAATTATTTTTTTGCCGTTCTTTTTGCTAATATATTCGACAAAATAATATTCTTCGTCATGATTTTTTTTTTCTTCATTTCTTTGCTTTTTTTTCCCTTCTCTTTCAATAGTAGACAGACCGTACGATGAAAAGCAACAGAACGATAAAAAGAAATAACACGAAGACTAAGAATGCATATGGGTCGTAAGGAAAAAAATATTATTGTCATGACAGAAAAATATTAAAAAAAAACTGTGCTTTCAACTGCTTTTTTTCTCTATCTCTGTACTTTTTCAATTGATTTTTATCTTTGAAAACAATAAGTCATCAATTATAATCGTAAACGAAAATTAAACAACGCTCCAAGGCTTGTTTTTGTTTCCTATTCATATTTGAAAGTAAACAGACGTTGTGCACTCGTCATCGTGATAGGTTATGCTTTCATTTTCAACCAGTGATATTATAAAAAAAATGTTTCAATCAATCGAAAATAAATATTATTTCATAATTTCCTTTAATGTTTTATCTATTCAATTCCTACAGAATCACTACGAGACTTGTTTATTAATAATAATAATAATAAGCATGAGATAAAATAAATGTTTTTAGTTTTTCATATTCGGATCTCGAATAATGTCCATTTTATAATCGGGTCGTATAGCACGAGCAAAACTATCGGCATATAAATCGAGACGTTGAGTCATTCGAAAGCCCCATTTATCTTTTGTTTGTCGACATAGATTTAAATCACATTCGGTAACTAAGAGACCATCACGAATTCGAGATAAACTCTAAAACAGATTGACAAATGAGTCAGAAAAATGAACGAAGTGCTTTTTCTTGTGTAATCACAGGCGTTCGACTGCCGTCGGGTGATGCAACATAACTGCTTCCTATGTAAATAAACGCCTAATTCAGTTTGTTATTTTGTTTTTTCTAGTAAGATTTACCATAGAAATGTCCAAAGCTTTTATGTGCTGCTTTGCCATCGCCACTTGTAAATTCATTTGGAAATGTTTCGGTACCAACTCGATTGATACCAACAGCAAAATAACTATTGGCAATGGCAGCATTTCGAGCTTCGATACTCCAGAGAGGTTCACTGAAAGGTAATAAATCGAAATAGAGCATAAACAAAGGAAAAAACACTTCAAGTGCATACCTTAGTGCACCTACTGTTGCGCTCGGATTGAAAACAACTTATTAATACGAGAAATGAGAGAAAAATTAATTAGTTCGGAGTAATTTTCCACTTACTTTCAGCGCCATTGACACCGTACATAAGCCAATTTTGTGGATGATGACGACCATAGCAAATATTGACTGCAATACGACCTTTCAAAGCACAGGCGAAAAAAACAACTTGATAAAAATGGCCAAAAACAAGTCGTTCGAATACTACCGAAATCTGTTTCGAAAACTTTATGACCTGTATTTCCTTCCATATAATATGTTGACTAGAAAACAATCATTTTCGATCAAATATCGAATTCAATTGAAATTTACTTCATTGAAATCACCGACTGAATTCATAGAAAATAAATCAATTGAACAAATTACAAACAAATCAATTCATTTTACCTCGAGGAATGTGATTTTTTCTTGTAATACCAATAACATTTCCATGATTGGAAATAATCACGGCTGTATTCCAAAGAACATCGCCGTGTGTTTCATCACGTTCCAATATTGGACTAACAATGACCATATTATATTTTTTTGCTCTCTAAATTAGTTTCTAACAATTCGATTTTCTCTTTCTCTATTTAAAATGTTCAACTTCGGAAAGAAATTTTGTCGATGGACCATTGTATGCTGATTCAGAAAATTCCACCCAAGGATATTTTTCTCTTGTACAAAAAGCAAATGGCATTGCTAAAATAAAACAAAATCGAACCATCAAATCAAACGTACATTGATTATCTTCCTACTCCATGCTTCTTGCAAACCGATAACATTAACTCCACATTCATGTGCAACGGCTAATAATTGATCAATACGTTGAAAGATAGCATCTCTCTGTTCTTCAACACTAGCCGTTGTTGGCTTTTGTATAGTATTTTGTATTGCACCGATTCGAACTATACGCGGTAGGCGTGTTTGTTCGGATTGACCCACTTTTATTTGATAACCTTGAAGATCGAAATTATTTTTCGTTGCCGTTTCTTTTGCACTCGATGGTAAATCGAGAGGACTTTAACAACAACAACAAAAAAAAACAAATAACCTAATCAATTTAAATGAAAACAAAAATGATCTACTAACACAGCGCCAGGACCATGAATAGATAAGAAAACTTTGGCTAAAACATCTTTCGGTAAATGTTCGGTTAAAACCGATTCTAAACTTTCGAATTTATCGTCTAATGTTGTAGTCATTCGATCTGAAAAAAAAATGTAAACACCGTTTGATTTCGAAATGTTAATAAATCGATGTTGCTAGATGCTCTTTATTTTGTCTATTCGTTTTGTGCACGTTCTATATAATCGAAATGTGTATATATTTACTCTGCACGCTGCTATCATGATGAAAAAGAAAAAAATATCTATCTGAATATGTGTTTCTTTTTCTTCTTATCGATTGATTTTGATCGATCTAACCTATGTCAATAAAGCCTTTTAAATCGAAAGTAAACTGATAACTAAACGGTTAGAAAATAGTGAATGTTTTTTATTTCAAAAAAGAAGAGAAAGACATGCACTGGATTAAATATGTCATCTTTTTCGAAAACTTTGTTTCTTTAAAAAAAAAAACTCAATTAAATAATTTTCCTCGTTTCCATCCGAGAGCTGGGTGTCGTCCATTGAGACCACTTGAAATGGTAGCTGGAAATAGAAGACAAGCGAAATCTTTGTTTGAAGCATCTTTAAGTTCGATTTTAACATAAAGTGAAATCGATGGATAAGATGAGAGAACGGGCAATGCTAAAGTGGCTGTATTGTTGGCACCAGCAGCAACTGGACATTGAACATTCATTTTGCACGCATCTGGATCAGGTAATGGAAATGGTACAGGTACACCACCGATAACACCTTAAAAATATCAATTGTTTTTTGTTTTTTATTTTTTGAAAAATCTTTGTTTTCTATTTACCATGAATATAAGCTGCAGCTGTTTGTGATGGTGCTTTAGCTGTGAATGTTAAGTTCATAGAATAGGTTTGTCCTTTAATGAATTTACATGGAGCAGCAGTACAATCTGTAACCGAAAAATCAAGAACAGTTCCTGTTTCCGAGCCACAATCTTTATATGGGGTTGATGATGAAATTGTATTGATCGAACAAATTAAGACAACGAGTGCAAATAACATAGACATCGTTAAGTTTTTGTCTGAAAACAACGAAGAAATAAAACTAAATAATGAAATTTATCCCTCGAATGCGGTCTTTTATTTCTCTCTGATAACCAAACTAGCATGATAATCGGACCATATTTGTAAATACAGGTGATAAAACTTCTCAGTTTTCTTCGTCAAACAATAACAACAACAAAAAAAGCTTCGCCCACTATCTTATTCACAGTTCTTTTGTCTATTTTTATCAGTTAACGAAATAATTTTCTCTCAGCTCGTTACATGACACACTTTCTAGTTATTTAAATAAAACAAACTAGTTGTTAAATTTTCGTGTGTTGTTTTTTCTTCTTCGGATTATTCAATTTCTTTCTTTTTCTTTTGTTCTTTAAAAAAAAGAAGAAAAACAAAAAAGCAAGCGAGAATAACACATCTGACAAACAATGAATGAGTAGTAGGAAAACGAATCAATATACAAACAAAAACATATATGTATTGAATCACGCATAATAAAGTAGAAAATTCATTTTGCAATGAAGAAAACAAAACGAAATACGCGAGTATGAGTATATCTATCTATGTAATATAAACACTACTAACTTCGATATGAAGATAGATCGAATCAGATCAGTATAAGCATGGAGGAACGAATAAATTGAGCATCGAAATAATAACATGAACGAAAACAAGAACAAGTCAATAGGAAAATATAAAAAAAAAAGAAAGAAAGAACGAAAACAACGAAAGGATAGTAATTGAAGAACGAATGAATGCAAACAAAAGCACACACACACACACATTATATACATGATAATGATCAATCGATTGGTTCGTTAACGTTTCTGTGCAATAGAGTGTATAGAATTTCACTGTTCGTCAGAAAAAGAAAACATTCGATTAAAAGAAAGGAAGACACCGGAGTGAATCATAAGTTTCTGAAGATTTTTTTCGTTTCAAACTGCTGTCACTTGTTCATGTTCGTCGTAATCGACCGAGTGTTCTTCTAAATAAATAAAATCAATGAATTTCAATATTGAAAAAAAAATTAAAAACAGATTCGTGTGAGGGGAAAACGAAAAATAGAGCAGAACTCATAAAATAAATTGTGTTCGTAAAGTTTATTTTTGTTTATCACAGAAACAAAATAGATAGCTTACGTCGAATCAGTGCGATGTAGACTCCCTTGAAAATCAATCGTTTGTTTTTTTTAAAAGTTATATTTCGTATTTATTCGATTCGTGAGAATTCATCGATTTATAAACGATTAACATACCTTGATTAGCACCATTATCTGTTGGAACTTCATTTTGTGATTGAGAACGATGAAGATAACTACGCATTAGTTTAGGCATATGATTTTCATCGTGACGAGAAGCTAAACATCATTTGTTTGAATTTCGAATACGATTTCTATTTGTTTCGATTTACCTGACACTGAATGAGGTAATGGTGGTCGATTACGTTGACGAACTGACGAATATCCATCAGTTATCGTACTCGAAGATTTTTCACTTCCATCACCGACACCTATGAAACAGAAAAACGAAATTCAAAAGATTTTACTTCGTTTTTTTTTGTAAATACATACATGTATCTGTTGAATTGAGACTGCCACGTCCTGAATCACTACCAGCAGTTTCTATTGCTGATTCCTGACGAAGATGCGAACGAAAAGCCAATGCTTGTTTGAAATTCAAACTTGAACTTTCACTTGTGAGTTTATTCGTATCACGCATTTTCGTTCGATGACGATTCGTTGATTCATTAACAGATGAAAGTGTTTGTGTCGATGGCGATGAACTATTCAATAATGGTGATGGACAATTAACTGTAGATGTATTCGAAGGAAATCCTCGATTAGGTGTACGATTTTTAATTTGACTACTGTCCGATAGACGAAGTAGTTTGTTGACAGCATCAGGTGATTGTGTACCTAGATAAAATGAGAATTTATTTGTTTGTTTTTTTAAATAAATAAATATCTAGTGAACAACGGATAAAGACAACGAAGATTTATTTCTACCTGAGAAATTCTCTAGGATGATGATAAAAATAGAAAAGATTCGAATCGAGTCGAGTCGAAAGAGATAGGAGATTGACTTACCGAATTTAGTTAATTGTATTGCACCACCACGGCGATCACATGATGAATTCGAAGATAAACTTGATGTTGAAGGCGATGGTCGACGTTTCAATGTGCTTACTAAAAAGAAACGAATGAAAAAATAGTTTAGTTTGAGTTAAATTCGTTAATTAAATTCTTGAAAACAAACAAGCAGCAAAACGGGTTGAATGCTTAGTGAAAACGAAACCGAACAAGAGAGAAAACAAGAGAAAAAAAAACCGAGAACAAAAGATAGGTTAGATAGGCGTTTAGGTGGTTTGTTTTTCTTTTCCTATATCCCATAGCAACAGAAAGAGTACCATTTCGAATCGTCTGTTTCAAATGATTAAACGATGTTGGTATCGAATTCTGACGTATTCGAGATGAATTCACTTGTGGACTATCAATAATTGTCTCTGCAGTATCATCATCATCGTCATCATCGTTATTATTCGCATCAAGTGATTTCGTTTCACATATTGATTCAAGTACTTTCGAATTATTCGCTATTTCAATGACTTCATAATCATCATTATCATCACTAGTTATTGATAGACCAGCTAGGAGATTCGTTGGGGATGCAGGTCTATTCATTCCTCCAACTATAAAAACAAAATAAATAGATCACATGCGCAAATCACAAATCATTCGATTTGATTAAAATAATAATCTATCTATCTATTCAAGACATGCGGAATATATTCATTCTCACCGAATTCAGTGATTTTTTGATTTGTATGCTCAAGAAAATGATAGACTAGAAGCATACGTATATCTCATATGAAGATCTGATTGAGTCGATGAGAGATTTATAATCTTACCAGGTTCAAATTGATTAGCTATATCGAGAAGACGATTTTCGTCTTCGATTATTTCTGAATTATTCAAATAAGTTTTCACTTTTTTGATCATTAATGTCTAATGAAATCAAATAAATATTCATTTTATTTTTCAATGAAAAATAATTGATTTTTATTTTTACTTCATCATAAATTCTTTTTGCATTAGCCATCAACGATGGTCGAGCGTTTGTTTGATGTCTTCGTATCGTTCCGAATGATTCAATGGTTGATGTATGAGTCATACCTCCAAATATTTGAGAATGCAATGATTGAGAATCCGACATATGTGATACATCCTAAACAATATTGTTGATATTTCAAAAAAGAAAATATTTGGCTTTTCGTTTACATAAGGTGATGATGCCATATTCATGATATGTCGAATTTCTTTGGCTATCATTCGAAGTTTTTCGAAATTGATCTAATCAAACAACGCAAAAATATTCATAATGAACAAGTTCAATAGGATATCTTACTAAGCCCTCATCTTGTGTTGGATTTCCCAAATGAATAAATGTTAAATCTTTCATACAAACTGGAAACATCGGAATCTTCGAAAAAGAAAATCGAAATTTTGTTTTCGGGTTCAAAACCATCTTACAACAGGTGGAACAACAAGTTCATTTTTCAATAAATTTCGATAGACAGACATATTTCGTGATAAATCAAGTAGAGATTTAAGTTCCTAAAAAAACGAGGCACAAACAATCAAAATTCAATCAAATAATTGACAATCGAATTTACTTCGAATAATTTCTTATATTTATCTGGTACACGTTCCCATGTTGCTTGTAAACGTTGAACTGTCTTATGATCCAATCCGCTAATAATTGCAAACATTGAATTGAAATTTTTCATATCTTTACAACATTCTATGAAAAACATTAAATTGATTAGTTTTTTTTTTGTTAGAAATCATTCAAAATTCTATCTATTTACTAGCAATTTTAATAAAATGTTTAATCATTTTCGAACGCTGCATGAGATTGTTTTCTTTTAAAATTTCTGTTATTGTCCAATACATTTCTTGATTAGGTAGTTTAAGAAATTTTTCTAAATTCGGTATGCCATAGAATGATTTCAATTTGAAAACATGATCGATATATTCAGTTGATTGAATCGATTTAAATAATGCAAAATCTCTCAATGTTAACTGTGCACATATTTCAAGTGCATCTAATTGAAGAAAATTAATTCGTGCTTCACGAGTCAATTCATTGGATAGATGATCAGGTACGAGACTTTCAGTTGAATGGTTATTTTTTAAATAATAACGAGCATTGACAGCTAAACGTTCGGAAAGATTATCGATCTGATCAGGTAAACGTTTTTGTCGAATAACACCATTATCAACCGAAACTTCGCATAGAGAATAACATCTTAATAAAACAAACGAAATAAATAACGTGTTGATTTGATTTGAAAACGAAAATTGCGTAGAAGCAGATGATGTCAAGCGATTAGTGTTTTTGAAAACAATCAAGAAGAAAGGAGAGAAGTTGTTTTTTGTCATTTTTACTTACAAATCATCGTAGACAACGTTCTCTCTGCAAACAAGAGAATTAAAATACCATAAGCTTTAGTAAAAACAATTGCCCCCTCTGTTCCGTAAGCATGCATTTAGTTGAATCGGTTTTTTTTCTCGTACATATGCCCTTTATTAGTACTTTTTATTTTTGGGAAGCGCAGAACCTCTTACTTGGATAGGTGAAACTCAGTACGAGAGGATACATGACTAGAAAGATTAGCAAGATAACATTGATATTAAAATAACTAATCCGCTGATCGAAAAGGTCGAATAAATAGTCTCATCTGAATTAGTATATGATTTTTACCTGCTTGGATCAATAATGCCAAATTCAGTTAAAGCTAACATTACAACTTGTTTGGCTGTTGTGTCTTTATGTACAGGAAAATATTTAAATGATTGATCACTTCGGTAGACTTTGACAACAAATGCTGTTTGATCATCATCATTTTGAGATTGAGTATTTGTTAATGATGATATCGAACGATTGCTAATCGATGATGGTGAAAGATCAGGATTACTCGTACTACGACTGAAACTTTTCGTAGTTCCGAACGATAACGAACTTGTATCCAGATTAGCATGATTAAGATTATGTTCGAGACCAGTTGTATCCAATTCACTGTAGAAAACAAAAGAAAAATACTAGTAGATCTTTGTTCGAAAATACAAAAAGCCATGGAAGGTCAACAGAAAATAAATGTTTTCAAAGAAAAAACAAAAAATAAAAACGAAAAATCCTCTTTGCCATTTGATTTTGACATGCTCGTCTATTAGAGAACGATTTATTCAAATCAAAAGCATCATTCATTCGTTTTCTGTTTGGCGAATAATTCGAAAAATAAAAAAATAAAGCATAAGAAAACAACACTTAGAAACTAGTGTGCTGCTGCTGGTGCTGATAATTGAAAAAAAAATGAAGCAGGTGTATCAAAGAACGTATACGTTGAAATTTAGTGCAAATATGATCATTATTATGGTTTGTTTTCAGTGAGAAACATAAAGAAAAGAGGAAAAGATACGAAGAAATAGCATACCTAGTTGATCTAAATGAAAAACAAAGATGATTTTTTTTTCAGATAAGATTTGACAAGTTGGGAATAAGTAATTATTTTATCGAGACTCGAAAAACAAAAAATGAATAACAAAGTAAGACAATTTGTATGTCTCTTCGCATTATCGATATCGATTTTTTTTGCAGACTGATAATTCTCAACACGCGATTCGTGTTTCCGTGATTAAAATTAGTGGAAAAGAATTCGAAATTATCGATGATTATCCTCAACAAAAACAAAAAACTTGTTCAATCAAAATGAAAGATTTCGTGAGAAATTATTTGAAAATTTGCAAACTCGTACTTCGATCGATCGTACCCGATTTAAGGTCATTTAAATGGTGGCAAGCTCTAATTCTTCTTCTCTTTGCAATATTTATGGTTGCTTTTTCTGTCCTTGTAAATCGATCGATTGATTTTCATAAAAGAACAAAAGTTTTGTTTTATCTAGGATTTCAATTCATTTTTTCCTCAAGATACGAAACGTGCATTACTCAATTGGACAAATGACTACAATGATGGTGTACCACTTTGGCGTCGAATTTTACTTTGTCTTTCGGGTGTTGCTGCATTTGTCAACGTTCTCAATGTTGTTCTTGTTATTCAAGGTAAAATATCGGCTTATTTCTGGGGTATTATCGGTGCAGTTCTCTATGGTATGTACGCATTCGCCTACGGTTATGTTGGCGATGCACAATTGTATGTTCTATTTTTTCTTCCGATGCAATTCATTGGCATGTATATCTGGTCGAATGAATTAGATAATCAATCGACTACACGTGTTCGATCATTGACAAACATTGGTAGGTTAATTGTGATTATTTTATGTGTTGGTCTCGGTGCTGCATTCTATTATGAAATATCGGCGTTTTCGAAATTATTAACCGGAGGTTATTTCTATGAAACAATGCTCGCTCCTCGTATACTCGATGCATCGACGAATGCAATCAGTGTTGTTGCACAATTTCTCTTGATACTCTGCTATTGGGAACAGTACGTTCTTTGGTTATGTGTGAATGTCATCGGAATAGTCATGTATAGCGGTATGAAAATGACGACAATCGATTTGAAAATATTCGTTTTTTGTCTTTTGTAGGTTTACTACAGACGAAAATGAATATTAATATTCTATTGAGTTGGATTCTATTTGCGATTAATTCGCTTGTAGGTTTGTACACATGGTTTCGTCGATGGCGAGTCATACGACAAGTTTAAGAGCAAGACACGATTTTGTTTACCTGTTATTTTTCGACATTTTAAATTTTTGCATAAGGGTTCGCTTGAAATTCATTCGTTTGTTTAATGGACGTGGTTTGGTTCTTTCGATAAAATTTGCTTTTGTCGGTGTTATGGCTGACAATGGCGGACGGAAAGGATTGTCCGATGTATAGGAATCGGATGGACTTGGAGGAACAATCAGTGGCGAATGAGTAGTCGATGGTGTGACGGATATCGAACGAAGAGGAGAGATTACATTGAGTTTATTACGAATTTCTTGTTCGTAGGATGAAATATCGTGACGTTTCTTACGATTGGGAGATTTATCCGGATTGAGAATTTCATTGAGACCTGTTGAATAAGAAAAAAAAAAGTCGAAATAGGAAATTCGATGTATTTGTTTCTTTTTTTTCGTACCCATGAGATTATTTTTCACTGTAAGTGATAAATGTGTCGTACTACGAAGAATTTCCAACGCACGAACATGTGTTACATATCGAAAACATTGACCGTTAACACTTAAAATCTATTTATCACACACAAAAACACAATCAAATTTGAGAGACGAAATAAAAAACAAACGAACTTGATCACCACGACGTAAACCAGCTTCGTAGATCTTCGATTTTTTCTCGACTTTCGAAACAAAGATGCCGTTATTAGTTAGAGTATCGCTTCCGCCAAGAATATTAAAATTCAGCACATCGTCTCGTGTCGAACGTGTCATTGTTATCGTTCGAATCGTTGCTTTTGTAAAACAAGCTAAATTTATCAAATATCTCCACGAACGAATTTGCTACAAAATCGAAATCAATAATAAAAACAAAACAAAACAAAAGTTCTTTTACTTCAGTTTCATGATTTTGTAAACGATCATCGAATGTTTCTAAAAACTCGTAGAGATCCATGTTCGTTTCGAAATCATTGAAATGATTGTTGACCCAAGATAGAACAACACGTGCTATGTGTTCGCATGAAGTCGAACGAATATTCTGATCGAAATATTCGAGTAATTTCGTTGTAATAACAAGTGGATTGTCGATAAATGTTCGATAGGTGAGAAGGAAATCCTGAACATAATTCAGATCATCATTTAATTGATGTTCATCGACAAGTAGATCGAGAAGTTTTTCAGTTGTCGCCTGAAAAAAACGAAGTTATCAAATATTTCGTTCGTTTTTTTTTTGTTTTTGCAATTCATACTTTGATCACAATTTCACGTGGAATATGTTCGTCATCATCATTGACACGTAATTCCTTGATCATGACAATTTTTTCGTCTTCTTCGATCTTTCGAATATTTTTCTCGCCTTGATTTAATATGGCGTAGTAATCATTCTGAGCAATAACAACAAATTGACAATCATCAACGCGAGTTTTCATGATTCCTGTGTGAAGATATTGATCCAATGTTGGACCACAACCAAAACTTTGTCCGACAGTTAGCGTTCGAATTAATTGACCATCGATTGTTTCATCATCGATGATCCCATTGATCATAACTGACCAAGAATCATAACGTTCACCATCATTCATAACAATCGTTTGAGCTTTATCAATTTGAGCATAGACAAGAACTTTACAAAGTTCACGACGAACATGTAAAGTTAAATTAGCAAAAGCGGGAAAATGTAGAAGAAATTCGAGAATAGCTTCAATATCATCATCCGTACGTTCGTTTGCATCTTTCATTAGAACTTCACGAATATGATCATGAATGGGAAATGAATGCTGAAAAAAAAACAAAGCAGATCCGATAGACTTTTTTTTCTCTTTCGACAAAAATTTACTTCGGATGATGTTTCCGATTCATCGTCGGATTCATGTACACTTATGCATCGGCTGATTGCTCCATCATCATTCTGTCCGAGAGAATTTTCTCCATTATTTATCATTAAACAATCTTCACCGTTGGTTGACGATTGCATGACATCCGAACCCGAATAAGCACTCGATGTATCACTGGCACGTGAATGTGAACTACGTGTCATTGAAGAGGAGATTTCATTGGCATTGGAACGCTGAAAGACAAAAAAACAGCAAAAAATATGATTCGAATGTCATTTTTCGTTTTCTTACTTGACGATGAATTGAATTTTTCTTTCGAATTAAATTTGAATCCATTAGATTTGTTTGTTGTTCGTCAATCGATGATACGGTTTGTTCGTGCTGACGATTGTGTTTGTTACTGATGCGCTTCAATGAATCGTGCTTTTGCACAACATGATCAAGCTCGGGATAATCAATCTATTAAACACAAAGAAACAAAAAAAAAACGAAACGAATAAGCAAAGAAAAAACAGCAAGGTAAATGATCAATGTGTGACGAAGGGTAATTTCTCATTTTTTTTTCTTCTTCTCCTTTCGCAATGTTTATTGTCGATAATTAAACAAATTTCGATGTCATGTCTACTTACAACAAGCATTTCCGATGGTTCGAGTACGACACATTCATTGATTCGATACTGATTGTTAGGAGTTCGTTTGCCAAAACTAAAGAAAAAAAAATTACCAATGATTATGTCATGTATATACGCGTAAATGTCGTTCGATCTGTTCAAGGTCTACAGTTAACGTTTAGTGATGAGAGAAAGAGAGATGTTTAGTATGTGTACGGTAGCAAAAAAAAGAAAAGAAAAAAAGAACGAACAAGGTTAACAAACTAAAAATTCATTTGGCCTCTCGTTCGCGTTGTTTTTCAAAGGATACACGCATGTGTTGTGTTCGATTTTGACATACCTAGCTCGTGGTAAATACATTGTAGATTCAATAAAAACAGAGCCAGATAAAAGAATGTACCAACAGGTATTTAATTCACCACGACTAAAAATAAAAGAAACAATTTGTAATCATAAATCGAAATAATCGAGTTTTAAATTGAAGACAAATATTTAATCGATCACTTTTTTTTTTCGTTTTGCTTTCAAATATATGAGCATATAAAAATTCTCTCGTTTTTATGACTACGATTTTATTTTTCAATACGAAGAACAATGTACACAAAACGTGCGTATTTTATCAACATGATTCTCATCGTTGATGTGTTTACTTACACTTTTCATTGTGAACATTATTTTTGTTCTCCTACGCGCACGCATATAGTACAACAACAACTACTAATCACACTCGACGAATGTCACTGATAAAGACAGATATTCGAACTCGAGTAACAGCTATCAAGCTTTTTTACTTTGCTGTTGTCTTCTCCGTTTTCTAATCGTTCAGAAGGAAACGATCTGATGATATATATATCCCGTTCTATGTATATTTTATCTTCGATTGATGATGTAATATCTTAGTTTAGACATAGAGTAGATGATGGCACATCTATCATCGCAGATAGATAATTGACCGTGACCGTACTCAAACAATAAGTGCAAAGAAAAGTATTTAAGTATCTAATCATCATGATAAATAAGGATGATGATGATATATTCTCATATGATTTCAATAGACATAACAAAACCTCAATGTCGATTTATGTGTGCAAATGATAAATGAATGTAGAAAAGAAAACAAACCTGAATAGAACTTGATGAGTATCATGAATTTCATAACGAATTGTTTTGCACAAATGACGAATGTTTGATTCACGTAATGATGATAATGCTTCTAAATGTTTTAAATATGCATTAATTGTAGTTAAATCCTAGAATGAACAAAATAGACAACGAGACAATTTATACAATATTCAATTGATTTCAACATTGAACGAGAGAATAGGTGTAGAAAGTGACTTTTCTTTTTCCTTCCTTCTTTTAGAATATCCTTCTTCTTTTTTTTTTAAATTGAACTTTCAGACATAGACAGGCAGACAATAGATGGCTGACCTCTAAGATAGAAAGAAAAAAGGAAAAAGCAAAGTAAAAAAAAAAGAAAGAAATCTGTACCTATATAGACATAGTTGTATGGACAACGGATGAAAGAGTATGTGCACATATACTTGTATGTATGTACAATCTCACCCCCGCTTCTCCTCTCTTCTCTTTTTTTTTCTTTCCTTTGCCCTAGTATGTGCATGTCCTAACTTCAATGATTAACCATATAGTTCTCTATACTCAATACAAGTTGGCAATCATTTTCAATCGTAGTGTTAGCGATGTCCGCAGACAGAATGGAAGAAGAAGAATAGACAAACACAACCGAGAGTATGTGTGTGAGGGAGAAGAAGAAGAAAAAGAAAAGCTGTCTTAGTCTAGTTGTTGTTTCTTCCTTATCTTCTATTGATGTGCGCATTGAACAGTTGTTGCGCACTCGTTTGTATTTTTCTGTTCAACGATGTGTTACTTCTCATTGATTTCTTGATTTTTTTTCTTCTTCTTCTTCTCTTCAATGTAAAACTCTCATTTTAATTTACATAATAGTAATAATAATCATTACTATATAGACATCATACGTATATACTTCAGATCACAATACATTACGTCAGTGTTAATATATACATGTCGGGCGAAGTTGAAAAGGGTGAACATGTCTATTTAATCAGATCCAACAGCTTCCAGCTGAGAATAATAATACATATATATGTATATATGTATGTGTGTATATATATCGAACATATAAATTAATCATTAGTATAAGCAAAAGATACTATGACTGACGGCAAATCACAACTGATGATCTTGTTAGAAAAAGGGAAAATCAACAGACGATTTCGAACACAATGTTCGATCGGGAAGATAAATATTGAAACGATTCATTTTCCTCGTTTTTCTTGCCATGTTCAAATGTCAAGATAAAAAAAAGTAAACACTTCATTGTATTTAATTGTTTTCGAGTATAAACATCTGTTCAATAGTACAACATGCGCGTTAACTAACCTGAGTTGTTCGTTCGGCTGGAATTTTCGACACACACTGTCGAAATGGTAATTCAGTTCCATATGCTGATAATGCCATTGTATTATTCGGAGATCACCGGAATGTCATTGTAATAGTTTCATTGAATATTTTCTTCTATTTGAAATCAATCTATAAAAAAAACAAAAACAAATTTATATTTATATGCATATTCAGATTTGTTTGAAAGAGTCAGACAGACGGAGAGAAAATTTTTTAATTTTATTGAAAAAACAAGACAAAAAGTGACAAATTTTTATTCTTATTCAAGAAAAACAACGTCAGAGAGCGAGAGAAAGAAAGCAAGTAAAACGAACAAATAAAGCATTGCAAATGAAGTTCATATTCGTTTCGTACTTTTTCTTATGGTGTCAAAAACAAAGAAAACAAAATCTATACAAATGAAAAATAACTAAAGAACAGAGATAAATGTAAAATGTAATTCGATCTCGAAAAGAAATTATATAAGCTGATTGATATGGCTCGATCTTATTTGAAAATGAAAAGATACATCAAATGTAAATACTTCGTTTTGAAGACATAAAACGCAAGCATTACTTTTTTTTTATTCGCACTAATCTCAAGGTTCGTTGCCAAATTTGCACAAGAAAAAACACACAAACAAATCTTATGTCATCAATACGTTAACATGTTTCGAGGCGAAATACTGAAGTTTGTCGTTTTCATTTTCTTTTTTTTTTCTCGCTCACTTTTCTCGGTTCTTTTTTTTTGCTGCATGTACTCACTCATGTCCTCCAATGAAGAAGAATCGAAAGAAAAAAAACAGATTAAAGTTCTTTTGTCTTACCCATTCTCAAAAAAAATCGAAATACCGAGAAAAGAACGAACGAGAGAGAAAAAAGAATGTCTTATAAAAGTAACTTTGCTTTATTATGACCAATAACAATCATGCATTTTTTCGTTTCCCCTCCTCCATCTCTCTCTCTGTTCCCTACGTGTATATGTCTTATATACAATGCAAGTGATGATAGCAGAAAAAAAAAGAAAATTTAAATAATTGATTAACTGGATTGATAGGGGAGATTAGCAAGAGTTAGAACTAGTGGAATGTTTGACTGAGATGGCGTAGATGACGATGATGGTGATGATGATAACGACGACTCGGATGGATTTGTTGTGGTTGTAGGTGCAAAAATAATGTTCATACCAGTAGCGTTGAGTGTATTCAAACCGATCGTATAAGGAGCGGACGAATTAGATGATTGAGAATCGTTTGGAAGAAAACATGGAATTGAAATTGGGTGAGTAGATGATGATGATGATGATGCAGAGGAAAGTGTTTCAATCGGTTTCACTTTTGGTATGTCACCGGTAGATTTCAATTTTGGACGTTTCCCAGGAGGAAAATCATTTGATTGAGCTATTGAATCGAAATAAATCAAGAAAATTTCAATAGAAAACAAAGATTATTTACGATCTATGGATGGATTTATTCGTTTCTTTCGTTGATTATCATCAATACAAATAACATCGTTATTATTCAATGTTGTAACCGGTATTTCAGGAATTGTTTCAACAATCGGCTCATCTTTTGCTAAACATGTTTGAATAAGAGCTTTGCCAGCTTCACTTGTTATCATCGGCTGTAATTTTGCCGTTGCATACGTATAAACATGACCTGTTTCCGAAGCAACGAGTAGCATAACTTCAGTGCCGGTTAATGTTGCTAATTCATAAGCTTTTTTCATAATTCCAGTTTTACGTTTGGAAAATGTTGTATATCGTCGAATTTTATTTTCAATGTAAGCCATTTTGATTTTGACTCGACCGAGAGTTTTTTTCGCTTTCTTTCGATTATTCGTTGGTTTTGCTGTTGATTCATTGACTCGATCATTTGAATCATCTTCGTCAAGAAATTCATCGTCTTCATCATCCGAAGTTGTTGAACTTATTGATTGATAATGAATTGCACTGTTCGATTCTTGAATTTCGCTATTTAATGTCGTCATTACTGTTATTGATTTTTGATTAAAAATTATTCGCAAACAACAATTATGAAAAGATTGTATTACACTTCGGTTTGTTTTTGGCACAATGATTCAACTAGACAAAGAAATAGGGGCGGAGAAATTGTTTCATTGGTTGAGTAAAGCAATCGATATGTTTCACGTCAACGACATCTTTATTGATATTCGTTCGTTTATTCAACGCACGAACGAACATAGAAATACAAGAAGGAAGGAGAGAGTGTGAGATTAAGACTGTAAAGTATCAAGAATATAACAAAAAATCTTTATAGGCTGATGAAGAAAGTGAATTTCCATATTCTATTATTTGAAATAGAATGCTTTTTAGAAACTATCAGTCGATAATTTATTCATGAAAAATTCGTCATGTTCATAGTTCTGTTTTTTTAATATTGTGCTTGAGTAGCTAAATAAATTTACAAACTACTGGCAAAATGTGTTTCTATTCGGATTTAAATGATAAAGTTCAATATGTTGAGTACTAGAAGACAAACGTCGTGAAAATCATCTGAGAGATAGAGGGTCGAATATAAATCTACTATTTTATTGGTATAAAATTGAACCAATGCTGATATTTTTAAAATCAATCTGTGTGTATATATTTTGGTTTCGTTTTATTTCATCAGATTTTAAATAATGTTAAGTCCAAGTCGATCACCAACTCAATCATTAGTTAAAGCAGTTGTAACAACAGCAACAAGTGTACTTCAAGAAAGTACAAGTGCTAGTGTCGAACAAAAAGACGATTCAAATGATAATGAAGATGTTGAACCATCGAAAAAGAAATTCAAGGATGATAAAGAAACTGAAGTAAATCATCGTTGAATGAATTCTATAGATTTATTGATCATGGAAATTTTTTCAGGTAGAATCTTCAACAACAACAACAAATGAGATTCGACAACGACCGCCGAAAAAACGTAAAGTTTGCGTTTCATTTGGTTACTGTGGCGCAGGCTATTTCGGTTTACAACGGTAGATAAACGCTACGAGAATAAATTTATTGATTGAATTATTCTAGTAATGCAAAAGATAAAGTTCATCGAACAATTGAAGATGAACTCGTCGAAGCATTCGTTAAAACTGGTGCTATACCGCAAACACATGCTGATGATATGTCGAAAGTATGTTCGAATTATGTTCGAAATTAAAGTCCTATATTATCGATTTTAGATGGCTTTTCAACGTGCTGCTCGAACGGATAAAGGCGTTTCAGCTGTTGCAAATCTTGTTTCATTGAAATTATCTCCGTTTGAAAATCTTACACAACTTGTTAATGAACAATTACCCAAACAAATTCGAATGTTTGGTAAATATGTTCAAGAAAAATAATAAGATCAAACTCAACGTTTCTTAAAATTAGGTTTCAAACGTGTAGCTGCAAGTTTCAATAGTAAAAATAATTGCGATGCTCGAACATACATTTATACTCTACCAACTTATGCTTTCTGTCCAGTTGAAGAGGTTTGAAATATTGAGAAAAATAAAATTCCATAATCATAACTACATTTTCTGATCTTAGATTACTAGAGAAGATTATAAGATTACACGTAAGTTGTTTTATAAACAAGTATAATGATTGTATTTCTTGTTTATTTTTGTTAGCCGAAGTATTACAATTAGTTAAAGATGTTGCTAGTGAATATCTTGGCACGCATAATTTTCATAATTTCACGTCCGGAAAAAAATTCACTGATCCGTCAGCAAAACGACATATCATATCAATAAATGTATAAATTGAAATACAATTTTCTTTAATTTACACCTCGAATTTAGGTTGCTGATCCATACATACGAGAGAATGTTGAATTTACAACAATTACAATCAAAGGACAAAGTTTTATGTTGCATCAAATACGAAAAATGATTAGTATGACGAATATATTCGATTATACGAATAACATAATGTGATATTTGACTTTGATTTTATCTAGGTTTGGTTATTGCAATTGTTCGAGGTGTAGCAAGTCGAGATACTATTCAGCAAGCATACAATGCTGATAAGGTTTAAATTCAAATAGAAAAAAAGAAACAATTATTCAGCGGTCTATTGTAGATCGATATACCGAAAGCACCAGCATTAGGTCTTGTTTTACAAAAGGTAAATATGAAGTTGTTTATAAATGAATTTATTCGAAATTATGTTCATTTAGCTTCACTATGATCGTTATGATAGAAAATTCGGTAATGATGGTCAACATGAAGCTTTAACTTGGTCAGAAGTTGAAGTCTGTATTTCTTTGCTCTGTCTGTCGAATTCGTATTTGTTTATTTGTTTATTCGATTTAGAGTGAAGTGAATCAATTCAAACAAGATGTCATCATTCCACATATTGTGAAGAAAGAAATCGCCGATAAATCGTATCCTTTTTTCTTGTTTGAATGTTGTTGTTGGTGATTGAATTTGAGTTCGAATTAGTTTACTAGTCTAGTTTCCTTGACTTACCGTTCATTGTAATTGATTAGTATGTTGGCCTATTTGGAGCGTCTAATTATGCATACATTTTCGCCAATGGATAGTGAGGCCGATTGGCGTCTTTCATTTCCCTATCAGATTATTTTTCAAAGTGTCAGAACAAAACTAAATCCAACGGTAAGATCTAGACATGTTTTTTTTTTCGTTTTACTCATATCAGAAAGTTGTTTCGACTAATATTTTTCTCTATTCTCCTTAACTAAATCTATTCAGCATGTTTTCGTGGCTTTTTTTCGGTCCGATGCTTTCACGTTATGAACATAGCAGTCCATATTTCTCGATTGTCACTTATATTATTCCCACATTACTCGGACGTTTACGTCATTTGCCTTTTGTGCAAAAAATGCTTGATAATGCTTTCATAAACGAGGTATGTATTACATCGTTGTTTGATCATTCCAATAGAACATGAGGAAGAATCTTTTTTCCTATTGAAATTTGTTTGCGTTTTCCTTGACTCTTATATAAATCTCTCAGTATATTCAAATGGTTATCATTTTTACCGTGCCATCATTTTGATCGACTCATGCCATTCTATCCTCCGGGGGCATATACTGGTGTTGGACGAGGACTGTATCTCTTGCAGCAGCAACAGGAAAGTGCTGCAAAGGTATTTCTCATTTTGTATTTGTTCTTCTTTGTTGAGAGAAGCTTCTTGTTTTGATTTTCGATATGAATATGAATTTAATTTTGCTTTGAATTTTAGTTGGGCGCCGAAGACGACGAAGACGATGATGTTGAAGAATAAAAGACCGTTGACGTTCGTTTTTTGTTATCTGTTTTTTCTGTTTTTTTTTGATAAAAAAAAGAAATAATCATGTGATCTTTAAACTTGAGAAGAAATGTTTTTTGTATAAACTATTTCTTGTTTTTTTTTTGTTAGATTAACCGAAAGTTAAAAGTAGCCTCATGGATATTGTTTTGAATGTTCATGATCGATATTTCTTTACGCCATATGTTTATCCAACAGAAGGCTGGCCTGAAGATAATCTTCTTCGTCAATTAATATCCTTAACTATCTTAGTCAATATTCATGCGGTACTTATGTATTTTTCATTGGCTACACTTAACTATTTGTTCTTATACGATAAAGAACTTATGAAAAGTCCGTTATTTTTGAAAGTAAATTGAACGATATATTACTTTTTGCGGTCAATAATTTGTCATTTCTAGAATCAAATTCGAAGAGAAATTCAAGTTTCACTAATAAATATTCCATTTATGAGTATACCAACAGTTTTACTATTTCTTCTTGAAGTACGTGGTTATTCTAAATTATACGATAGTTCTGAACGTTCTTATGGTCTACTTCAATTTTGTCAAGAATTTGTTAGTTTCTTATTTTTTACTGATATGTTAATCTATTTCATTCATCGTGGTTTACATCATCGTTCAATTTACAAACATTTTCACAAAACTCATCACATATGGATTGTTCCAACACCATTTGCTAGTCATGCATTTAATTGGCTCGATGGTTTTCTTCAAAGTTCACCGTATCATATCTATGCTTTCCTATTTCCTATACATAAATTTGCTTATTTATCTTTCTTTATTTTTGTTAATATCTGGACAGTGAGTATTCATGATGGAAATTATGCTGTGCCGAAAGTTTTTCAACCGTTTATTAATGGTGCAGCACATCATACTGATCATCATCGGCTTTATAATTGTAATTACGGACAATTTTTTACATTTTGGGATCGACTTTTGAATTCATTTCGATCACCAGATATTTATGAACAAAAGAAAAAACTCGATGATTAACAATGTTCTACTTCTTCGTCTTTTTATTTTAATAGAATAAAATATGAGTAAAAAATATTTCCTTACCGCGAACGAAGCAAGTTATTGATATAGATCAGAAGAGAGGAATAAATTATACAACTAATGTGACATCGAACAGAATCTACCTGTTCATTTATTGGTTCTAATTGATTTTGTATCGAAGGTTTTGTCTAGTGAAATGAAAAGAGAGAAAAAGAGGAAGAATAGTTCGAACCTTGAACGAAATGTACATTTATGAGATATGATGCGTATCGTTCATAGTTACAGACAAGAAAAAATATTTGATTGAAATAGTAATATTGAACACTTAGAGACTCCGATAGTTCGTAGAATATGTTGTCGTCAAGAATCAAGTCAAATGATAATGATGATGATGGTGGAGAAGAATCAATTCTGCCTGGAGATTATGAGCCATGGTCAAGAAGACCTGATGCATCGGGACCATTTCAATCAGGACGACGACGACGGCCACCGCCTCCGCCACCACCACCACCGCTCTCAAGGTCGCCGGTTAGATCTGCAACTCCTCGAGTGAAAATGCATCGATCTAGACGGCGGTCACATACACCAGAAATTGTTATTGACCGACGTCATCATCATCATAATCATCATAATCATCATCGTCATCGACGTTCATCAAGTAAACGTCATATCATGACAATACCTCTTAATTATCAACCGACGCTTGGCTTATCTGATCGGCCAACACAAGTATTAGAAATTGAACGTGTTCGACGTCGTCGACATCGAAAACATCGATCACTTTGTCATAAATACGATGATAGATATTACAATCCATCAGGACCTGTATCCTATTATCAGCCAATGCAATTACCAACGATGACATCAGTCGGAAACACATCTGCTCTAATGACATACATTTCAAATTTAACTCCACAAATGATTGAAAATCTACCGAGACAAACCGTTCATTTACCACCTATACATTTACCAGGTAGTCAAGCAGATGTAAATACAGAACTCAATACAGTCGTTTTTCCTGCTGAAGTAATTAATCCAGCCGATGGAACTCTTTCAATTATTCGATCAAATTCTCAAATAAATAATATTCAATATTCACCAATGGTTTCGCCACCAGTACCCGTTCCAACACCGACACCAACACCTTCAATGGCCGTACAAGCAATGTTGTCCGGTCCATTTATGCAACAAGTCGAAAATCTTTTTCAACGAATAAAACTTTCACAAGCACAATCACCATCAATCCTACCTACTAATAACATTTCTGGTTTACCAACTTATTCATTTATTGATCCACAAAATCCTCCCATCATTAACATAGCTAATACAAATTCCTATCCTCATGCAAATATTCTCCCATACAATCCAGTAAATATCCCATCATATATTCCAACAACCAATACGCCTTATCAACCAGCAAATAGAACACCCTATCGTCCTGCTAGCAACGCACCATACAGTCCAGCACGTATGACTCCATATCAACCGACCAATGCTCGACCACATAGTTCCTATTATCCGACAACTGCACCGTACAGTCCAGCGAATTCATCAGAAATAGGTCCGTATCGTCCTGCAAATATTACACCTTATAGTGTAACACAAACTCGATCTCATTGGGATAATTTAATGTCACCAACGTATTCACCGAACTCCTTTCAATCACAACCAAATTATCAAACCAATCCTTCAATGCCTAAACCTATTCTTCGTAATGGATCGCCCAATAGTTCTATTAATACTACTTATACTCAAAATAATGTTGGTCGCCCAACGGAGACAATTGTTTGAAAATTCTCATTTTTTTTCTTTTTCTTCTCCTTCTCCTTCTTTTTGACGTAGACATGCGATGTCTTGACGTTACACATACTGAGTTGCTGTGTTAGCACCTTCTTCTATTTCATTCCAAAACATTTCTTTCCTTTTCTTCTCTTCTCTTCGTTTTTTATTGATAAAGGCACAACAATTACATGCATTCATATTTTCTATAAAATCACTGCAGAAAAAAAAAAAGAAAGATTTTGCCATCGATTACGATTGTTCTGCGGTTGCTATGAATTCTCATATTCATGTAAAGCCATGTGGATCGACAAGTAATAAAGAAAAGAACGAAAAAAAAATCATATTTCAATCACAATAATAATCATCAGAATTCTTTACTGTGTTTTACACATGAGAATTTAAAAGAGAACGAGAGTTTATAAAGTATTTCTATTATTTACTTGTAAGATTCATATTCTATGGCAACACCACGCGCTCGTTCATCGACACCACCAAATCGAACAGTTCGTTTCGATGGTACAAAATCAAAAACATCAACTAAATATAGTTTTCATATTCAAAGTGCACCACCACTTTCCATTCAACAATATCTACGTTCAACAAGTGGTGTTCGTGAAGGCGCCAAAGATTGGAAACCATCAGGTATCTATCGTCCACCAGCATTTCATGATTATGTACCACCAATAATTCGCGAACGAAAGAAACCTGTCGAACCCGTATGGCATCCGCCCGGTCGATATCAAGAAAAGCCACCGACATCATTAAGTCCAGAGAGAATCGTACCAAAATACAGTCCTGAACCAGTTTGGCATCCACCTGGAAAGACAGAACATAAGCCTGTACCTTATTTTGATCCGCCTAATCTACGATGGTCACTTAGAGAATTATTACAATCTATGCCTGAATTACGACCACAATCATCTCGGGCCTCGAGCCGTAGTCTGTCGAAAACGAGACAAAGTATTGATACTAAAGATGCGCAGGAATAGAAGACACTATCAGATGTTTTAATATCTGGTGCTAATCAAATTCAATTAATTTATAATACATGGCCCTCGATTTTTTTTTCGCTCTTTTCTTGTGTATTTCATATCAAAAGAAATAAAAGTGCTTTTGTGCTTTGGGATTTTGCTAAATGTAAGATTAAAACCAACAAATGGAACATAATATTATTTTTTATCGATCAATCAACTGTAGACATTTTTGTTTTTTTTCCCTTCTTGACAAGATTGATTGAAAACATATTGAGAGTTTTTTTCTCTCAAGTCTATCACACTGAATTTGCTTGTCTTCTTAAAAATAACATCCCGCAAATAGAAACCACACATATATAAAAAAAAAACGAAAGGAAAAATAAACTCTTTCACCTATTCTCACGGAAAATACGAATCTACCGAATATTGCCATGCATGTCCACTTGTATTACCTTGACAAATTAGATTAATTTTCAATGCATTCTAACAAAAGACACTTGATAAATATCTGTCAAGATTCGCTGTTGCCATTCGAAGTGGATACTCGATTTGACACTCGTATAAAAAACAACAACAACAACAACAGAAAAATTGAACGACTAAAACTAGGTGTTAATTGTACACTAGCTACCTGTTAGAACGAAAGCATTAAATTAACGATGAGATCAATGCAACACCTTGCTTTCGTTTTGCGATCTGATTATTTTGCACTTATGAATATGCACAAAAGTCACAAATTGAAAATGCAAATTCAATTTTATTCTTTCGCAAAAGAATGATAGAATTATTCTTGCTAGCTGTTTGATTGATGAATTGATCGATCGATCCTTTCTTATCACGTTTGTAAAGCACATCGAGATAAATGACAGAAAAAACACGCAGATCTCTTATCCAATGTTATCATACATCTACTCTTAACTGTCCCTTAGAGAGATGAGGAAAAACTATTTTCTATGCTTATTTATATTCTCTTTTATCTCTAAGCTTAATTGACAAAAATATCCTCTTAGTCTTATGACACGAACATCTGTATAGAAAATTTCCTCGAATCTAATCTTTTAATTGATAGAATTTTTTCTTCATTCGTTTTAATCCATTTGTTTCAAATTCATTCATCTATACGTACATTAAAAAGACAAAACATCTTAGGAAGCCGATTGATGTCTTTAACTATTATGATTATAGTCACACAGAGTAAATTAACATCATAATCAACGCTAGTGTTCGTTGTTTTTTCTCTCTTTTTTCTCTACAAATTCGCCCGCCTTTAACTGTCAGTCCCCTTTGGATATCTCGACATATAAATAAAAGACATTTATTTGTTGATATTGCCGCTGGACAAATACAAAAGTAAGTTATATCTCTGTTCAATTGATATTGATTGTTATTTTGTGTATTCTCATATAAACAATTTGCGGTTGAGTTCTTCTTCTTCTCATATTGACTATCGATGTCATATGGTGTCGGCTAAATTAATATAAATAAAAAACGAGAAAGAGAGAGAAAATGAAGATAATCATCTTTTCACAAGAGACTTTCAACTCGTGCTCATCACTGAAACTCTTTTCTTCTTCGTCGTCTCTTTTAATCAATGATCCGCTTTTTCATATGTTCGATTAAAATTATTTTTCAATGAACACAATGCGTATCTTTGACCTTTTTTTTCTCTTGTTTCGTCGTCGCTTTGTTCCTTTTACTACTCAAGTTAATGATAAAGAAATGAACAATACAATGTACTTGATTTTCTACACAATCATTGCCACTCATACATTTTACATTTATCGATGTATGTCAGTCTATATTTATGTTGTATATCTTTGTTTCTAACTCAAAGCAAAAGAAAAAAAAAGACAACAATGACCGTTATGAACAAAAGTATGCATCGACTAAATATGTTATTGTTATCTTTTCATCAAGTTGTCATCATCAATGCTTGAAGAGCCTTGTTTCCGATCTGAGACTATGAATATTGTCTAGCATTGCTTTTTTTTTCTCATTCATTCGAGTTTTATTTGATTAGTACGATCTTGAACAGGCACATATATGCGAATATGAAAGAGAATAACATTGATGTACTCTAATCATAGCAAGGCTTCATGTCTGCATGTCTTTTTTCTCTCTCCCTTTCATAAAAGAGAGCTCTTCAACATTCATTAAGTCACGCATTATAGTTTTAGTCAATATCAATGACTAACAACAGTCTATAAAGTGATATTCTCAATTTACACTAATGTTGTTGTTATTGTGTTTTTTTCTTCGTTTCTCACTTTTTGCTTTCAATTTTACTCATTTTCCTTTGCATTAATTGATATTTAACATTAGATAAATCGATATTTCCGATTTGATAATGATCAACTTGACTTTTCAATTTCACAGTGTTAATTAGTTTTGTTCCACTCAAGTGTGAATCCCGATCTGACAGCAATGTCTAGTGGGCAACGGCTATCATCCAATTTAGTCTCTAATGATATTAATCGAGTGGAACTTGAACAGTCAAATGAGAAGTTCCACCTGCTCGTTCGTTTCTCGTTCTCTTCGTTCGTATTACTAGTAAATTTGATAAATGAGAATTGAAGCTCGAAAGAATGATGATGGCTTGTCATCTATCATAGACGACGAGACGACCTTTGAAAAACAAAATATGTAGATCTATTAATATGTACATGCAGGATGATTTTGCTTTCCTTCATGTCTCGGTTTCTCTTTTTTTTATGTGTGATGTTTGCAATCGGAAGCTTATATGACAAGAAGAAGAAGAAGAAGAAAAAAAACTGAAATATTACGATATAGAATAGCGAATAAGCAACTGCTGTATCATATCATGTTCGCATTTTCATTCGTTTGCTTCATAAAGATACAAATGGAGTTTAGTTGCGTGAAATCAGTTTTTTTAACCAGAAAATGACAATCGAATGGTATGTATGATTAACATGTTTAGTCATTTATCTGTTAATCAAACTAGAAATCTAACCGTGCCTGATATGTCGTAAGGTGTTGTTTTATCGTTTTATTGCGTGCATATTTTCAAGGATTTTTCCTTCACATGAATATGTCAGATACAGATTTCATCGACGAGTTAGTTCATTTCGAATCTCAAGATTAAATGACTTATCATTAATAATTCCAACTTCGAAAGACATTAAATCAACAAATGAATAAGTATTGAACACGATCAAAGGCTCTACTTATTTATATACCTTATCTAAAGAAGCAACCGAATGAAATAAATATGGTAATTTTGACACATAAAGTGTGCACATCTAATGATCATGTTTGTTAGTTTCTTTCTTTTTTTTTCTATGCGCGTGTATGTATGCGTATGCATAGTAGATTGATTTGAAAAGGTGCATCCGCATTGAGAAAAGATAATGTACATGTATAAACAAATACAAAAGAAAAGACACTCAAGTCCGCGTCTTCTCTTTTTCTTCTCTATCGTCTTTCTTTCTTTCTTCTTTTTTTTATATATTTTATCTCTGTTCAGCATCAAATTTGTCTATAGAATATATACAAAAAAAAAGAAGAAATAAGACAAGACAAAGCAAACTGAATAATAGTAGTTGTTGCTTCAATTGACATCCGGCTTGCTTCAACGCTTGAGCACTTCATTTCCACATCGTCGAATCTCGTACGCATGCATTTACTCGATTGAAACTAAACGGTAAGAACAAGAGGGAAATAGGGAAGTACACTATGTCAATTCGAAATCGAACAAGAGACGAGAGAAAGAAAACATTTAAGAATCCATAAGAATTTAATGACCTCGAATAATTTGTCAGTTATTCTCGAATTAGTTTGTATTTGTGATTAGAATATACGAGCCTATGAATTCAGTAGATTCTCTCTCTCTTATTATTTGTTCACAATCTCAAACATGCACTTGATCAAGTCTGTTATTGTTATTTTTGCTTCTCTTATATTTGACCTTGTGTATACACGCACACACACAACGAATGATGACGAAGAGAAAATTTTCGTTTTTCTTTTTGAACCTATAAAATATCGAGTGTAGCCATTTCGTTTGTATATCTAACGTGATTCAAACAATCATACTAAAATATCTAGCAAACATTTACATCTCCTCCTGTATTTGTCTAATAAGAAGAAAGACATCGGGCTTCCTTCCATTTTTCGCACGCCGTTTCGAAAAAGAAACGAACACTTCTATGTTTAATGTTTTGTTTCCTCTTCAATAACTAGACAAGTAACCACCAAGAGTAATATATCTTAAACATGTAAAAGAAACTAAAGTAGTCTCGAATGAGACATAAGAAATGTTCATCATCGTGCTTGTCTATATGATTATCACTGTCATAGTCGGAAGTTCAATCATTTTAATAGTCGTCGCGGTGAGAATTGAACACAGCAGTAGGACTAATCAGTTAGACGCTGTGTTGTCAACAACTCATACACGCTGTGTAAATGAACCAGATGGCTGCCGCCGACATTGAAAAAAAGCGTACACAGCTAAATGAACGAACGAATTAGAATGTTTTTAAGCTTTCGTTGTAAAATTTTTTTAGCATCATAACAAGTCGATTAGATATCGTTTTAAATGATATGTTAAATATCTTTAGTTGAATTATTAAGAGAGAAAGAGAGAGAAAGTCAAGAGTTTCTTATTTTATCGATTCAAACGAAGTTCATCAACAAACGAGAAGAGAGAAGAGAAAAAAGAGAGAGAGAGAGAGAACATATGCACTTGTGTTATCGCATCCTCGACTACATCCTATGGATAAGTAAAAAGAGAGTTATGTAAGCATCGATGATCGACGACGACAACGACAACAATTAAAAAATCCGTATACGACAATTGTTTGCTCACTCACATTCTAACGAAGGTAATTATTATATACATAGCAAAAAGTAATTGAGCGTATTGTTGTTTTTTGCTGCTGCTATATATGTACGTATATGTAGAACGAGTGAGTGAGAGTGAAAAGTTATTAGAGAAAAGTCTATTGTGAAGAACTCTATTGTTCAATAATTTCTTCTCTCTTATTTAACGTATATGTATAGATCGAAAATTGATTCTCTCTTGAGGATGATCGTGCCGTAATCGAGTTGCGTCGTCATCATTGTTGATAACAAAAGAAAAAGATCTGTCTTCACATCCGTATATATCACTTCATATCGGATAAGTTAGATCAGTTTTCGTTCTCATTGGCATATGAAAATTTTCTCTCGGTTTTTTTCTTCTTCTGTCTGTCGCTCTCTCAGTCTCTTTTGTCAAAAATCTATCATCGCAAATACATGTCATTAGAAGAAAATAAAACAAACAACTTTTACTAATTATGTAATCAACAATCAATCTCGTGTTTAGAAGTATTTACGACAAGAATTTTTGTCTAATGCCTCTAGCTCAATTGATAAACGTGTGCAATAGACAAGCGAGAGAGAGAGAGAGAGAATGAAGGACATAGAGGCGGTCAATAGCGTGAATAGTTTCAACATGAATGTCTATCTGTGTAAGTGCGTTTTTGCCGACAATTCACACATACGTACGCTAACAAAATGCGATCGTGTGTGAAATAAAATTACGTTAACCGTCGTCAGTATTATTTTTATTCAAATTGTGTAACACTTTCGAAGAACGAGAATCTCTATTCTTTTCAAATGAATAGAGTGCGATAATAGCCATGTTCGTTGTTAGCTCTTTTTTTTTCTATTGGTACCGAGGAATTATATAAAAAAAAAGTTTCCTTCTCGCAAATTAACTGTACAAATTATAAAAAAAAAGGGAGTGAGTGAGAAAGAAATGACTATCATTATCTTAGAATTGGTTGGAAAGGTTAATAGAGAAATATATTCTTGTACATATCTTTTTATTAAATAAAAATAGCAGTTTTGACATTTGAGTTAGCTGATGTCTATACAATATTCTCTTATTATATGAACATCGAGGCACATTATCTGAGAAATGACAGTCGTCATCATTCTCGCGCACGCAAACACATACACATATATATATATACAAATGTATATGTATACATATCCATGCATGTCCATTCGGGCGTCGGTCAGCTTCTGTCTGTGTCTATCTTTTCTTTCTTTTTCTTCTTCTGTATTTCTTTCGATGCTATTGCTCAGCGAGCGACAGGGAGAAGGAGAGAGCGAGAGAGAAAGAAAGAGAAAGAGAAGGGAAATTCGATGATGATGTCTATTCTATGGCATCGCATACACATATACACACATTTAGAGAGAAGAAGAGAAAAAAGAAAGCTCAAAAATCAGCATAGAAAAGAGAAAAAACGTACATTACCAGTGTGCATACATACATATATATATTTCTTTTCTTCTATTTTATAGTGTCTCTCTTCTTCTTTTCCTCTCCGTACCTCTCATCATCTGCCAACTGTATGTATAAGCAATAGTTGATGCTTATTGTGTACGATTACGACAATTGTCAAGTTTAGTTATTCGACAGCAAAATGATGAAGATATTTTTTCTATTTATTACCTTTCTTATTTATTCAATTGTTCATTCAACGAAAGAAGGTAAATTTAATTAAAAACTAGATCAATTCATTCATTGTTTTCTCGATTTATTTATTTTAGTAGTTTTATTGGATACACGTGAAGCTCGTGATTATTTGAATTGGGATAAAACATCGAATAATGGAAATTTAAATGACGGTTGGGGTGAATTAAGTTTCGAAGCGAAAACTTTCCCTCAACTTCTCTTATCATCATCGACATCGACATTATGGCGTACACAATATGTATGTGATATAACCTCTGAACGTCATGTCGATAATTGGTTACGTTCGCCTTATCTTAAACGTCAACAAGCACAACGTATTGAAATCGAATTAGGATTTTCCATACGAGATTGTTCGACATTTCAAACACCAAATGAAATACGTTCATGCCGAGAAACATTCGAACTTTATATACATGAAAGTGATTATGAAGATAGTGATCTTCTATGGTCATCGTATAAATTAGTTGATATTATAGCGGGAAATCGCTTTACATCGAATAACTATGGCGGTGGTCAATCATCATCATCATCGAATGGAAATAATTTAACAGTTAATGTCAAAGCACGAGGCATAGCTGTAAATAAAAATGGTTTTTATATTGCATTTCGTGATCAAGGCGCTTGTGTTTCACTGTTATATGTGAAAATATTCTATCGTCTTTGCGAAGAAACAACTGTTGGTCTCGTACATTTTCCGGAAACACCGACAGCTGAACATTTAACTGATATTGTCGAACGACATGGTACATGTACAATGAATTCAAAAATGATCTCGAAACCATTAGGATTTTGTAAAGGAAATGGTAAAATTTGAAAAGATGAAAAAAAAACACATCAATAACTGCGATGTTCGTGTTTAGGCGAATGGACTTTTCAAGAAACATCATTACATGATAGTTGTCATTGTCAAGATGGCTATGAACTTCTTATTGATAATAATAATAATAACAACAAGCAAATTTCAACTCTCCCATCTCGTGCCATTTGCAAGGGTATGTACACATAGAGAGAAGAAGAAGAAGAAATTTTTTTACTTGAATATATTAGCTCAAATTAATCTTTATTGAAATCATGTCATTGATAAAGTAGTTCGATATAATAAGTAGTTGAGACTTGTCAAAATAACATGTCTCATTTACCCTTGAGGTTAGAACGTATGTATATATTCATACATACATGTGTACAATCTCGATTTGTTCAGGTGACCTTCTCTTCTAATTCAATGAATGTATGAGTATTGTCATAGTTAGTCTCTGTCCGTATAATTAACTTTGACGACTATCCCTCTCGTTTCTTCTTTTTCATTTCACAGACGAATGGAAACAGTAGAAATTCATTCACCTGTCGCACACCTTTTCATCCGCCCTCATTTCATTGATACACATACGGTCTAACGATCTTCTAAATTCGCCATCTGTGAGGAGACAGACGTAGACGTAGACGTAGCTATTTGAGTTTGTAATCATTGCAACATTAGACGAAAGAGGAAGAAAAGAAAACGAGAATATAAGTGTATTTATGAACATATACATCTACTTCACAAAGAAGTAACAGATGGCATCGAATGTTTTTTTTTTGTCAAATCAACATAAAAAAGAAAACGAACACATTTATTGTTTTTTTTTATATATTTAAAGCATGCTCAATTGGAACATTTAAATCGACTATTAACAATAAGAATCGTTGTGAACCATGTCCATTAAACAGTTATACGAAAGAAAAAGGTGCATCATCGTGTACATGCAATGACGGATTCTTTCGCTTGAATTCATCATTATTGAATACACCTTGCATAGGCAGTCCTATTGAACCACAAAATGTCACCGTCGATGATGTTGATCAAGCATCAGTGAAAATTTCTTGGAAACAATCGCATGAATATGCAAATGAAATTGTCTACCGTATTGAATGTAATCATTTTATTGAAGGTCGATTAATACCTTGTGAATCCTACATAACCTATCAGCCAAATCGAACATTTATTAATGGAACAAGGTACAAGGAAAATGATTAAATATTGAATAATCTATTGTTGTTTTGCTTTTTAAGTGTTCAAATCTTAGGTCTTGATGCAGATACAAATTATAATATTGAAGTTTATGCTGAACAAATTTCGACACGTTTATTAAGCAAATCAGTTGATCTTTCATTTACAACTAAACGTCCAAGTAAAACGAATTATTTATGTTTGTTTCTGTTTTGTATTTTGAAATTATCTAGTACCTCGATTGATTCGTGATATTAATCTTCGTCGAATATCATCGAATACAGTTCTAATCAATTGGTCATCGAATGATTTTGATCTATTTCAAATTCGTTATTGGCCATTATTTGATGAGAATCAAAAAACTCTTTTGACATTATCCTATAATAATTTTACATTAATAACACAGTCCGATAATTATAAATTTCAATTACGTGGTCGAACACGATTCGGCTGGAGTTTATATACACATGAAAAACTAATATCATTACGTTCAATGTTAATCGATGAACAATTCTTAAGTCAACTTAAATCAACGGAAATATCGAATAAATTTGTTGAAAATAAAAATATACTTTTAATTGGACCATTTATTATTCTTATTTTGTTAATAACAGTCATTATTTTAGCACTTATTTATTCGAAAAAGTAAATTGTTTTTAAAATATGCGTTCGATATATCTGATCGTCGATTTCTAGAAAACGTTCATGTCGATTGAAAACAGCAAGCGATTGCGAATCATTGGACTATCAAAAACGACAAGGTCAGTTTCGAAGGGATCAGTTGAATCTGTTCACTTCTTTTTTTGTTTGTTGTGTATGATTTAAACGGGTAATAAAACGAGGGATCATAATACTTACAGGTGCCTATCGGCCAATGTTATTACGTTATTCAAGTAATCCAATCAACAGTAACATAACTGAATGTAAATGAGCAGTCTCTCATATTATTATTATTATTATTATTATATTGTTTGTAGTTATGCATTTCTAAGCTTTCTAAAAACCAACTTATCTTGCTTATATTATTTTTTTTTCGACATAGCATATTTGCATTTAATCATGCGCTTATCTTCTGCTTCTTCTTCTTCTTTCTAGTGAGTGGTCATTATGGGCCTGATGCATTCTTCAATTCTGGCTGTAAGTGTATGCTTTCTTATTCTCAGACTACTTGATTAATCATCAGAGCAGTTTTCTGCTTATTTGCCTTCATATCCTTGACATATTCACTTGAAGGCAAATAAGAGAAAAGCAAATGATTGAACGATTAATCTTTTTCGTGTTCTTTATATGTAATAATAATAATTTTCCTTCTCAATTTCAGGGTCAGCACCATTATGGCCGCCGATTCCAACAACAGCTCGAACTTATATCGATCCTCATACGTACGAAGATCCAACGAAAGCTGTCAGAGATTTTGCACGCGAACTCGATCCAAATTTAATTGTCATCGAATCCGTTATTGGAGGAGGTAAACATAGAATATGACGTGCTAGTTAGTCATTTGAAACATTTTTTTTTGTTGTTCCAATTCGATTACATCATCGAATGAGAATATATATATTCATTCGCGTTTATTTAATTTTTGCTCGTCATCTTCGTAGATGAGAATAGGAGATGACCCGGAAGAATGAGGCACAAAAGGAAACGCGAAGATTCTTATTAATGCACATTCGATCAATCAAATATCGTTCTTACGTAAATGTAGAGAAAGAAAAGCGTTTAACTAATGAGAAAAGACGCCTGTTGCGAGACTATCATCGACAATAGAGACTGAGTGATGATGAACGAGTAGATTATTCGATCTTATTATTATTTATTCCCCTCAAGAATTCATCTGTCATTGAATTGTTTTGTTTGATTAAAAGGCGAATTTGGTGATGTTTGTCGTGGAAAATTACGTAAAGTTAATTTAATGAAAGACGTACCCGTCGCAATCAAAACATTAAAACAAGGTGCAACAGAAAAGACTCGTCTCGATTTTCTATCCGAAGCGAGTATTATGGGTCAATTCGATGATGAAAACGTTATCTATCTCGAAGGTGTCGTGACTAAACATCATCCAATAATGATTGTCACAGAATATATGGAAAACGGTTCATTAGATGCTTATCTTCGAGTAAATTGATATTTCTTTTAAAATGAATAATGTCGAATTTTCATTTTCAATAGAATAACGAAGGAAATAAAAGTCTTGATGCTTTACAATTAACACGAATGTTACGTGGTATTGCATCGGGTATGAAATATCTGTCCGATATGAAATATGTACATCGAGTAAGTTCGAATTCTTCGCAGAAAATTTTTTTATTAATTGAATTTTTCTTTTTGTAGGATTTAGCAGCAAGAAATATTCTTGTTAACAAAGATTTAGTTTGTAAAGTGGCAGATTTTGGTTTGAGTCGTGAAATCGATGAAGGCGATAGTTACACGACGAAAGGCGGCAAAATTCCAATTCGTTGGACAGCGATCGAAGCAATTGACTATCGAAAATTTACATCAGCATCCGATGTTTGGAGTTTCGGTGTTCTCTGTTGGGAAGTTGTCTCATTTGGTGAACGACCTTTTTGGAATTGGTCAAATCAAGATGTTATTAAATCCATAAAGAGTTCATTTCGTCTTCCACCACCAATGGGTTGTCCTGAAGTTTTATATAAACTTATGATTGCTTGTTGGAATGAAGAATATTTAGAACGGCCTAAATTTATCGATATCGTTCAACAATTATCACAATATATTCAAGTACCTAGTCGATTAATTCCATTAGCAAAACAACGATTTGTTTTTGTCAATCATCCAGATCAACCAAATTTCGCTCAGATAACCTCGATCGTTGAATGGTTACATAATTTAAAACTTGAACGTCTCATACGTCTATTTCATAGTGCTGGTTACACGAATCTATCGCAAATTTGTCATTTTAATCAATCAGATTTAAATGATGTTCTTGGCAATTGTATAACACTCGATGAACAAACATATCTACTGAATGAACTCAAACGTATACGTTCACAATTAGTATTAATAACATCGAAACCATTGTTGCCAGGTGAAGGTTATCTTGTGTGATAGAAAATATTCAAGCAAAAGTTCGATATTCGTCGTAGACAACAGTGATCGTCTAGTCCATCGATAGAAAAACAAATACTTAACTTTTTCATTCTGGTGATCTTGATTGTACATAGACAAACAAAACAAAATCTTCAAATCGAACTATCCTTTATGTTTTCTTCTGTTGATGTTCATTCGTGTCTCTTGGTTGGTTTTTTTTAGAAAAAAATTCTTTTTTTCTTCTTCATTTCATTGTCTTCTTTATCTGTAAAAAAACGTACATCACAAATTGATTTAAGAGAAAAACATACACACACACACAAATACGTGATACAAAATCATTGTTTTTCTTTTTCTTTGTACGTTAATAATAATAATAATAATTCACACAAAAAAAGAAAATTCTTTCAACAAGTTTTTTTCATACTTGGACTAGATCGTTCAGTAAAATCTGAGCCAGCTTGAAGTACAGTTACACTCGGTATATCATGTGTATAGGAAATATGTTGAGTTAAATTACAATACCATGTATAAGGTCCGTGTTCACGAACGAGACAACCTTTCAACCAAAATGAATCGCACGATGTTTTAGTTAGATGTTCTAATTGAGCACATGTCGACCAAATCAAACGATTTTCTTTTGTATATAGAAGTATATTTCGATCGTTTAGATCCGATGGTATCGTTATTTGTTTAATTTTACTACCACGATCGCCTATTTCAAGTTGACGTTGTCGACGACCATAGAATTCCATTTCAGTTTTCCATTGAGATTTTGCCGATGGAAATATAAAACAACAATGATTGATAAAACGAATTTTTTTCTGTGCTGGTAATGGTGCTGATGTGGGAATATACGAACGGAAATCTACGCGTAGATCACTTTTAACCGATTCAAGATTAACAAGAAGAAGTTTATCTGTTGATTCATGACCGAAATATTCTCGACATGTACTACTTCGTCGTCTACCGCCTGTAAATAAACTTGAACAGAAATCAAGCCAAATCAGCAAACTCAAGACAATAAGTTTCATTGTATTTTGTTAAATGAATAGAAATATAAACCAAACAAAAAAAGACGAAGCAGAGAATCGATGGGAGTAAAACAAAAAGCATGATAAAGGAGAATGCAAGACAGTTGCTACTAATTAAAAAAGAAATCTGTAAGAGAATAGATATTCACAATAGAAGAACAGCAGTATGAAATATTTGTCTTTATTAATTTGATTTTAGACAATGCCACTTTTACGATTACGAAAGATAGCTTCGGCAATATAAACGCCAGCACCAATGAAACTAATAACAGCTGCAATAACAGCACCTGAAATTAAAGCAAAGATACATTCGTTTATTTGTTATAAAAAAAAAGAAATCGTTTTTATACTTTGGTATGCATCATAATAATATGAATGATGCCAATCACGAGCTACAAAGGCAGCTGAAATGCCAAAGAGAATAAGTGCAATACCAGCGCAGAATGAATAGATAATACGAAGTCGATTTAATGGTGCTGATGTACCATCAGTTATTAATAATTGTTCAATCAAAAGAAATGCTGATAAACTCAATACTAAAATTAGAATTAAATCGATTCAAAATCTGTACGAATATTATTTGTGTACATACAAACAGGAAATATAACTGAATAACCGAATCGATATGCATACCAACTTGATATTTGAGGATATCTTGTATGACAAAATACAATGCCGAGAAAATCAACGACACAGGCTACTGCCATAAGAATAATAATTGTACGACGAAGATCAGCCATTCTAAAAATTGAAATCAACAGTTTCAAAAGATTTATTTCATTCAAACATTACGTACATTGAAAACCAGTTGTTATTTTCTACTGTGATAGTCTTCGTATATAAATATATATCTATATGTATGGAAAGAGGTTTGCCTTATTTATTATTCTTAGCGTTTGGTGTGGCAATTCTAGTTGAGAAAAAGAAGCCACCCAATGGTTTTCTTTCTCTCTCTCTCTCCTTCAAGATCTATAAATAGCAAAAATGGAAAAAAAACGACGGGAACAAACTAATATAAATCATCAGTTTCTGTTTTTCTCCTCTCTTTTGCATTTTTTCCTCTCTCTATCATACATTTTGTTTGTCTGATGTCAAGAATAGATATATCCCCGCACATTACGGAATAGCTGAGGATAGAAAATGGTCTATCGTACTTATCCGTGAAAGAATGTAGGCGAATTGATGCCGTTCTGTTCTGTTCTGATGAAATAATAAATTTCGCTTGTATACGTATATTGGTGTCAACTAATTTCCTGAAAGCAAACGAAACAAAAATTAATACTAATGAATTATGTCTTGGCATGACTTCTTCGAACATATTATCAGTTGCCCTTGAAAATAACTAACGATTGTCTGATACATATCGTTCTTAATCAGATAATAAATAAACATATGATAACGAAAAAAAACATACGTATGCAGATTAGTTTTCTAGGCGATATTTTTCTTTTCATTTGAATAACAGACAATATGCGGATTGTTTTAGCAGTATGTTTGCTTGTTTTAATCGATGCTAAGAACGTTTGCCGATATCCAAAAAAGTGGAAAACGTATGTGAATTTAAAAGAAAAGCTGATTTCTAATTTGTTTATATTTTTTGTTCATTTAGTCAATATGATTTTGATTATAAAAAACGGCCACAAGAATGGTCGACAACAAATGCAAAAACAGATTATTATAAATTAGTTTATTCTTGGTCACCAACATTCTGCAAACAATTAACTCCATCACAACGTAGTAATAGTTTTCAATGTCAATACGAAGATTTCGATTTCGTTGTGTAAGATGAAAATGAAATATTGAAAATTTTATATCATTTCTTTTGTGTATATATAGACACGGTCTTTGGGGTCAATCGAGATCAGCTCGAACATTACAACAACATCCACGAAATTGTCGAAATGATAAACAAATACCACTTCAAACAGTAATTTTAATCTATTTTTTTGTTCGCTTTTAGTTTGACCCATTGAATTCTGTAGATAAAACGTCATTTCTGTACAATACCAGGTGAATATCTTATTCAATCCGAATGGGAAAAACATGGTACATGTGCATTTAAAACAGCTGATGACTATTTAAATACAATTCAAACGCTCGTTGACAAAATTGAACTTCCTGATATGAAAAAAATCCTTCGTGATCCTCGTGTTGATCAGTATAAAGTCAAAAAAGCTATCTTAGAAAAAAATCCTAAGTTACGTGCTAATCAAATTCAAGTATTCATAAAAAATACCGAATTAATCGATATTAAAATATGTTATGATCTTAAATTAAACTTTACAAATTGTTATCGTTAAAAAAATAATAAGATTCTAAACAAACAAACAAACAAACAAATAGACAAACAAAAAAATCTTTTGATTCGTTTCTTTTTTTCTCTAGCACTCTTAATCTAGTTTAGTTAATTAGAAGAAATAAACAAAATAATAATAATAATAACTGTTCGCATTATAAACAAACACATAAAATAAAAAATAAACTTTTTTCGTTTTGTATTTTTTTCATAAGAGATCAATCACTATCGTCGTCAACTGTATATCTAGTTGAATCGATTTGTTGTTGTATAGTCCGATCATAATTTTGCATAATATCAATAAGATATGTTGGTGTCGGAAGGCTTGCTGGCAAACTTTGTGCTTGTTGAGTTTGCATGTGAAGAAAAGTAAATTTAATTAAATAATTATTACTATGTGTTGGATCACGAATTAAACCGAATGATTGCTCGAATATGCCTATACATGTGCCACGTTGATGAATCGTACCATGAACTTGTATGAGAACAAGACCGTGTTTAGATTCTAATGCTTTATTCGATTGAATATTCGGCGAAAAACGTAAATCTTGTGGGAGAATATATGAACGAAGATATTCACAAACATAATGTGAGCCGAATATTTGTCGTTGATTTTCGTGTATTAATGTTAATTGACAATCGGGAAAGAAATGATCGTATGTAAATGATGAAAGATTATTCCATGATGTATAGAACCATTCAGTAAATTGATGAGACAATTGATTAATATTCGATGATATCACTGCCGAAGATTGATTTGTTGTTGTCGATGATGATGATGATGATGAATTCTTGTTCCAAAATTCGATGATTTGTTTTATTAGTTTAACCTAAACTTTATGTTTTCGATTATTTTGATAGGTGCGCGTCTGGAAAATATGTTTACTTTATCACTTCCTGCTTGCACTGGTATCGATTTTTTAGCTAAATATTGTATTAAAATATCGCGTCGAATCTTCTTTCGTCGTAGTAATTCCATAGCTGATTGAGAACATTTCAAACAAGCTTCGACAGCTTCAGCACGCTAGAAAAAAAATCGAAATGTTACCAAATCTGTCTTTTTTTTCTCCATTAATCTCAATTTACAGTATTCGTGGGCATCATCGACTTTGTGACTGTGTCTTTGACTGACATGAGTTCTTCATCTTGTAGCATAGAAAGTAGTTCTTGTGCGCCTATTCGTTCGTCATTATTCATATCTGAAAAAATAATCTTCAACGAAATGATTTTAAATAAAAAGATGAGAATTTAAACAAATGTTTTTTTGTTGTTGTTAGTATTGATACTGATTCTTCGGAAAATGTTCACCTTCACCCTCAAATTAAGAAAACTTTTTAGTTTAGCTCTGTTTTGTAAGATAACAAAAATGAAATCAAATGTGTATATATATATATATGTGTGTGTGTGAATGAATGTTTTGTAGATAAAAAGAAGAAAGAAAAACAAATGAAATAAAGTAAAAGAAGAAGAAGAAGAAGAAAAACCAATTTAAATCGAAGTCAAAACATCAAATCACAATTGAAGACGAACATAAACATAAAATAGATAGAAATAAATGAACGAGTCTTTCAATGACAATTATTTTGCTTGCTTTCATTTTTATCTCGAATAATAGACACGATAGTAAAGTGTTTTCGAACGCCATAATGAATAACTATTATCAAATTTAAGTAGATAGACTCCATGGCCAGGATAGTTATGACTACCAGCATAAATTTCTTCGTGTGAATCACGTCGAAAGATTGGAACGATTTCGTCCTGATATGGTTTTGGTGGTTTATTACTACTTTGTGAACCTTTTTCGACATCTTTCTTTTCAGCTAAAGAAGAAAAAGAAAAAGAAATTTTTGTTTTGTTTTGTTTTTTTCTCTTCTTAAATATTTCTGTTTTCATACGATTTGCTCCGTCTTCGCCTTCCTCATCTTCTTCACTTGAATCACTAACGTGAACAGTTACAGTATTCGATTGAACTTTACTCCATTCGAAATAAAGACCAAAACCGATGTCATAATAATCAGTAGCAAATTCCCAAAATATACAACGACCATCTTCATGTGTAGGCACACGAACCTAAAATTCATATTATTGAATATCAAAAACAGGAACAACAAACAGGATTCAACGTACAGTCACTGTTTCACCACTACCGATTTTAATAACGGCATCTTTCTCTTTTCGAACAGCATCTTTAAATTCTTTGATTTCTTTTCTTGTCCACATATTTGCTGGTACTATATTCGGATATTCTATTGAATTTCAAATTCAAGAAAAATGAAATCTTTTTCATCAATTCAAAATACGAACCACGTGTACTATCTTCATTTGTCAATGAGAGATCTCCTGTTTGTTCATTTTCATTTGGATTATCTTCGATTGTTTCTTCTGTATTATTAAATTCATTATTGATTTGAACTGTACCGAATTGTTGAGATGATTGCTCAGTAGTAACTATTGGTTGTAATGGACTATTTAATGAAAGAGATTCGAATTGATTTTGAACTGAATTTGTTGATTGATCAAGTGGATTATTGCCATTTGTTACGGATTGACGTGCTGGATGATTAACTGGTGGTAGTTGATCCATAGTTGATTTCTAAAAAATCGTTGATTTGTTTTTCCTCTTCATCGAAATACGAAATTTACTTGTTTTGGTTGTTGTTGTTGCTGCTGCTGTAATTGTTGTTGATAGACTTGTTGCATATACTGTTGAAAATGTTGTTCTTGTAATTGACGAATTAATTCGTCTTGCTAAAATAAATAAAAAGAAACGATCGAATTTATTTGAATTTATTTCGAATCTTACTGCTTGACGATTATCTTTATACTGTTGCTCTGCGTAAGCTTTGAATTGAGGATAAGTTTGTTGATTAAGAGCGTCTTGAATTTGTTTTCTTTAAAGGAAAATATTTACTTTTTCGAAAAGAAAAATCAATTTTCTTAAAAATTACCGTTGAAAATCTTCTCGTTTTCTTTTCTGTTCTTCTAAATACGACACTTGTTCTAATTCGTATTTTCTTGATTGTTCAGCTTGTTGTTCTAATATTCGACGAGCTTCATCTTCTCGTCTAGAAATATAGGCTTAGTTAATGCAGGCATTCACAAGCGCTAAAAAATGATTCTCATCCTCCTCTTCCATCTTCTTCTTGTTCTTTCTCTTAGTACTAAGACCGATGCTACTCTCTCTCTCTCGATTCACCGAAAAAAAAAGAAGAGGAAAAAAAAGAACGAGAAGAAGAAAAATGACATGACTTGTGACCACGCACGATATATAACAATCTCATCGAACAAAAACGTACTGTCTGACAGTTGGAGTGTTGGGAAATGTGTCGAATTGTTTATTTACTCGATCGATTTCAAAAATATAATTAAGATATTACACTTTGGAAAAAATAGGAATACTCATTGATGATTTGAGTCTGGGACATGTATATATAGTTTTCTTTTTTTTTTCGGCGAATAGGAAAATAACTATTTAGTGTGTGTGTGTGTGTTCGCTTTCTCCATCTATACAGAAAAAAGGGCGTGAGACAAAGAGCAGAAGAAGAAAAAAAACGAGAAAGAAAGAAAAAGAGAGAAAGACACACAGCAGATCTTCGTGCTTTCAACATGTTCTGTCTATTTCTTTTACTAGATCAAATTTACGTGTGAATATAGTATTGGGTTCTCGTTCTATCGTTCGTTCTCTTGCTATAGATTTTTTTCTTTTCTTGTTCTGTTCTTCGGTTCTATTTCTTTTTTCCTTCTTCTCCAGTACGTGTTCACTACTATGAGAAACCAAATCGTCGACTGAAAGGAAAAAAATTAGTTCGTATTGACAATGCAATATGAATCATTAACTGATAGAGGAGAAACAGAGAAGGAAAGAAAAGAAAATCGGAATGCAAATGGAAATCATAGTTTAGATTTTTTTCCTTTTTCTTATTCGTCTAATCATCAGATCAAATAAACGTTAATGGTTATGATTGCTATCAGGTGACGCAAATAAACATTTTGATGTTGTATTTTGTTTTCCTATACGTACTTATTATTTCAAATGAGTTATCAATGGGTTACTAGTTAATTGAGAAACAATAAAAAAGTAAAATATATACTCTCTTGAAAACATAATCTCAAGGATAAGAAACTTTATTTGTTTTATCTCTGCATAAACGCATTTTTAGTGCTTCTGTCTCGTTCTATATTTGTTAAAGAAGACTGAAATTTCATACTAAATCGTTGTCTAATTTATTATTAAGCAAACGAATGTATGTCCAATGACATCGATTCGGATATGAGAAAAATATTGAATTCTCGAAATTCTATGAGTTTAGATAGAGATTGTCATTTACTTTAATCGATCTTTTTCTTCGTTTTCAACATGATGTGCTTCTAAATGTAATCGAAATGTTGGACAACATTCCAATAAAAATTTAACAAATTCTTCTTTCGCTTGTTCTTTCGACATATCTCCTAATGATGACCAAGCTTGTCTAAATCGAATAGATGTGCTTGTTGTAGTGAAAAAAATCAACTAATTTACTTTCGATCACTTCCAACAACATCAAGAAAACCAACATTTTGTGTATATGATGCATCCCATTTGCCGATAGTTGCTTGTTTGGATAGAGCAATAAAACGGAGATTGTCGGCATATTTCAATCGAATAGCTTTGCTACCTTGTTTTTCTTCAAAAATATCGAGAGGAAAATATTGTATTTGTGTGCAAATTCGAATTACCTTTAAGAAAACTTCGGCCCATTGTGAATAATTCTTCAATCGAAAAACCAAATTCTTCGTCAAGTGATTTTTTCGATGTATCTTCTGTCATGTTTTCACCGTTGTTATTATTATTAATATTATTATTCGTTATGGAAGATGTTGATTGTTGTGATGAATTCGGTGCTGGAGCTATAATTTGACCGAAAACATTGTCCGAAAGTATTTCATCATAACTCAGTGACATGTAATCGATAGATTAAATATTTTGTTCGCTATTTTTTCAATTAAATACTAATTAACTTGTTTCGTTGGTTAAGAAAATTTTCCTATGGTAGTTTATACACAAGGTTTTGATCGACCACCTGTCTACGACAGCATCTGAAAGGCGCTTGAATGGATATCGGTATTTACCAATGGGAATGTTTTGTAAAGAGGTTCGAATGGTTTTGTCATGTCGGACAAATAGACTTTGATTGGTCGAATTTTCGCTGAAGAAATCTGTTAGTTAACTAAACTATATTTCGTCGTCGAACTTTCAAACAAAAACAAATGGCACAATTACTCTCTAATGAGGACGAAGTTCTGGAAGCATTCGATCCGTCAATTGCTGCATCGAGACGATTCAAGTATGTTATTTGCAAGGAGAATTTCGTAATTGTCAAATATCTATTCATTTGTTAAGACATCCGATAGCTGTCTTTTTTCATATGGCATTTCGTTCACTTGCAATCGTTGCTTATTTCGTTTGTTCATGGGCAAAAGCAAGTTTTGTTACGTCATTTGTTATCATAATTATCTTACTTTCAATGGATTTTTGGACAGTAAAGAATATAACTGGACGATTATTAGCAGGTCTTCGATATTGGAATTATGTTGATGATGCGGGAAATAATCATTGGATATTTGAATCACGAAAGGTTCGAAAATATAATTTTCAATTTCGAAATAGTATTTTGTTTATTTGTTATTATTCATATAGGGAGCAGATAAAAATGCAGTGTCACAAATTGAATCGAATATCTTCTGGCTTTCGTTAATATTTACTATACTTCTATGGATGTTATTGACGATTACAACTTTATTTTCGCCAACATACATCGTAAGATAACATGAATCTCTTCGAATTTATACGAATTTCATTTTATAGATTATTACAGGTGTTGCTCTAGCGTTGAATATTACAAATTTGTATGGTTTTATTCGTTGTAAAGTATGATCAAATGAAAATAAATCCGAATTCATCAAGTTAATATTTGATTTTTTTTTCAGTTTGGTTCAAACGAAAAAATCTCTGATGAGATGAAAAAAACTGTTTTTAAATCATTACTATCTCGTGTTACAACAGGTGCAGGTATTCTTCCAACATCAACCGATAGTCAACAACAGCCAACAACTGCTCGAACAATGTTCGGACCATAGATATTCAATAATTTCTCGTCGTTTTCTTTTTCTTTTCTTTTTTAACTTTAAAAACAAAACATTCGAATTTATTTATTTTGGTTTTTCTTTTCTTCGTTTTATTGAGAAAATATATTTCTTAATGTATTTCTTGTTATTGCTCATCGAAGAAGAGAACAGAAAAGGATGACATTGAAAATGACTTGCATATCATATTCATTTATTATCTTACCTTGATGTTCAAGAACAAATTAAAATACAAACTGAACTTTTTGACATTTTTTTGCAATTGAAAATCATTGCTTAGGTCATGCTTGAGTACCTAAAATTTTCTAAATCATTAATTTACTTCGAGTTTTCGACTTGTGAAAAAAAATCCTAATCAATGAATATCTTTCAAAGTAAAAGAAAAAAATCGGAATACCTTACCTTGGACTTTTGCAGTGTGTCGATCAATGTTTGATTAATGTATAAAATGAGGCGTATTTCGTTGTCTGACTTGCACTCTAAGAAAAACAACATCGAGAGACAATTATGTTATATTTCAGTTTATTTCTGTTGATTACATACTTTCATTTTTGCCATAGTCATGGATATCTAGCCGATCCACCAGCACGTAGTTCAGCATGGTTATTCGATAGTGATTTTTCGACATGTTGTCGATATTATAATCATGCTGAAATGTTCTGTGGTGGTGCTTATTATCAATGGATGATCAATGGTAAAGATGAGAAATGAAATTATTGAAATGATTTATTTTTATTATTCAGGAGGAAAATGTTCGATTTGTGGCGAAGCTTATGATGCGAAACCTCGGCTACTTGGTCGAGGTGATGCAATGTATCTCGGGAAAATCGTTCGAACGTATACCGAAGATTCGATTATACCTGTTACTGTTGTTGTATGTCAAGATTTTCTTAGTCAGAATTCTATACATAATTTCTTCTTTCCTATTTAGTTAACAGCTAATCATCGTGGTGTATTCGAATTTCGTCTATGTAATATTGATAACAATGCAAATGAAGATGCCACACAAGAATGTTTGGATTTAAATCAATTGTCCGTTGTTAATGGTGCAACACGCTATGAAATTGAATCGACATTCTCAACAGTTCATGTTAATGTTTCATTGCCGAAGAATTTTACATGTAAACACTGCGTTTTTCAATGGAAATATGTGACAGGAAATAGCTGGGGTGTTGCCAATGGACGATCATGTCTTGGATGTGGAGCTCAAAATGAAGAATTCTATGGTTGTTCTGATATTGCCATTGTTCCAAAGGATACAGTTGAATCAATTGTCGATTCTGTATCAACATCATCAACAACCATAACAACCACTCAGACAATTGCTCTTAAAAAATGTCGACTAGCAGTATCATTCAGTCGAACATTCGATTTAACTGCTCTTGTTTCACAATATTGTCATCGAATTTGTTCGGATGACTGTGCATCGGAAAAAGAACATTCTACCGTTGAAATATATGATAAATGTAAAAAATCTTGTAACGTTTTATGTGATTGTGATTAATACTTCTATATATCTCTTTTCGTTTCATTCTTTCATTTGATTTCATTTCGTTTCTTTTCGCCAACAAAAACAAAAAGTATAAGATCATTCGTGACTGACATCTGTCGATACCTCTCGCGTAAATTGATCAACGTAGTTTACCACAGCTGCTGTCTCGAATGCAAATAAATAAACAAACAATTATCCTTATCCATACGATCATATGTACAGATTCGGAACTGTACTAATTTTTTTCTTTCTCGTTCTTTGATTTTCTCATTTAGAATTTAAATAAAAAGATAAGTTTATCGAAAACAATCATTCATTTCGTTTTTATGCCTTGATCTTGGGGTATACATGACCTCAACACATCACATAAGACAAAAAATAAATCCATTGAATACATTTATTTTACTTATTTTAGATTTTCTTTTAGTAGAAAGTGTGCAGGAGTTAGTTATATTTTAGTTAGATTATTTAAAAGTAAGTCGAACAAAGACAGGAATAACGAATTATTTATTTGAAATTTTCGATTTGTTTTTTCGTTTTCGATAGAGTATAAGGCATGGCTACATCAACCGTTGATAATGTAGTAGATTCTCCCGTATCAGTAGTTAATAATTCTTCAAATGAAAATGAAAAAGTACAAACATCGAATAATAATTCTGATGAACAACATCGAAAATTATTTATTGGTGGTTTGAATTATTCGACCACGGATGAAACGTTAAAGTAAGATGAAATTCTATTAAAAAAAACAATGAAGGATTCGTGAATTTTTTCTTGTTTCAGAGAATATTGTTCGAAATATGGAGAAATTATCGAATGTTCGATAATGCGCGATCGAGAAAATCGTTCGCGTGGTTTTGCTTTTGTTACTTTTAAAGGTTTGTTGATTTGTATTCAATGAAAAACAAATCGAAAATTCGTATGTGTCTTTCGTAGATCGTGCAATAATAGATCAATTTATGGCTGATCGACCGCATATAGTCGATAATCGACAAATTGAGCCTAAACGTGCAATGCCACGTGATGAAGCATCGAAACCTGAAGGACAATTAACGGTTAAAAAGATCTTTATCGGAGGTGTTAAGGAAGATATTACGGAAGATGATCTGAAGTAGAAAAAAAATTGTTCAGAGAAGAAAAAAAAAACATTTAATTTTTCTTTATCATTTAGAACATATTTCGAAAAATTTGGTAATATAGTCGAATGTAAAATCATGAAAGATAAAGAAGGTTCGATCGGAAAATAAAACTCAAAAAAATAAAAATATCTTTTTGTTTTTATTTTTCAAAATAGATAAATTTCGTGGTTTTGCTTTTCTAACATTTGATGATTATGATGCCGTTGATCGTTGTATTCTCGCACGACCACATACAATCAACGGCAAAGATCTCGACGTTCGAAAAGCTATACCACGTGATCAAACAACACGTCTCAACAATCCCTATTTTGTCGCCAATCCAACTGTTATTCATCCCGATCTCTATCCAACTCAATTTATGTTTAATTCTCCAACATTTTCACCTTATCAATATATACCATCGAAACCGTTGCCACTCATGGCAGCAGCAGCAACGGCTAATCCCAATCTTGTGCCAACACAAACAGTTTTCTTTCCCGCAGATTTACCAGGAAATCAATTGGCACGAAATCAAACCTATCCATCGCCGCCACCGTCAACATCATCAGCGGCACAAAATAAAACGAAATCAATTTCGGAACAAAACGAGACGGTAAAAGTACCGAATTTAACTCGAACGAAACTTCGGTAGGATCAATCGAAATAATCTATTGAAATTTTCATTAAAAATCTGTCTCTGCTAGTTCATCGAATTCAATAAATGATCCGAATTCGGAACAACATCGAAAACTATTCATCGGTGGTTTATCTCTCAAGTAGATATTTTTGTCATTTAAACTCTGGTTGAAATGTTATATGATGTTTTAGAACAACCGATGAATCATTAAAAGAATATGTTACTAAATTCGGTGAAATCAGCGATTCGTTGGTTATGAAAGATCAAAATGGTCAATCGCGATGTTTCGGTTTTGTTACATTTGTTGATCCGAAAACGATCGATGAATTTATGGAACAACGACCGCATACACTTGACGGTCGACAAATCGATCCAAAACGTGCAAGTACGTTGAAGAATTGAAGAAAGTGTCATCATTATAATTTGAGTTTTTGATTTTCCTCTAGTGCCACGTGAAGAAGCAAAAAACGAAGAAGTGCATTTAACTGTTAAGAAAATCTTCATTGGCGGTATTCGCGAAGGTCTTACTGAAGATAAATTAAAAGAATATTTTTCGACATTTGGTCATGTTAATGATTGTTTTCTAATGTATGATAAAGATGGTAAAACACGTGGCTTTGCGTTTCTAGAATTCGATGGTAAAATTTCTCGATTGAATAGAAAACATTTGATCGTTTTGTTTTTCTCCTAAGATTTTGATTCCGTCGATAAAGTTATTCTTACACGTCCTCATACTATCGATGAACATCGTATTGATGTTAAAAAAGCTGTTCCCAAAGAACAACGGCAAATTCATCTACTTCAACATCAACATCAACAACAACAATATCAACAATTTCAGCAGCAACAGCAACAACAACAACATTTCTATGCGCTTCAGCAAATGCAAGCTGCAGCTGCTTATCATTTCTATTACAATCAACAACATCCATCATTCAATATTCTTACAAATGGAAATTGCACAGTTCCTTTAATACCAACAACAAATGGTGCTCATGTCAACGAAGTTACTCGTTCTACAACAACAACGAATACAGCTACTAATTCAAATTCGAATTCTCATCGTTCTATACCTCCACGCAATAATCGTCGACAATCATTACGTGATAGTCAATAATCAAATATCGATTATTTTGTTTGTTTGTTTTCTTTTTTTGTTGATCGTTTCTCGTTTTGTTTCTCTTGATAACATATATTTCATAATATATGTCTAAATAATATCAAATTTCACTTGAGAAAATATTTCGTTTTGTTTTTTTTTCAAGTGTCAATCTAGGTGAAATAAGAAAAGAAAAACAAACCAAAGGTTCTTTTTTTTTGTTTTTGCTTTTTTTCTCTCTCTCTCTTTCTTTCTCTCTCTCTGTTTTTCTTCTAGTATTAGTGCTATTTATATTCTTCTTGTTATTCTTCATTTCTTTTATTTTAATCATTCACAAATCGATCTTTCCCATATTTTAAACCTTTAAGTACCAACGGGGCTTATAGGCCCACTCTTTTTTCAGATTTAATAATATTTCAATAATTCACAAGAACAAACAAAATATCAATATGCAACCATTGTTACAACCTTCTTTACACATAACAGGACAGACAAAAAAGAGCATATTGAAAACAAGAACTGTTTTAAGACAGAATTTTAAAACCAGTCTTCCAACGTAATTGAATATCAACTGTATATTCGGTTGGTTCAGTCGAATGAATTAATTCACATGTTTTGTTATCGATATCATAATTATAAGCATAACAATCCTCATTATAATATTGTGGATAATTTTTTTTAAAATCAACACATTCTCGAATGCAATGACTTTGTGTTAGTGCTGCTGCAACATGAATATTATGTTCGTCTATGTTTGATATTCGACCGTATTCACTTGTTAAAGTACCTTCAGCTGCACTACCGAAAATTTCGATAAAATAAGAACTACTGACAAGAATACAGAGAAAGAATCTAAATAAAAGAAATTGTTATTGTAAAAGAAAAAGAATCTACTCACTTGGCTGAACACAACATTATGAATGAATTTTATTACTTTTCTTTTTTTCTTGAAAGATAAGTGCGGAAAACGTTTTTTTCTTTTAAGTGTCATTTCAATGCTTGAGAATAAAATGATGCATTTTTAAATAAAAAAAAGCGATTTTCGCGCCTAGTTCAGATTACTTTCATTTTAGTTTTAATATTCATCTTTGATTTATCTCAAATATTTTTCCACAATTATTGGCAAAAATCATTATTCTTTTCGTCGCTGTTGCTTTTTTTCCTTCTTTTGAAAATCATTTTTTAAAACTATGAAATTTTATTTATGTCTGCTAATGTTCTTCAATATTTCTTTCCTCCGTCTTCTCCTGATACACGTATCAGTCTTGAATATAAAGATTTTCTTCCTGAAGTCTACGATACATGGACATATATACATCAATTATCAACTGAAACAACACAATTTCGAGAAATCTATGATTCATATAAATACGAACGTTCACAAAATCAACAGAAACTCTTTTTCGATCAATTGAAAACGCTCGATGATTCGATCTATAAACTATCATTTACAATTCATCAACGTATACAATATCTAGAAAAATTGACTCAACCAACAATCGACGAATTTCAGCAAAATCAACAAATCAATTATACACCAGCATCGATTCGTATAGCACAAAATCAATTGCATAGTTTAAAACTTTCATTTAAACGAATTATTAGTAAACATAATACAGATTCAATTGATTATCAGAATGATCTCGCTGAATCGATTGAAAGAACTAAAAGTTTAATACGAGCATCATCAGCATTAGAAAAAAACGAAAATCTATTACAAAATGATGATGAAAATCAAACCGAAGAAAATGTTGTTAGTATTCCTGAAGAACAAATTCAAATTCAAAGTCAAGTTCAAGAACAAGAACAACAAATAGCTGATCTCGAAACACGATTAGAAAGTATTCGTATTCTAAAAGATCGTGTTCGACGGATGAAGTAAAACTTTTTGTTTTTCGATTGTTTTACTAAACAATCAAATCTTAGTGAAATGACAATGGCTTTGTATGTATCTGTACAAGAACAAAATGATCTAACAGATAATATCTGGTTAAATACAAGTTCCGGTTCAGATTATATTGCGCAAAGTATTGATGAAGTTCGTCTAGTTAAAACATTGAAACAATCGAAAATGAATCTTTGGATAAAATTAATAGCTCTAACATTTTGTTTTCTGTTAATTCTCGTATTTATTCTTGTTTTAATTATTATTCTTAGTCGTAAATGAAAACAGCAAAAAACAAACAAAAACATAAAACAAAACGATTCAATTTATAAGAAGCTTCCCCCTCGAAAGAAAAAAAAACCGAAAGACAAATAGGATAAAATATTTATTCGAATGAAATGAAAAGAAAAAAAAACGAATCGAAATTGAACATAAAAGAAAAAAAGTTGAATATTATTATTTGTTCGAAAAATTTTATTATACAGATGAATGTGAATTGTAGAATGTAGGTAATTGAATTAAATTGGCAACGAGTCGATCGATCGATTGATCTGATTCATAATCATTGATCGATATCGATGGATAATAGATTGATAATTGAGGAAATAACATACGTAGTAATGTCCAAATATTCGTACGTAATGCTAACAGATTTGTTTGATGTAAACAAGGTGTACAAGAAGATGAGTCATCAATGGATTGACTGCTATTCGAACGGAATGTTTCTAATAGACGAACATTTTGAGAATCATTTCTAAAATTCGAAGAGAAAATTGAGAAAGAGAATGGAACGATGGAATGAATTTACTCGGATTTCTTTGGATCAGGCATAAGTAATTTATCAGTTGAAAAACATGATGAAAAACTAGTTGTTGATTGTTCATCTTTTAATTTTGTATTAATGAAAAGTGTTGTTGACCAATTCGAATTTGGTGACGAATGATCGGTATCCATTCGTGCACGTTTTGTTTCTCGAAGTGAATTTTCATTTGAGTTTATCGTTGAATTATTATTATTATTATTCACATTTGAATTCAAACTATGTTGTCGTTCATGTTTCGACATATGTCTAGGAAAAAGAATACTTTTCGTTTTTAAAATCACATTTTTTTCAGAATTTTATTTTACCTAATATTAATTGTTGAATAACTACATTTTTGACAGCGTATAACTCGATTATTTAAATGACATCTCTAGAAAACAACAAGATAAATACATTTTTTTTTCTGTTTGATCGAATGCAAATTCCTACGATATGACAATCGTATTTAGATTTTAATAGAGTTGCATATGAACATAGATGACATTGTCGAACATTAACACCGAGTTCACCATGTTCTTGAAAAAGATGTTCACGAAAATTATTGATATCTTTAAATGTACGTGTACATTGACTGCATATATGAAGAAGTTTATTTGATTCGATTGAGGATGTTGATCTAAAAATTTTCAGAAAATAATCTATAATACTTGTTATTGTTTGATTACATACGGAATCGGTTTTTCAACAACGAATGAATTCATAGATCGGATTTTATTGAGAGTAAATGACTATATTTTGCAAAAGGATCAATTGATTAGAAATGCTGACATCCTTTGAATTGCTTGTATGTACTAAAAAAAAAGAAAGAACGAACGAACGAACGAAGAAGAGTGTATAGAAATTGCATCATAGATATATAGTATAACGAACCTGATTTCTGGCATTTTGTGGACAAACATCCGCCTCGTTTCTTTTCTCTTCTTCTTCTTCTTCTTTTTCGTTAGTTTGATTAGCTTCGACGAGTATGGCCAGACTAACCAATGTACTTTATGCGTCCGAAGACGACGACAACGACAACGACGACGACCCATTTTTACATAATTTCTTGCGCATTGTTTTATGTCAATAGACATGAGGACGACAGGTAGTGCAAGTGTGCATATACCTATATATGTGTACATATGTGTATATGTGTGTGTGTGTCAGCGTTTACGTAACCTATTAAGGAAGAGCGACGGATTGTGGAGTAGATAGATGGATACATATATATGTATACCTCCTCGTTGTCTTTCGATTCTTCTTCGTTTACTACTCTCGCCTATAATTGTGTATAATTTAACCAACACATATGACAATGATCAATAGAGAACAATTTACGATACGACGAGACAACAATTTCGTTCAGTTTTATTTCTCGATCAATACGAAATACGCACACGCACACAGATGATTTCGTTTGTTGTTGTTTGAATAAATCGATGATGATGGTTAAGAAAAAAAAAAGAATGACTTAAGCTTTTGATTGAATGTCAGATTATATTAGAAAACTAATTCTTTTCCTTAGATTTTCTTGTCTCAAGAATCTGTCTACAAGAGCTAATATTAATTAATACGATTATTAAACAAAAAACAAATTTTCTTTTTATTTCATTGAATTTCATGAATATATACAAATGTACACAACTTTGATATAAATAAATTAAATGGTATTCTAGTGTAAATCTAGGTTAACATAAACACAATCGTGTCGGATGAAACTTCCTTGTAAATAGTTATTTTATGACACACAAGAAAAGAATTTTCAATTATTATTTTCTATAAAAACAAATCAAATGAATAAATATTGTTCTTTCTTCGTTTTCTTCCGCCTTCTTATTCGGACGATTGTTTTTTAACATCGAGAAGTACTTAGTTAGCTCTTTATCATGTTACAGTGATTTAATTTTCTCGTATTCACACAAGAACAAGCATAGCAAATAAATTCATAACGACAAATGAAAAATGTCGAACATACGCATCGTTTGTTTTTTTTTCTATTTCACTTGCTTTTACTGAGATCGACTTTGACGTAGGCGGTTCTCTTCTTCTTCTTCTTAGTTAGTAGATTCACTAGAAAATCTTGCTGATTTTTTTAATGATGAAAGATAAAAAAGAAAACCTAAATGAACCTTAGAATTAATTATATTTTACAAATTGTCAAGAGAGATGATAGATCTCTAATATGAAAGACAGCCCGATCTATTCTCATTATTTTATTGTTAGGCGAATGTAAGTAAATTTTGACGAATAGAGAAAAGAAAGAACTTCATCTACATTTTCCAATAGTTTATCTTAGTGCACTCATTTCTCCCTTCTTCTATGTCCTTTATATTCTATATGTTTAAGTATTCGATTACAAATTATCGAAATATACAATAACAAAAAAAAATAGTATTATTTCAATAGAAGTTTCCAATCTCCACTATTATTATTCTTAATCTTATAATTTCGTAAACTTATTTGCTCGATCTAATATATAATTATGTGGCTTCTCATCATATTATGTTTTCTTTTATCAATATCGAATACTTCTTTAACAATATTAAATAATAAAGTATTTCATCAATGTCAAATGCTGGGTGATAAATGTTATGATAATCATGATTGTTGTTCACAACTATCTTGTTATTCTATACAAGGTAAATCATATAGTACATATATCGATTTATTTATTGATTTCTTTTTTGTCAGATGAAAATCTTTGTTTACCATCGGAGAAACATGTCAAACGTTATGTAGATGATATATATATTCCACCTTATTATAATCCGAGTAATTATCTTTATCCGTACGGTATAAGTATGGCACCATTTCCGTTTTACAATCATTACGGAAAAAAACCATTGAAAAATGGTCGAAATAAAGCAGGTAAAGAAACTATTGAAGCGACATTGACATATATAGATACATCTATTTTTATTTTTATTAGAATGGGATAATTGTCAATTTCATGAAGATTGCGGTGAAGGCAATTGCTGCTATGTTCATTTTCGATTTCGTAGTTTACCAAAATCATTTTGTCGAACAAATCGAAATCTTGAAGATAGCCTTTGTGAACCATTGACCCGATATCGTTCACTTAAAGATGTACCAGCTTGGAAAAAACAACGACAACAACAACAACAACAACACGACAATTGAATAATGAAAAATAAATCTATACATGATTGAAAATCCTCGATTGAATAAAAAAAATAATAATAATCCGAAATTTTTTCTTAACGTATTGATTTTCGTTGTGTATCATAAATCATTCTTTTTGTATAAAGATCATTACTAATCTCTAATATGTCGAATATCTTTATTCATTTTTATCAAACCAATAAGAAGAAAAAAAAACTAATACTTCCAACTAACAAAAGTTTAGTGATTCTAGTCATTGAACAATGATCAATAAAATATAAAAGTTCAAATAAATGAAAGTATGCTTTCAATCGATCTGTCACATCATCTCACTCATTTTCATTCTTTTTTTTTCGTTTTATCTGATCATTATCAATGGCAAAATAAAAAGTATATACGAATATAACCGATTAGTAACTAAAAAATGATTGATCGATTGATGTTCAAATAAGCGCATGAGGGGAAAACGAGAGAGAGAAAGAAAGAGTAGAGATGATTTGAACATTTCACATACGCTCATTTAAATAATCATTGCGAAAGAGTAAGTCAACCAAGACGAAAGAATAGAAAGATAGTTGGAGAATAAAAGAAAATATCTATGAGGTAATCAGTTTGTCCAGAGATAGGACTCGAGTTGCGCATCACTAATCACATCGAATATATTGAATCGTGAGTCGTCGCCTTTCTATCTATCTATCTTTCGCTCTCTCTCCTTTGCGTTCTCCATGGTCATTGATTTCTTCTTTTCTCTATCGAATTTATGACATAAAAACTATATCGATATTCAACATTTATTCGTATTAATTTGATCAGTAGAATAGGACACACAAAATCAAACGAGAAGAATAATGGCTGATACCGTTGCATCACCACCAGGTATTCCTGAACAACAATATGCTCATCAACAATATGCTTATCAAAGTCAAGTTCATAGTCCTGGCGGTCAACAACAAATTCACGAAGGTGCCGAACAACATTTTCAGGGCAATGCAGGTCAAGAAGCTCAGTATGCTCAATATACACAAAGTCAAGCTGAACTAGCTGGTGGACAACAAATTGGCGGCGGAGCCGATGCTGGTATTATTCAACAATATGCCGGTGCTACAGGTCAACTTGCTCAACAAGGACCAAATGGTTATAAAATTAATTTCGATCCCAATCCACAAATTATCAAAAAACATGCTAATGATGCTGTTACATATAAACAAGAAGTTGCCGTGCGATATCTACGTCCACCAACACCACCACCACCTGGTCCTTTGATCATCAAAGAGGTTTCATTCAAAAGATTCTCAACTTAAAATACAAAGTTTTTTTTTTCTTCTATACTTTAGGTTCGAAATCCTGCTCTACCAGCTGCACCACCTATTGTTATTCGTCAACGACCACCTCGACCAGCAACACCACCTCCACTTATCATTCGTGAAAGACCACCACAACCCCCAGTTCAACTTGCACCGAAAGTGATCACCAAACCTTTACCACCACCTCCACCACCACCACGACGTGTTATTATCGAACGTATGCCACCATTGCCACCTAAACCTCAAAGGTAAACTATTCAGCTCGATTTTTTGAGCGAGAAGAAAACTGAAGATAATCATTGATTTTTATTTTAGTATCATTGTCGAACGTTGGTTACCATATAAACAACAGAAACGACGTGTTGTCTATCAAAAAGCTCCACCAGTTCAAGCTCCAGCTCCACAAAAAAATCTCATCATTCAATGGGAAGGTACACAAGCTCGTGTCGTCAAAGAATTCCGTAATTTGGGCATTATCAAAGCCGATCCAGGCACCTATGTTCAACAATATGGAGCACAATTACGACCAACACAGGGTCTACCAGATTTCATCAAAGGTCTACCAACGCCTAATCTTGGTCCTGAATACGTATGTCTATTGATTTTCGTGTAAAACTCATCGAAATTAAAATATTTTTTTTGTTCTAGCAACCTATTGCCAATCCTGATCATGTTGATCCAGCTTTATTAGCTGGTAGCGTTGATCCAGGTCTTCTTACGGCTGCACCCGAAGGTGGAGTTCCCATCGATGCTCAAGCTCAATTCTCTCAAGAAAATATTCAATACCTCGGTCAACAAGGTATTCAAGATCAACAAAATGCTTTTGCTTACCAACAACAAGCTGCCTATTCTCAGGCGAGCACTGCTGAAGGTCAACAATATGCTGGTAAATCGATTGTGTTTTTGTTTTCATTCAAGTTTATATTCTCATTTTCTATCTAGCTGAACAACAAGGTTTCGAACAAAATGTCCAATATCAAAATATTGGTCAATTTGCTGCTCCTCATTAATTCAACGGAAAATCTCATGCATAGACATTCTCTTCGCAAACGACATACAGATTCAGAACGGTTCTCAGCAGATTTTTCTTCTTCTTCTTTTTTTCATTTTCATATTTACTGTCATTCGTTTTATTCATTTTTTTTTCATTTCTTTGCTCTTGCTACTAGATTTTAAATTAAAGTAGTAAAGTTTACAAAACAAAAAAGAAATCCAACAAAAAATTGTTTTCACACATGAATATCACCGAGAAAGTCTTCATTCATCAAGAATATCTATTGTATTCCAAAGAACATTGATATATGTATGCAAATATTGAATGAAAATTGTCCATGTATAATGAAAAATCAATGAACTTTGACATTTACGTATCTGATTGAGACAGCTATGTACGAATTCAGCATTGATTTCGAAATTTTCGGCAAGTTTCACTCGAATTCTTTCAATTAAATTGTGATTTAATTTGAGATTTTTTTCTTCAAATTTTCCACAGATATTCTCGTGTAATTCTAATAGAATTGTTTCATTCAATGAGAAATTTGATTGTTGACTCGAATAGATTCGAGATAGTTCTTGAGTGAAATTGAATAGAACTTCGATTACTATCGATCGATTTGAAAAGATTTCAAATGGTGGTGATGAACACGAGAAATGCAATCGATCATTGATATATTCGAACCATTGTTGATAATTTTCATTTCGATCGAAAAGATTTAGTTCAGCATTGAAATAATTCGGAAGAGATTGTTTTTTGACTTGTTCGGATAGATGACGATGAAATCGATTGAGTAAATCTAAAAGATTGGTTTTTTTACTAAAAAAACAAAAGAAATTAGAGAAAATGTTTCTATTTTATTTGATATTTATACTTAAGAATTGGTAAATCGTATTTTTCAAGAAAATTTAGAAAACAATGTTTGATTAATATTCGTTTCGAATAAGTCGGAGAGAATAATTGTTGACAGAGAAGATAAAAGAATAATGTGAATTCATTGAGAGTCGATTCGAATAGATATTGTTCAATAAAATCATAATTGACTTCCCATTGATCATTAACAGAACAAGGAATTAAAAGAAGAGGTTTAGTTAAGATAACTTCGATTTGTTCATTTGTTGGCCATTTTCGAGTTTGATTACGATGGGAATGTGTAAGATAATTATCGATTAAACATCGAGGCCAACGAGAAAGTTTCAACGCAAATGAATATTGTTCATAATCGATATGAATATATTCGTTGAAGATTTTCGTATTATTCGATAGGAAAAATGATGGTAAATCATCGAGGATATCGTTTGAAATCGATCGACGAATACAAGCAAATGTTAATGTTTCATCGAGAATATCTCGTTTGAGTTGTTCGGAAATAAGACAAGTCAACGAATTATGATTACGATTGAGAAATTGTTTAACTATTGTACATGTTCGATTGATAATTATCAATGAATGAAACCATTTTTGTATTGATTTAGCTGATAGATAATCGAAATTATCGTCAGATGAATGAGAAATAAATGCGAGATGGTCTTTTGAATCTATTCGAATGCTACCATTTTGAAAATGATTATCATTTGAAATAAATAAATACGATGACGTTGAATTGTCATCATAAGGTTCAATTTGAAGATTTTCTATTGGAATAAAATAACATTTCGAACGAATTTGTTCGTGAAGTTTTGCTAAATCATAGATATTATTCGATAGATACGGAAGAATGGATTCGGATGGTGTAAAATAATATAAATCGAAATTAGAATGAAAATTTTGATTTGGATAAATGATTTTATTCGAAGAAAAATCTTGTTGAAATGTTTGATTTGTTTGAAATTTTAATAAACGTTGTCGATAATCAGCTAGATAGAATTTCAATTGATATTTATTTGTTAAATAAATTAAATCACGATTAGAATTAAGAAAAAAATCAAGTGAATATTCGATTTGTTTTGTTGATTGAGTATCTAATGAATTCGCTGATGAACATAAACACGAACAAAAATGTTTTTTCTTTGTTGATTTTCCTGACTTATTTCCCATTACATCTACAATAGAAGAGAGAGAGACAGAGAGGGAGAGAGAGAAAAAATGGTTAGAACAAACACGACAAAGGAACAAAAAATACAATTGAGTTCAACTTATGCAGATGGGAGCTAGAAATGTCATGAACTCATAGAGCGTTCATTTGATTAAATGGAACCTTCTTCTTTTTCTTTTGCTTTGTATTCTTTGGGATCGAGTTTCACAGCATGTGAACTGATGACGGAAAAAGATCATTATAGTAGAGAATTTTGACTGCAACGGAAATAGACAATTGAAGAAGAAAAAAAGAAAAAAAAAGCGCTGATGTCCAATGATTTATACTTATCGTTTCTTTTTATTTGATTTACTTGTGACATCGACATCTTGTCGATTTCAATGAACATGCAAATACACTCTTGTTATTAGTCGACTCGTCTGTCAAAAATTTCTCTTCTATTACTTTGTATCGAAAGAAAATTATCAATGTTTGCGAATGATAAAGTGATGAAATTTATTGGTTGATTTCATTGTGTTGAAAACTTTGATCATCAAGTAAAAAGAAAAACGAATGATGAGAAAAGAAACCCTAACTGATCGATCGATCGATCGACGACAAGAACATGTCTCGAATATATGAAAGAAAATCATTTTGATGCCAAAGAAAATGAAAGATGAGTGTTTGTAACTAAGTAATCTCTCGAATAACCGAGTAGCACAATTGAATGAGATAGAAAAGAAAAGAAAAAGAAGAAAGAGAGAAAAAGAAAAAAAAAAGAATAGCAAAGATTTTGTTTCTTTTGATGCAGTAGACAGACAGAAAAGTATTAGAACAAAGCGATTATACATTAACCGGCTGCATGTGTCTATTTAGACACAATGAATTAGAAATCCAAATAAACAACAACACATGAAGAATATACATTTCAATGATTGATTCGAAATCGTTTTAATCTACATTTCTCTATTGTTTGAAAGTAAAAGCATTTCTTCGAATCAAATTCAAAAGAAGAAGTAGAAGAACAAATCTACTATTTGATTTATTGATATAAAAACGATATATACAAAATGTTGATACGTTTCCTATAGACACGAGTCTAATAAATGAACATATGCTAGTCACATTTGATCGTTTATGTTCATGATGAGTACGTGCCAATATGTCGGCGGTTAAGTGATCATCAATTGAATATAGAAATGAGTCTCTGCTCTGATTTGTTAGGAGTCATTCATTCTGGTCAACGGCTCATCTAAGCGTTAATTGCATTGCCAACAGAAATGCTGACCGACTTCGTTGAATGGCTAAGAAGAGATAAACAAAAATCTAACTACATAGAAAAAAGAAGGAAGAGCAGAACGAGAAAGAGAAGAAAAAGAAAGAAGAAAATAGAATAGACGATAATAAAGCACGTTCCATCAACTAACTGGACAGAACGGTGTCTCGACATCGACCAACAGACAAATACTTTCTAAGCTTCATATGAAAAGACCAACTTGACCTTCGCATACATACACTCAACGCATATTACTCTCGTTTACTTCGAAGAACTTCTTCATTTATTCATTCATTCATTGATTATTATTATTTTCAATTTTTAGTTGAATATACACAACTAATAAGAAAAAAATGATGATTTTCATCAGGCCATCTCTTTCCAATGTATTATATTTCATTCTTTTTATTTCATCTCCTATTTGTTTATTAACACGAGCTGATACTGATTCGAGTCATCATTCCAATGAAACATTCGTGGAATATAATTCAACATTAAGTGATCTAACATTAAATACAACTGAATTTGTTGATGAGAGTTTAAGTACTGAAGACAATACAAATGCATCATTTGTATTGACAACAATTATTAATGATTCTGTTAATGATTCGTCAATATCAACAACTATTCCATTGGAAACAATCGAAACAACGGTAACAACAGAAGTGCTTAATGATGATTTAACAACAGTTGTCACAACAGAGAAAGTTGAAGAAACAACAATAACAACATCGATTGCTGTTAATGTCTCGTGTCAATTTTCAAAATTCGGTTGTTGTCCAAACAATCTTACCGAACGAATGGGTAAAACTCTGAAAATTTGTCTTTTACTTTTTCATATTCAAATTCGTTGTTTTCTCTTTCAGGTCCTAATGATGAAGGATGCGATGATATTGACAATGAAATGAATGTTACTCTATCGAATACAACAATTGATGAAGAAGAAACAGAGTTATTAACGACAGTCGGTAGTAATGAAACGTTCATATTAACAACCGTCGAAACAACTGTTACATCGGAAATGTTTACTGAAAATGCCACAGATGCATTTGAAGAATTCAATTCAACTGTATCTGATATTGATAATAACAGCACAGCAAGTGTGTTTATAGAAATAATACGAAATGAGATGGAAAATTCGACATTAATTGAGACAGAAGAAGAAATTATTTCGACAACTGTTTCGTCGGATGATACAACAGAAGTAACTGAAATCTCAGCAAGTACAACCGAAGAATCAATCGAAACGACAACACAAGCTGAAATAACAACAACAACAACAACAACTGAGAAATCAAACTTATGTGTTGATAGCGAATTTGAATGTTGTCCAGATGGAATAACTCCTGCGCAAGTAATAGATTTTCTTTGTTTTTTTTCAAAATCACATTGACCGGTGATTATTTTTTTGTCTATCAGGGTCCAAATTTCAATGGATGTAATGCAACAGAACAATTAGTTTCACCAACAACTACAACTAAAGTTTCTTTACAAAGTAAATAATTAAAATTGTGAAATAGATTGAAATTATTTGATTCATTTTTTTAGGTGTTTGTGAACTTGAAAAGGATGCTGGCAGTTGTAGTAAATACGTTAATATGTGGGCATATGATCGTCAACAAGGTAAATGTATTCGATTTTGGTATGGAAGTTGTGAGGGTAATGGAAATCGTTTCGAAACTGAACAACAATGTCAAGAAACATGTGTTAGTCCAAAAGGAATAGGTAAAATACTTCGAAAACTTCTTTTTTCTCAACTAATTCTCGTTTTATTTACTTGTACAGAAGTATGTTTATTACCTAAAATGACCGGTCCATGTCAAGCAACGAGTATTCGTTATTATTACAATCGAGAAAAAAATGAATGTCAACAATTTCAATATGGTGGTTGCAATGGAAATGAGAATAATTATCAAACACTTGAACAATGTCAAACAAAATGCAAGAAAGAAACTATTGAACAATGCACGCAACCAGTTCAAGCAGGTTCTTGTAAAGGCGAATATACGCGTTTCTATTATGACACAGTCACTGGTCAATGTCGATCGTTTTCATATGGTGGTTGTGGAAAAAATCAGAATCATTTTTTGACATTAAAAGATTGTTTAAATCGATGTTTTGAACCACGAGAAAAAGGTACAACAAATCGAATAAGAAATTTATCCAATCGATATACTCGATTTTCTTTTCAAAGATATTTGTCTACAACCGAAAATCATTGGTACATGTCAAGAACGTCGACCAACTTGGTATTTCGATCTTATCGAACGTGAATGTAAACTTTTTAATTATTCTGGTAAAATGAAACGATTATGACATATGAAATTCATCCTTAACTGTTTTGACATTTACTTATAGGTTGTAAAGGTAATCATAATCGATTTGCAACAAAAGAAGAATGTGATCTCTCATGTTCATCATTAAAAACATCGAAAACTTGTACGTCAAATAGAATATTCTTTCGTTATTTTAAATTCATATTCAATTTCTAGTCAAAAATGAGATCAAATCCCTTTGTAATCTTTCAATGACTCGTGGCAGTTGTGATCAACAAATTTCTCGTTGGTATTACAATCCAGTTGATCAATACTGTCATCCGTATCAATATACTGGTTGCAGTAAGTTCATTGTTGGAATGAATTGACTAATTACTTACGTACATATGTGATTTCTCATTAGATGGCAATGCAAATTCGTTTGAAACCGAACAAAATTGTCGAGAAACGTGTGAAGCAAAAGAAAAAGGTTTTCCTATCTTGAGACTCTTGTAGAATAAAAGCAAAAATTGTTTTATTTAGATATTTGTACATTGGACAAAGACACAGGCTCATGCGATCAATATAAAATCATGTGGTACTATGATACGTCAATAGGCCAATGTAAAAATTTCTATTATGGTTCATGTGGTGGCAATGCAAATCGTTTTGAAACGGAACAAGATTGTCAAATTCGTTGTTTACTTAAAAAAGGCAATTCGACATGTTTTCAACAAGTTGATCAGGGTCATGTTTGTAATGAAACAAAATCGAGTCAAAATCAAACACAAACGCCACTCACGAGATTTTTCTATGATCAACAATTACAAAAATGTTCATCGTTTTTGTATCATGGCTGCGGAGGAAATGAGAATCGTTTCGATGAAGAAAATCAATGTGTTGACAAGTGTGTTGTTCAAATTACAAAAGTTGAACAAGGTAAAACTTATGAAAATGATCAAAATAAGATTTTATGTACGCATATGAATGTAGGTTGTGGTTCGAATATGATTCGATGTAATATTCAATGTCGATTTGGTTTCGAACGAGATGGAAATGGATGTGAAATTTGTCGATGTTTTGAACCGTGTCAAGTAAGTAACTAACAAACAAACAGAAAAGAATATCAATTGAGATAATTTCGATTTTGTAGAGACAACAATGTTCAACAGGTTATGAATGTGTAATTCTTCCTGAAGAAACTCCATGCATGCAAGCACCTTGTCCTGTGCCGAGAGTCGAATGTCAATCAAGTAAATACAGAACTAAATTTTCAATAGAGATGTTCTATTTGACTGTTTTTTAGTTAGCGTACAAGCAGCCGACGGATCTGGAGGTTTGAATTCAAATAAAAACGAATTCGAAATGTTTATTTCGATTTAAAAATATTTTAGGAATGAAACCTGCAATTGAAAATTCGATTACAAATATTTTCACACAGTTCGATTCGAATGTAACTATTCCTTGTACTTTACGACATGGTTTTCCAGCTCCAGCTATCTACTGGTTTGCATTCTCAACCCTCAAAATCATCAAAATCTTCGAATTTCGTTCGTTTTTCTTAGGTATAAAGAACGACAGCAATTACAAGTTCATGATGCTATGAGCGATGGAGTTATCGTACGAAAAATCGAACGATTACCTGATCAATCATTGTTAATTCGAAAAGTCACATTGGATGATCAAGGTGTGTACACTTGTCGAGCAATAAATGATTTCGGACAAGATATCAAAGATGTTCAACTTGAATTATTTGGTAAAATAAATTTTTTAAAAAAAGAGAAACAAACACGATTGATAAATACTTTCTTAGATCCAATTAAAGTCGATATCTATCCAATAAATCGTATTTATCAACTTGGTTTTACAGCTAAACTTCAATGTCGTGCAACAGGTTATCCATCACCACGTATCATCTGGATGCGTGAGAGCGTCGTCTTACAAAATACAACTCGTGTTCGTCTTCAAAACGATGGTTCACTCATCATTCATCCATACAAACGCGAAGATGCTGGTAAAAGAAAACTACTAAAATAGATTCGTTCAATCTTTCGTACGTAGGTCCTTATGTTTGCAATGCAACAAACAAAAAAGAAAGTGTTACTCAAGTGGCATATTTAGAAATTCAAGGTATAAAACAAAACAAAAAAAAAACGAATGATTTTATTTTTTGTTTTTCGTAGAAGTTCATGTCGAACAAACATGTGAAGATCAACCGACATTTGCTAATTGTGAATTAGTTCTTCGACATAATTTTTGTGATGTCTATTTCGATTATTGCTGTCGTACATGTTCTCAACATGGTAAATATGCTTCGCCAACACCTCGCAGTCGTCGACATGTTATCTATTCAAAATAGAAACTAAAAAAGCTTTAAAAAAAACATTCTTTTGTGTCCGTTTCTTTCTCATTGTCAAGTCATTTCTATTGTTTTTTTCAATTATATATTCAATTTAGCAATTAATCTTCTTTGTATGTCATTAGTTTTTGTTTTTTTTTCTTTATTTCTGTTTTGTTTTCTTTCACTCTTACAAATAAAAAAAAAAGAAAAGAAAAATGAATGTTAATTTAGTTCAGTTTCATCATCGATTTCTTCGAGAAAACATGTTTCTGTATTTCCACTCATAACATCATTGATTTGTTTATCACCCATTTGTTTATATTGATAACGTTTACGCGGATAACCCCAAAGTAATTCGAATTTATCGGGTACTTCTGAATTTGTCCACGCAAATTCGAATAATAATTTAGCTGAATCTGTTCGACGAAACCGACGACGAATAGGTTCAGTTTCAGGCAAACGTATTGACACTTGAATTGTGTCAATATCATTTGCTGATGGTTCATCAGGAAGTTTTTGACGTAGACTTTCACGAAATTGAGCAAACTCTTCGAGTTTACGTTGTTGTTCTTCGAGTAAACGTCGTTGATTTTCTTCGAATTCACGACGTTCGTTTTCCTCACGTAACCGTTGTTGTGCCTAAATATTCAATAGAACTGTTAGATCGACGTTTTTGTTTTCTTCTCAACACAAACTTTTTCTTGATCAGCACGAACTGAATCCAAATAGGCAGCATTCTGTTCTTCTAGTAGACGATCACGTGAATTACGTGTATTTTGACGTTCACTAGAATTTATCATGAAAACAAATCGGACTCATATAAAAAAAAAAGCCGAAATCATACCGATTGTATTGCAATGCTTGTTCAGCACGTTGAACTCCATCAATGACTTCTGCCAAGAATTCATCAGCTCCTAAAATACACGAGCAAAAAAACGAAGTTGATCAAAATTTGACTCAATCAAACAAACCATGATAACGATCGAGTTTGAGTTGAACAGTTTGCTGAGAACCATGATGAGCGACAATACAAAAACAAGGAAATAAATTTGCATGTAAACTTCGACTAGCTAAAAACAGAGAACAATCGATGATCATCACACAAGAAAAGAGTCTATGAATTGTCTAACCTAGTACACCTTCTTGTGTATCAACGCTTGCACTCCAAAGAAGATTATCGCCAATTGTCGAACGAATAGCATCTTGAGTGAGAACTTCTCTTTAAAATTGAAATATGATCGTGTTTTTTTTGTGTCAAAATGAGAAAAAAAAACAATTCTCTTTACCGACAAAATCGATCGCACGATTGCGAATTTTTATCGTGTAGATAGATAAATAATAAACGTACTTCACGTTGTGCATCTCGAAGTGACTTTCGAAGAAAAAAAAGACGAATCTCGTTATTTATTTTGTATGACGATTTCAAAATTTTGAATTTACTTGCTGAAGTCGTCCACGATAGAATGCAGGATGATCTGAACCATATTGATTGTCAAAATAACGACAATAATCTTCGATTTCTCTCAATGGATCAACTGGTGTTGCACTCGAAACTAATGATTGAACTAGAACGAAACGATTTGCGTCAGAATGAAATGAAATCAATCTTTGTCGATTTACAGAAGGAAAATATAAAACGAAGAACAGTCCATGGTAAAAATGGTTCGATTTTTAGATAAAAAGCATATAAAAACATTAACGGCACAGCCAGTATTCGTCTGCAATGAAACAAAATAATCAAAATGAATTCATCGTTCGAAATGGAAATTATCTACAAAATTGGATTAGTTGTATTGAAGACAGGACGTTGATCTAGATCGGTCTGAGACGCAGATGGTGTTGGTGGTGGAGGAGGAGCTGATGGTAAATTATCTGTTGTTACTCTGTGATTGTTATGAGTAGTTGTAGTTGATATTAGTGGTTCGTTATCGGATATTAAAGCTGTTTCTATCGCACGTTCGACATCCCAATCGTGTGCAGTTAAATACTGACGACACGTTTCAACTGAATCGATATGTGTGAATTCCTAAGATGAATACAAATGTGCATTCATGTCAATTCCTGACAAGAAAAAAAAAAGAAAGAATCTATCTTACTCGAAAACGTGACAATGCACTACTTTGTTCGTCAGTGAGATCGTCAACTTCCATGATTAATACTGCACAAGATTAGATTAATTGAGAAAGACAAAGAAGAAAAAACTCGATTTGTTCCGTTTTGTTTTGTCGTGCAACGTTTTTATTATAGCAATCTAAAAATAAAAGAGAACGATATACAAACGATGACGATGATTAGACACTTTTGAACGAACGATCCAATAGGATCAAATCGAAATATTTCTTTTGACTAATCTACTTTGGAATAAGCCAACATTGGATCTTTGTTTTGTTTGTCGTAAAAACCCAAAAAGACGAATTAGATAATTGCAAGTGTTTGGTGTTGTTTTATTATTTTTTTTACAATTGTCGATAGATGTCAGACGATCTCAACTAAAACGTGAGTTTGACTAGATGCGAAGAAGTTTATCATTATCTTTTAACATAATGTGATGATAAAATGTTGATTTAAGAGTTTTGATGATGACTTTTTCTACTTTAGTTTTACATTTTTCTTTTTACTCGCTGTTAAACTAACAATGACAAGTACATCAACAGTAAATCGTAAGTAAAATTCATTTGATTGATGATGATTTCTTCTATTGTACAAACGAAAGAAGAAGGAAGAGAAGGGACGAAGAAAATCGAATGAATATTTTTCTTTTTCGTTTCTGTTTATATCGATTGACTTATTATTTATTTATTTGAATCGAAAAAAAAACGAGAGAGCGAGAAATCGTTCGTGAAATGAAATGATTCATTCTCATTTTCATAAGGTTTCTCTCCTTTTTTCATCAGTCGGTCGACATCGTTCGTTTTTGCCTATATATATTTATACCCACACACATATATAGTTATATTATATCACTCTTACACATTCTTTCGCTCGATAATTGGTAAAATGCTATTGAAACTTAACAGTTGCATACATTCAACGTCTATTTACATCTTCACCGGATATTTATTCATTTCTTATTTTTTTTCGTACTTGATGAATTCAGTTTCTGTTTTTCTTCTTCGTCTGTAGACCATTCCAATTCGCTGGAGTATTCTATTGAACAGATAGCTATGGTTCTTTATTCTTCTTTTTCTCCTCCGTCTATTTTCCTCTTCAAGTTTTGTATATATGCGTGTGCCTGTCTATCTATCTACCCACACATTCTTCTCTCATCCGTTCTGACTGAACTATGCGTGCCGATCGAACGATCGAACGTGTTATTCATTCGTCGTATTCCTATTTTTCTGTCCCTTCTCTCTCTCTCCCTCACACACACTTGGGTGTATGAGCGCGCGCAAGAACTCGTTTGCATATACACACTTGCTACGAAGTCGTGTCAATATTGTCGTAGTTTCTGTTTCATTTCGATCATAAATATATAGCTTATCATTGAGTCTCAACAATTCAATGATAAAAAACAACAAAAACTATTCGATTTTAAAACCGAAAAGAATCTCTTTATTAAATAACTCGAAGAGACACTTCTCGTTCGATCTGAAGTTTGATCCTTTTCTTCCTTTTTCTTCTTTTCTCTTCTTTCATCTATATAAAGAGATTAAGTTTGACACATAGAAATATAAGAATTTGATCGAACGAATACGATTACATGATTCTTTTTCTCTCGTAGATCTGTCCTCATCGACAACAAGCGACGATTTACCTGACCTTATCTCTCAATCGACAAATAATGTATCATCATCATCATCATCAACAATAGATGATATGCGAAAAATGACTTGTTCATCAGCTGCACGAACGGAATATGCACATTTAACCGTACTCGATGTGTACGATGAAGCTGCCTTGATCGGCAAAGATTTTGAACGTATTATTGAAAGTAAATAATAAACTTGACATTGTTCGATGAGAATAAATGAATTAACTTCATTTATTTTTTTAATTAGCTTATGGAACAGAAACCATTCGTGATCTTGTACCAAAAGTCATACGTGTTCTGGAATTATTAGAAGGTCAAGCAGCTAAAAATGAGAAAACTATGGAAGAATTTCTCGAAATGAAAACACGTATTGAACGTTTAGAATTAGAGAAAAATGAAACACGTGAATTACGTGAAAAATACGACCGTGATGTTGAATCCATTGAAGATCAATGGCGAAAAGAGGTTACTTCGGAAAGTATCTTGAGAAAATTGTTTGACTTGTTTGCTTTCTTTAGGCAGATAATTTAATGAATGTTGTCGCGAAATTAGAAGATGAAAATCGTCGTTTACGCGAACAATTATCTCGACAAAATCATTCCGATCTACCGAGTCCAACTGAAACTATTAGTATAACACGTGAAGAATTGCAATGTATAAAAAATCTAACCGATGAAAATATTAAATACAAACGTTTAATTAAATCAAAAGATAAAGAAATTTCACAAAAAAATCTCGATATCGAAGCGGTACAATCTCAATTGGAACGTTTGTGTAAATTAAATTGTACATTGAGACAGAAAAATACATTTTCAACTAATCAAACTCAACGTTTAATACGTGAAAAATTAGAATTAGAAGTACAATTGAAAGAAAAAGAAAATGTAATTCATCAAATGAAAGATCGTGTTACTGATGATTTAATCAGTCCGAGTTCGCCAACAGTAAATCGATCTCATTCGAAAGGAATCAATAAATATGTTTATTTTTTAAATAGAGTCCGACTTTGGGCTTTGATGTTACAGAAGCACAACGGCCGCGATTTACTTTGGAAGAATTACGTCAAGTACTATGGGAACGTAATGATTTGAAAACAAAATTATTAGAAGTCGAAGAGGAACTCCGATTGTTCAAAGAACAGTAATATGTTTGTTCTACTCTCAATTGAGTACAATGGTCAGAAAGAGAAAAAGAAGACGAGGGCAAAACATTTGTCTGTGTTCAATTAACCATTTGATTAGCAGATGAACATTTGTTTGCTTTTGTTTTTGTGCATTATACTCATTTGAGACATTTAGCCTATGATTACCAATCAATGATATTCTTTCTTTGTTTTGTTTTTAAGAGAGGACGATAATGCACCTGTCGAAGGTCCTATTCCATTAGAACCCGAAGAAAAATTATACGGTTCCAAACGTGACGATTCCAAAGTTCGACAATTGTAAGTCGTTATTATTATTAGTCTTAGTTAATGTTTCATATCTACATATTCCGTTGTCGAAATGTCTCGTATTTGAGTGTTTTTAAATATGCTTTTGTTTTCAGTGCGAAAATTTGCCTATATTTTCCTCCTATTGCTTGCTTTGCAGTCGCGTCATATTGGTAAGCATATGGCACGGCAAAAACGAATGAGACAAGACGAGAAAAAAAACGAAGCACAATGCATGTTCAGTTTTGTTTTGCATGAGAATAAAAAAAAATGCAGTTCATCGGTTTTTGCATGTTATGTTTGTTTACAGATTTGCGTCTTTTTCCCTGAAACCAGCAGTTGATATGTAAGAATTTTCTCTCGAACTAACACACGACTAATATAACGTATTTCTTTTCCTAACCGGGCACGATGTTCGATCTAATGCATTGATGAAGTTTAACATTTGATTTTCTAAGCTTTGTTGTTATTTTTGTGATGTTTGTAGCTTACGATCCTTCTTTCCAATCGCGAGAAAACCGTCCGTTGTCGAGTCGAATACATCGTTAACAAATTCGACATCATTGACAATGCCTGCAACACCTACAACAACAGCATCGAATGTCATGAGTAGTCGATCGTATTCGACCTATTCATCATCACCTTCAGTTCGATATCGAGATACACCTAAATCCAATTTTCCGTTGCTTTCCCCGCCTGCATCTGAATAAATGTTTATTCTTTCCTCTTCTTCTTCTGTTATTATGTTTATTATACACATATATTATTAAAAAAAACTAACGAAATTAATTTATTATTTTTTTTCTCGATGTATTTTGTTTGTTAATCTGTTCGAATTTATGTGCTTTGTCTTGATGTTTATTTGTATATTTCAGAGTGCGAGAGAATTTGTGTGAATTATTAGTTCTGTAGTGTTTTTCTTTTCTGTCTTTTCTTTAGCTTTCGATTTGTCTTTGGTGATAATCCAATGCCAACATCAACATTTGATAATCTATCAACTGCATCCGGCAGTCAAAGAAAATTCATTTCATTTGTTGATGTACTCAGATAAATGACTATCAACAACAACAACGACAATTATTTTTTTTCCGATCGAACAGTGTGCATAAAACAAAATCAAAACTATTCATCGATGTACGTTAATTTCACTTTTCTTGTCCAACAGAATCAAAGTTTTGAACATAACTAGTTCCTTCTTTTCGTTGTTTGCCTTGTATTCGTTTATTTGCTAGTCATACGTTTTTTTCTTCTTCTTTTTCTCCTGTTCCTAACTTGACGTTATTTCTTGTTCCCGTTTACTGATAACATATTATAAATAAATATTATATATGATTATAGAATTTGAATTTCATCGATATTAACAAAAGAATTGATGATTTATTGATTCGAAATTAAATTAAAAAAAAAGAGCGATGAAGAAGACAGAAAAAAAATAAGAATAGATTAAAAATGAATTGATAAATAAAAAAACAAGTTGTTCATTTGTTTTCCAAAATATTTCACTCGGGTTAAAGCGAAAAAAAGAACAAGAAATAGTGAAAATTTTAAAAAAAAAGAAATTGAATATAAGTTATTTAGATACAATATTATACGAAAGAAGAAAAAAAACACAACTAGAACTGTACCAGCAGTTGAAGTCAATTGTTCATAAATAGCACCAATTACATATCACGAAAGAACTAAAAACAAAATTGAAGTCAAATTTAAAATAAAATCATATTTTTATCTTACTGAAAACCATCCTCTATTATTTGCTTGCGATGTTGTTGTTGTTGGAACGATAACATTCGGATTAAGTGCTTCGATGAAACCATCTTCAATATCATCATCTCTCGTCATATCATCGAGCATATCAGTAACAAATTCGATTTCATTGACATCACGTGGTCGATGATAGGAATTCGTTCGTCCAATAGTATCATCGAATGGATTCGGTGGAAAACTATTCAATGTACTCGACATATCTCGCATTTGTTTCGATGGTATTGACCGTCTGCCTACTGCACGTTGTCGTTCTAAATCAGTGAATATATCGAAAATTGGCTGTTGATGAGATGTATAGGAATGATAAGCTGGATTGTGTGTTGTTGATGATCTCGATGGATATGAACCACCTGATTCGTCATTATTTTGATTATCATTTGTTGTAATACTGAAACCATCGGAATATCGATTATTTTGTGCCATTGTACCCATTGTTGGCATATGAGCACGGGGAATATAATATGAATCACGGAAAACGGGTTCTCGCATGAGTCTAAACGAAAGAGAAAGAAATATTGTTGTTGTTTTTTTTAATAATATATATAAAATACTTTGGTGACGATGATGATGATTGTCGACATTTCGAAATACAATAGCAAATAACCATGACGAGAACAATGAGTAATAATAATCCTGCAACAGCACTGATAACAGCAACTGCAACTGTCCAATCAGATGAAGGCGATTCTGAATTTAGCACAGATTCTGTTTCATCACATAATCGACCTGTATAACCATTGAAACATCTACATGTTGCATTGTCATTTGTGGAGCAAGCACCCGTGTCTGAATATACACAAGCTTCACATAAACGTGGTTCTGATGTAAATGATTCTAAATAATAAAATAAACGATTATTTTCCGTTCAATTTCAGTGAAAAACATACTAGGCTCGTGAGTATTATCATTTATAATCATTTGAATTTCGAGTCCACCTGCATCTGATAATTCGCGATTTCTTTGAAATAGTTGGGCTGTGAGATTGATACGTTGGATGGAAGTTAAAAACATGCCTAAATCGACTAACAAACCCGTTCGTGTGTCTGTCGATGAACTAAATATTAAAATCAACAAACAAACAATCGAATCGTTATAGTCTAGTGAATATTTACGATAGGCTAGACACTAAGATGGTAGATTGATTAACATTTAGACCCATATTATTTAATATTTCAGCAATCTGTGAATCGAATAAAACACGATGGATAGTTGTTTTTGTTTTCAAGAATCAAAAACATACCTCAGTTCTTGTTGAACTAATTGGTGAATTTAAATCAATTGTTCTTAAATTTAATGCGTTCAAGTTCAAATACATTGTAAGCCATGTTGTACTACTTGTTTCTAAAGAAAATATTCAGATGATTTATAGATAAACAACTTTCAGTTCAGTCTTACTGTTTTGTAGTACACACGAAACATTATTATAAATAACATATGGATCACCTGGACATAGACATGTTTCTTTTAGATTATCGGATGTGAATCCGATAATTGGTACCGCTATTGGACATGTACAATTACCATCTGTATTACATGTAGAAGGATATGAACAAGAATTTACACAAAGTAATGACAAATCTTTTCGTATGCAAGTATTATTCGTATTCAAAACATTTTGACTGACATCTGTATTTTCACCTAGAAAAGATAAACGATTTATTGAGTAAAATTTAAATTTAATGTTATAAGAAATCATACCATTAATCGAATATCCTGATGTACATCGACATTCATACGAACCAGGCAAATTAGTACAATATGTATTGGCATAGTTTATACAAGCTGATGAATTTTGACATTCGTCTATATCTTCACATACATTGTTGGTATTTTTCTAGATACAAAAAAAAATGAAATATTTCATTGTTTTGTGGAATTTTCATACCAGATAGCCAGATCGACAAACACAATCATAACCTCCGTCATTGTCCGAACAATAGGAACTCGCTATATTACAAGTGCTTGTACCAGCCGTGCATTCATTGATATCTATAAGAGTAATAATGAAATCAAATATGAATGATGGAAATCACTATTTTATTTGAACCTACTTGTACAAAGACCATTTGTTGTATTTCTTTCATAGCCTAATTTACAGGTACAAATAGCTGTACCATTATTTGCATTTGTTTCACAATTTTCTGTTACATTATTACATGGACCATTGTTCACTAAAGTTCGTTACTATTTATTTATCTATTCAAAATAAAGAAGATACTTACAACAACTATCTGTCAATCGACTGCAAACTACTCCTTCGTAACCAGAAAAGCAGCTGCAACTTGCAGTTACACTCGTTGCATTTTTATTACATGTTCCAAAAACACATTCACATGATTGATTACAATTATAGCCATAGCTTCCATCACCACATGCTACAAATATTTACAAATATAGAATTTGTAATAAAATACTTCAAGAATATCTCTTACGAAGACAAGATTGACCATCAATAGAACGTCGATAACCTGGATATTTACCACAATTGCATTCGAAATTATCATTGATTCGTTCACAGAAATTCGAACATTTATCTCGACACCATGCTACAATAAAGTAATGTGTTTAACTTTATTCTTTCTATATCCTTGAGCTTCACTTACGGAGACAACTACCATTTACATTAACAGCACCACGTATGCATACTGTATGATTACCCACCGTACATGTATCATCCACGCACGAACCTAAAATATCAAGTATCATATAAATCTATTCGAATTCACTAATTATACATACCAGAACAAGTTCCATTTGCATAACTTGCAGGACAATTACAATTATAACTACCATTCGTGTTAATGCACATCTCAGTTTCATTGCAACGGCGAGGAAAACTACCATCACTATTTGGTTCAGTACATTCATCGATATCTAATCGAAATTAAAGAAAATATTTCGAATGATTATTTCTTCTCATGTGATCAATACTCACCAACACATGTTTGACCACTCAGTCGATATCCAGCGAAACAGTTACATGTATATGATCCAATTAAATTAGAACAATTACCATTTTGACATGAATGTGTATTTGCAGTACACTCATCGATATCTATAATATGTTTAAAAAACAGAAAGAATAGAACTCTCTTCGTTTTCATTATAAAAGAATACTGACCAATACAAGTAAAATTATCTTCAGTTTTATATCCGCTACTACATGATCCATTACAAGAATATGAACGTCCGAGTCTACTTTGTTCAGTAGCATTTAATGATATGCATTCGGTGTCATTATTCCAATTGGTTTGACAAGCACTACCAGATGTACAAGCATTGTATGGATATTGACATAGATCACCTAATTAAACAATCGGAATCAATGTATATATGTATGTATGTGATTGTTACGTTAACAAACCTCCATAAGCATCTGGACAGGTACATGATGCTAATCTGTAATGAGTTGACACTGGAGTTGTATCATCATAATTACATGTGCCACTATTTGAACATAGACAAGCGATAATTTCGAGATATTGTGATATGGTATCATTGGTTCCATATTGGATAGTCAATCTATATTAATTATAAACAAATAAATTATCATGATTAACGAAAATCATATACTTACAGAACTTCGACATAATTATTACTCGTTGTAGGCATTGGAATTGTTATGTATTGGTTATTAAACGAATAATTTTGTAGAACAGTATTATTATTATTTGTAATAGTCACAATTGCATTCGTAGTTCCAGTGATACTGATAGGCAAATAATAGGTTCGATTTGTATTCGAAATAGAATGATAAATTTGAATTGCTGAAGTAATATTAACAGTAGGTAGTATTTTTTCTATAGAAAATAATAATAACATGTATATGTATACGAATGAAAAATAAATTTGTTACCTAATGTTGTTCTTGATTGTTCATTTGTTTGTAATTGTGTTGCTGTTGCTGCACTTGAAAATGAATTTATTCGTATAAGATAATCGTGTATACATTCGAAATTTCCTTGACATGTTTGATTAACAATTGTTTGACTTAAAAGTTGATTTAATCCTGTCAAAATACTCGATTGATTTGCATAATATGATGTAACTAATGTTATTGGCATAATTGGATGTGATAGTATCGATATCGTACCTGTAGATACTCGCCCTAGATGAAAATAATGATTATTTAATTCTTTTTTTCCGACTCAATAGACACATACATGATTCACAAGCTTGGAGAACTGCTATTTCATTATACGAAGGCATTTTCTCAGTTGTATTTGAAATCGATACAGTATTGTTTGTAAGTTTATTTTTCAAATCATCTGTATAATCACCATTGAAATTACCTACTAAACCTTCAATATATGATTGATATTTCTTTGGTAATATGAGTACACAATCAAGATTCTCTCCAACTATTTGACATTTCATTGTTAGACCTGACCAAAGCGATAATATCAGTTGAGTAACTGAATTATTATTTATCGTCATGGTATTCTGTTGCACACGATAAACATATCGTTGTGTTGAATTAAAATTTGAATAATCATAATATTGATTACTTGATAAAACACTAGTTAATGTGACACCCTTATTTGTAGTGAAACCTTAAGATAAACATCGAACAGTTTCGGTTGAATTTTAAAATCTATAAAAAGAAATCTTACCAAATTGACCATTATTATTACTGATTACAAATGTATAATTAGCAGCAGAAGCATTGATAGTATAAGCAGAAAATACGGAACCGTAACCAAATGTTTGACTGATATATGGTATAACTGGAGCGAGACCAGTTGATTGAACATAGATTTCAAATAAATCATCGTTATAAATGACATTAGCATCAGACACATTATTAACTTCATAATTTTGTGCTGCAATTTGAGCTGCATCTGTTGTTTTGGCAAAAGTATATAGACCTTGAATATGACATGTATATCGACCATTATCAATTGTGACGATATGAGGATCGCCAACACCGGTAACTAGAGTTAAAACAATGGGAAATTCAATCAAAAAGAACAATTATGTATGCTTACCTATCACTGGCGGTCGATATCCAATACAAGTACTTGCTGGATGAAGTTGATAATAGAATTGACATGTATTCCAATCAGGGTTTCTCGTAATACTCGAAGGTGAACAACATTGATCACTATGAGAAAGAAACAACAAGAAGAATGTATTTCTAATGTTTCGATATGATAGACTACCGGAATGTAATTCGTCGTAATGATGGATATCGAGAAAATATTATTGATGGATCCGATAAGACCGAACCAGCAAAAGGACCTGACGTGATTAAACCACGATTATTTGAAGTATAACAGCATGTCTACAAATATATTTCACATGTAATCTGTTTGTTCAATTGAAAAAAAACAAAATTTATTTCATACTTGTGTTCTTAATTGTTTCCATGTCCAACCTGATCGAATCCATGAAGTACTCATTGGTGCATAACAAATAATATTTTGTGAACTTTCATACGATGTTTCACTTGACAAACGACTAAAACGATTATCTACTACAGCTTGATCTAATGTACATGGACATGGAAATCGTGGATTATTTCTACAGTAGGAAAAAAAATCTTTATCTGATAAATTACACTGATCAATTATAAGACATACAGTTCATCATTTAGATTTCCCGTTGGATTCAATGCATTCACTCGTGTTTCCTGTAAAAAGCTCACTTCACAGTCAGTTAAATATCGACCACCAACATAAAAATTTCGTCGTCCACGTTGTGCTGAAAAATATTATTACAAAATAAATATTTTACATTGAAACACAATGTCACATACTGAGAAAAGCAGCATTTTGACTATTCAATGGATCGTTGAATATTTGTGTATTACCAGTTGTTCCACGATAACCAACAAAAGGTTTCAAATCAGCTAAATTATTTGTTAGATTACTGTAATCGAATCCGATATACGATCGAAGAATCGGATAATTATTATTTAAAGTTTCATAGGTGTTAATTAAATATGCCGAAAATGATAAACTCTATATAATCAAAGGAGAAAAGAGACCATTTCTACAGTATATGTCATAGAAATATCTGCTTACGATAGTTTGATCATTGCTCGATGGATCATAGAGAAGTTGTTGCCAACAGATTCGAACAACTCGAGCTGCAGCAAAATTTAATGAGCAAGATGCTGTTGGACATGATGCATTGATTATTGATTGAACAACAGAATAATATTCACTTAAACTGCTATTGACACTTCCATCTGTTGAACTAAGCCAATTGATTGAAATCGACGAGACATTCTATGTGATGAAAATGCTAATAAAAAGCAAAATAATTCAAAGAATAGACTATTTACTGAGTCGTATTCCATATTTGCCCAGAAGGGTGCTGCTATGGCCTGATTATTAACTTGTCGAAAATTAGTACTTGTCATTATTTGACTATAGAATGGTGTATCGAAAGTAATATATCCTTTATTTGATATCTAAAGATTTTTTCAAAAATTTCGAATAAAATTTATTTCAAACAAATCATATTATCATACCCAAATACGACGATATGTTTGACCGAAAAAGTACATTGAATCAGGTAGTGAATAAGAAAAGATACGTATATTGGGATCTCGTGTATTAGTTGGCGGAACAACAGTTAGTACTAATTGTTAAAATAAAAATGATCACATTGTTTGTACAAAAGAAAATTAGATGAAGAACTTACTTTCACAAGGTGGAGACGTAGAACATGTTTCATTTTGTAAAGCATTTCCACCTCCACAGAAACTACTGTCACAACTTTGACCAGTAGCAGAATTAATACATGATCGTATCACAGTTCGATAGGCATCTCCACATTCGGGTGAACAACTGGTATATGGTGTCCAAACAGTCCATGTACAATCTAGACAAAGAAATCATGTTGAATTGCGTTTAAGCATGAATAAAGTAAGTATTACTTTGTGGGATAGGAGTAGTTGTTGATGAAGAGGATGTCGAGCTTGATATGCTTTGAGTAGTAACAATGTTTGTTGAACCGATACTAGCCGATGTTTCTGTCACTGACGATGATGTACCTATTTCGTTTGTGCTTCCTGTTACAGATATTCCGGATGTTGTTGATACTGTTTCAAATGTTTGTGTTTCGGTCGATCCTATAAATGACGATGAACCACTTTCTATTGTTGTTGCTGCAATTGATTCTGCGCTAGTTCTCGCCGAAGAAAAAGCAGTAACTGATGAATTACTAGCGAGTGAACTTAGACGTGTTGTTTCACTGGTTAATGTACTTGATCCTGGCATATCTGTAACTTCTTGTGTAACTGTTCCTGAACTACTTGCTGTTGTTTCTTGAGTCATACTAACACCAGCACTAGTTACTATGTTTGATGTCGAGATATCAGCAAAAGTAGAAGATGATATTGGAATATTAGTTGTTTGACTGATTGTTTCTGAAGAACCTTCTGTAGTTGAGCCCACACCTACCACTGTCGATGTTTGTTCAGATGTACTTGAAATGGTTGTTGATATCACAGATCCTGTTGCTTGACTGGTGTCTAGTCTTGATACCGTTTCTGAAGTTCCAACAGCACTTGTTCCCATGGTCGAACTAGAAGTACTAACAGCTATGTTCGTTGCCTCCTCAGTTGTTGTTGCACTAACACCACTTGCTGTTGAAGCACCTGTCGCTTGACTTGTATCTAATCCTGTTTCCGATGTTACACTGATAGCTGTTGCTGTGATTGATGATGTCAGGATGCTATTCGATGTTGGCACAGCAGTTCCTTGATTAGTTGTTTCTGAAGAAGCTTGTGTTGATTCACCTTGAAGTGTCGAGCTGACACTGGTTACCGTTATAGTTTCCGTCACTCCAGTAGCTGCAGATATAATCTTGGATGTTACGGTGATACTTGTTGCTGAACTTGATTGGAAGGCAACGGTGGATATGCCTGTTGGTTCGCCAGTTGCTTCTGAAAAACTTTGTGTCGATTCTCCCGGAGTAGTTAAGCTAACATCGCTTCCTGTTATAGTTTCCGTCACTCCAGTAGCTGTCGATATAATTTCTGAAGTTACACTAATGTCTGTTGCTGTACTTGACTGTGAAGCTTCAGTAGATATGCCAGTTTGTCCACCAGTAGCTTCTGAAAAGCCTTGTGTCGATTGTCCCGGAGTAGTTAAGCTAACATCGCTTGCTGTATTAGTTTCTCCTGATGTTATACTTTCTGTAGCTTGAGTACTTGTAGATATAATTTCTGAAGTTACACTTATGCCTGTTGCCGCACTTGATTGTGAAGCAGCAGTAGATACGCTTGTTTGCTGACCAGTTGTTTCTGAAGGACCTTGTGACGATCGTTCTTGAGTAGTCAAGCTGACATCAGTTACTGTTATGGTTGGTCCTGATGTTAAAGTTTCCGTCACTCCAGTAGCTGTCGATATAATTTCGGATGTTATACCCATACTTGTTGCTGAACCTGATTGGAAGGCAGTAGTGGATATGTCTGTTTGCTGACCAGTTGTTTCTGAAGGACCTTGTGTTGACGGCCCTTGAGTAATCAAACTGACAGTACTTGCTGTTATGGTTATCTCTGATGTTACACCCTCGGTCGCTTGGGTACCTGTGGATACAATTCCTGAAGTTACACTAATGCTTGTTGTTGCACTTGATTGTGAAGCAGCAGTAGATACGCTTGTTTGCTGACCAGTTGTTTCTGAACTACCTTGTGTCGATTGTCCTTGAACAGTCGAGCTGATACCTGTTTCTGCTGTGGTTTGTCCTGATGCTACACTTCCCGTTGTTTGGATACCTGTAGATATATATTCTGAAGTTACACCGATGCCTGTTGCTGTACTTCGTTGCGAAACTTCAGTAGATATGCCTGTTTGCCCACTAGTTGCTTCTGAACTACCTTGCGTCGATTGTGCCTGAATGGTCGAGCTGATACCGGTTACTGTGATGGTTTCTCCTGATGTTATACTTTCCGTCACTCCAGTAGCTGTCGATATAACTTCGGATGTTACACCCATACTTGTTGCTGAACCTGATTGGAAGGCAGTAGTGGATATGCCTGTTTGTTGACCAGTTGTTTCTGAGCTACCCTGTGTCGATCGTCCTTCAATAGTCGAACTGATATCGGTTTCTGTTGTGGTTTTTCCTGATGTTACACTTCCCGTTGCTTGAGCACCTGCGGATGTCATCGCTGAAGTTACACCGATGCTTGTCACTGTACTTGGTTGCGAAGCTTCATTAGATATGCCTGTTTGTCCACCAGTTGCTTCTGAACTACTTTGTGTCGATTGTCCTTGAACAGTCGAGCTGATACCTGTTTCTGCTGTGGTTTGTCCTGATGCTACACTTCCCGTTGTTTGGATACCTGTGGATATCGTTTCTGATGTCACACCGATGTTTGTTACTGTGCTTGATTGTGAAGCTTCAGTAGACATACCTGTTTGTTGTCCGGTTGTTTCTGAAGAACCTTGTGTTGACGGCCCTTGAGTAATCAAACTGACGGTACTTGCTGTTATGGTTATCTCTGATGTTACACCCTCGGTCGCTTGGGTACTTGTGGATCCAATTTCTGAAGTTACACTGATGCTTGTTGCTGCACTTGATTGGGAGGCAGCAGTAGATATGCCTGTTGATTGGCCGGTTATTTCTGAAGAACCTTGTGTTGATTCACCTTGGAGCGTCGAGCTGACACTGGTTACTGTTATAGTTTGTCCTGATATAGTTTCTGATGTTGTACGAATATTTGTTACTGTGCTTGGTTGTGAAACTTCCATAGATACATATGTTTCTTGACCAGCTGTTTCTGAACTACTTTGTGTCGATTGTTCTTGAGTAGTCAAGCTGACATCAGTTACTGTTATAGTCTGTCCTGATATAGTTTCTGATGTTGCACCAACGTTTGTTACTGTGCTTGGTTGTGAAACTTCAGTAGATGCATATGTTTGCTGACCAGTTGTTTCCGAAGGGCCTTGTGTTGACTGTTCTTGACTGGTCAAGCTGATACCAGTTACTGTTATAGTTTGTCCTGGTATAGTTTCTGATGTTTCACCAATGTTTGTTACTGTGCTTGAGAGAGAAGCTTCCGTAGATATGCCTGTTTGCTGACCAGTTGTTTCTGAAGAGCCTTCTGTCGATTGTTCTTGAACAGTCGAGCTGATGCTGGTTACTGTTATGGTTTGCTCCGATGTTACACCACCCGTTGCTTGAGTACCTGTTGGAATTATTTCTGAGGTTGCACCAATGTTAGTTACTGTGCTTGCTCGTGAAACTTCAGTAGATAGATATGTTTGCTGACCAGTTGTTTCTGAAGTGCCTTGTGTTGATGAGTATTCCAGTGTGGCACCAGCAGTAGTTCCGGTGATCGATGATAACGAAACACCACTTGATGTTGTAAAAGTAGCTTCTTGGCTAAAGGTTTCTGAAGAGCCTTGTGTTGACTGTCCTTGAGTAGTCAAGCTGATACCAGTTATTGCCGTGGTTTGTTCTGCTGTTACATCTATGTTTGTTGCTCTACTGGATTGGGAAGTAGCAGTATATGTACCTGTTTGTGAAGTACCTTGTGATGATTGCATTCTAGTTGATGTTTGTTCGGATGTAATATCAGCGGTAGGTTCGGTAATTGTTGACGATGAAACACTAGTTGACGTTGTAAAAGCTGTTTCTGAAAAAGCTTGTGTTGAGTGTTGTTGAGTGATCGAGCTGATACTGGTTACAGTTATGGTTGCGGCGGATGTTATAGCTTGTGTTACTTGAGTACCTGTTGATATAATTTCCGAAGTCATACTACCACTCGTTACTGTGCTAGATAATGAATTATCAGTGGATAAAACCGTTGTTACTGACATAGTTTGGACTGATCCTGAGGGTGTTGAGAGTATTGCTGATGTGCCTGATGATGAAGTATCAGTAGATATAGACGTTGTTGATATCGGAATATTGGTTCCTTGGCTAATTGTTTCCGAAGTGCTTTGTGTTAAATCTATCTGAGTTGTGGAGCTCACAGGAGTTAATGTAGATGTTTGTTCTGATGCAGTGGAAATTGTTGTTCCTAAACTAGTACTGAATTCGGATGTAACACCAGTCACTGCTGTTGATTGTGATTGAGTTGTTGAAGTTATGGTTTCGACTGATGAACTGACATCATTGGTAGCAGTAATTTCAGTATTAAATGTGCTTGTCGAGGAGCTGGTCTCTATTGTCGATGCTATAGTGCTCACCGACTCTTCACTTGATTCTGTAGCTGTAGCTGTAGCTGTTACTTCAGAGTCAGTAATTGTACTGACAGAACTTAGTGCTATTGTTGAAATTGATTCCTCAGTTGCAGTAGTTACAGTAGATGATGAGATCGTTGTGACGACTGTCGTAGTTGTTAGGATTGGATTTATAAATGTTTCTATAGGAAAAAGTTGAATTAAAATCAAAATAATTCTTGATCGCTTACCATTGACTAAAACAGTTCGATCAACAGCCATTTGCACGGTATCCAATCGATAATCACTGTCATACGTTACATTATTTGCAAAAATAAGATTAGCAAGATTAGAACGTTCTGAAGAATTTAGAGGAACATCTAATGCAACTAGTAACTGTAGATTTGGTAAGAAGACACTCCTATTTAGAGATTCACAATCAGAATTATATTCATCACTAAAGAAAAACTTACTCTGTATCGTACACATCAATGCAAGATTCATTACATGCGATATTCATACTACTCAAAATATTTGCTAACTATTAAACAATAATTATTGTAGAGAAATAATAATGGAGCTTTTTTATTTTACCTGAATTTCCAAAGAACTCGTCTGCGATGAATTGAGAAGCAAGAAACGACTCGATGATATCATTGTGAAATTTAATAAAAGCCATGTTTGACCTGAAATTTTTGAAAATTATATTTCCCCAAAACGCTTAATCCGTGAATGGAATGTTACCAGTCGTGTTCACACAATCACTGTCGTTGAAATAAACGAATGGATGTCCATTACATTGACATGTTTGTTGGTATGGATCAGAAGAATCAACTAGATTGAGTGTTGTTGGACAGACGCAATAACCAGAAATACTACAATTAGCAGGATATTTGCATCCATTGGCACAATCGGATGAATAATCGGTTAGACTGCAAACATTAGTAGTATTAAGAATATTTTCGAACGGTCGTGCTCTGTCTCCTAGAAAAAAATTCATATATACTTGTCTGTATCACTGTCGATCAATATCTTACCTCCGACAGAATAACCAGAAATACATCGACATTGATAGAAACCCGGGATATTTGCACAATATGTATGATCATAACTCATACAAGACGTATTCGAAGAACATTCATTAATATCAGTACATGTACCATTCACATTCTAAAAATAAAACATAAATTAATAATGATCTTTTGCAAATCACAATTATTATATGCATACAAGATAACCAGTTTTACAATTGCAAAGAAAACTTCCGATTATATCAACACAGTACGAACTTTGAAGATCACAATTACTTATATTTCTTGCACATTCATCAATATCTATTAATAAAATATATCCATGAAGACAACTATATAAATTACTTTGGTCAATGAACTTACTTATACAACTACCATTCATTACACTTGTCTCATAACCTGATTTACAAGTACAAATAGCTGTACCATTTGTTGGATCTGCTGCACAATCTTCTGTTACATTATTACATGGACCATTGTTCACTAAAGTTCTTTACTATTTACTTATCTATTCAAAATAAAGAAGATACTTACAACAACTATCTGTTAATCGACTACAATCTACTCCTTCGTAACCAGAAAAGCAGATGCAACTTTCATTTACGTTCGTTGCATTTTTATTACATGTTCCAAAAACACATTCACATAATTGACTACAACTATAACCATAATTTCCATCATCACATGCTACAAATATTTACAAATATAAAATTTGTAATAAAATACTTCAAGAATATCTCTTACGAAGACAAGATTGACCATCAATAGAACGTCGATAACCTGGATATTTATCACAATTACATTCAAAAGTATCATTGATTCGTTCACAGAAATTCGAACATTTATCTCGACACCATGCTATAATACAATCATATGTTTTATTTTATTCTTTCTATATCCTTGAGCTTCACTTACGGAGACAACTACCATTTACATTAACAGTACCATGTATACATAGTGTATGATTACCCATCGTACATGTATCATCCACGCACGAACCTAAAATATCAAGTATCATATAAATCTATTCGAATTCACTAATTATACATACCAGAACAAGTTCCATTTGCATAACTTGCAGGACAATTACAATTATAACTACCATTCGTGTTAATGCACATCTCAGTTTCATTGCAACGGCGAGGAAAACTACCATCACTATTTGGTTCAGTACATTCATCGATATCTAATCGAAATTAAAGAAAATATTTCGAATGATTATTTTTTCTCATGTGATCAATACTCACCAACACATGTTTGACCACTCAGTCGATATCCAGCAAAGCAGTTACATGTGTATGATCCAATCAAGTTAGAACAATTACCATTTTGACATGAATGTGTATTTGCAGTACACTCATCGATATCTATAATATGTTTAAAAAAAGAAAGAATAGAACTCTCTTCGTTTTCATTATAAAAGAATACTGACCAATGCAAGTAAAATTATCTTCAGTTTCATATCCACTAATACATGATCCATTACAATAATATGAATGTCCAAGTCTACTTTGTTCAGTAGCATTTAATGGTATGCATTCGGTGTCATTATTCCAATTGAGTTGACAAGCACTACCAGATGTACAAGCATTGTATGGATTTTGGCATAGATCACCTAATTAAACAATCGGAATCAATGTATGTGATTGTTAGTTTAACAAACCTTCATAAGTATCTGGACAGTTGCAGGATGCTAAACTGTAATGAGTCGATATTGCAGTTGTTTGAGCAAAATTACATGTGCCATTATTTGCACATAGGCAAGCAAAAATTTCCAAATATTGTGTCATTATGAAATTGGTACCGTATTCAATGGTCAATCTATAGATTATCATGAATAAAATCATACAATGAGAGTTATTTATACTTACAAAACTTCAACATAATTATTAGTTGTATCCGGCAGTGGAATGATGATAGCAGCATTGATAATTGTAGTATTACGTTGAGTACCATTGATAGACACAGTTACAATTATATTTGTGGCTCCAGTAATATTAATTGGCAATGTATAATTTCTATCTCCATCACTGACCGGAATATGAATCTCAATATTTAACGAGATATTGATTATTGGTGGTATAGCAGCTGTTGTTATGAATATATTAAAAAAAGAAAAATAGAAATATTAGTTTTTCATTATTTCAATCTAGACTTACCTAGAGTAAGTTTAGATGCTTGTGCTGAATCCATAAGTGATGCTGTAGCTGAACTTGTAAATTTATTTATTCGAATAAGATAATCATGAATACATTCGAAATTTCCGTTGCATGTTTGATTAACAACAGTTTGACTCAAAAGTGGATTTAATTGTGCAAGTATATCCGACGCATTATTATAATACCATTGAACAAATTCTGTCGGCATTATCGGTGTACTATTATCAGGTGTTGTATCACCAGGTACTCTCCCTTATGAAAGAAACAAAAAATTAATTATGCATTGATTGTATTCAAAAAGTAATTTACATGAACGACAAGCATTTAAAACTTCGGCATCATTATTGAAAAATGTTCGATTAACTACAGTAGATATAGTTGTAATATTGCCCGTGTTTTGTTCAATTAAATCATCGCTATAATCTCCATTGAAATTGCCTGCTAAACCTTCGATTTGTTCGCGAAATTTCTGAGGTAATGTCAATGAACATTCAAGATTCTCTCCGATGATTTCAAATTGTATTGATAAACCTATTGAGAAAAGTGATCAGACAGTTTTTTTTATGCTATATCATTAAATCAATATCGATAGATTATTACCAGACCAAATCGTTAGAATTAACTGTGGTACAGTTACATTTCCAAGTTCACGTGTTGTTTGTTGAAGTCGATAGATATATCGTTCTGTATTCTGTGCACTTGTATCTGTTAAATTAGCATTTGTATATTCATAATTAAGATTATTTGCTAAATCATCTGACAATGAGATATCGTTTATAGTACAACCTTACAAAGAATGATAGTAGAATTATTCGAACAAAAAGAAATAAAACGATCCTACTGAATTGACCATTGTCATTGCTAATTTCAAAAGTATAATTGAGAGCAATAATTGAATAACTTGTAAATATTGAACCGTAGCCTTTTGTTCGTTCGATGTAAGACAATGCAGGTGCAACATATTTCGATCGAACATAGACTTTAAATAAATCATCAGGATAGATGAGATCAAGATCGCCAGATACATTAAGAAAATTGTATTCAGCACGAATTCGTGCTGTTTCAGTTGTTTGTGCAAATACAAAAAGACCTTGAACATGACATGTATATCGACCATTATCAATCGTTGTTATATGAGGATCACCATTGAATGTCACTGTAAATGAAAATATTCTCAATGATATTAAAATTTAAAACGAGAGATTACCAATAGCTGGTGGTCGATATCCATTGCAAGTACTTGCTGGATGTAGTTGATAATAGAATTGACATGTATTCCAATCGGGATATCCGTTAATATAACTTGGTGAACAACATTGATCATGAAATGAAATTCGTCGTTGCCAAGCATATGGCCAAAATAGAAGATACGGATCGGATAGAACTGAACCAGCCAAAGGACCAGATGTTATCAAACTCCATGTGTACCAACTATAGCAACAGGACTAGAAGAAAATGATATCGTATCATTGGAAAAAAAAACATATGAATTCAGCAAGAGTATACTTGTGATCGCATCATTCTCCAATCCCAGCCCGTACTCCAAAATCGATATGTCCATGCAATAACTCTCGGTGCATAGCAAATAATACCTTGCATTGCTTCATAATAAGTTTCACTAGATAAAGGACCAAAACGATTATCTGCCAATGCTTGTCCTAATGTACATGGACATGGAAATCGTGGATTATTTCTACAGTAGAAAAAAAAATCTTTATCTGATAAATTACACTGATCAATTATAAGACATACAGTTCATCATTTAGATTTCCCGTTGGATTCAATGTATTCACTCGTGTTTCCTGTAAAAAGCTCACTTCACAGTCAGTTAAAAATCGACCACCAACATAAAAATTTCGTCGTCCACGTTGTGCTGAAAAACATTATTACAAAATAAACAGCTTACATTGAAATACAATGTCACATACTGAGAAAAGCAGCATTTTGATTATTCAATGGATCGTTGAATATTTGTGTATTACCAGTTGTTCCACGATAACCAACAAAAGGTTTCAAACCAGCTAAATTATTTGTTAAATTACTGTAATCAAATGCAATATAAGATCGAAGAATAGGATAACTGTAATATGAATATTCATATGTATTGATTAAATACGCCGAAAATGATAAACTCTGTTAAATAATCAGATTTCATTCCAAATATATATGTACAACAGCCATAATACTTACAATCGATTGACTTAAATAAGGAACTTGATAGATAAGTTTATCCCAATTAACTCGAACGACTCGAGCTGCAGCGAAATCCAATGGACAGGATGTTGTCGGACATGCTGCGTTAACAACTGATCGAACAATAGAATAATATTCACTTAAACTGCTATTGACACTTCCATCTGTTGAACTAAACCAATTGATTGTAAGCGTTGAAACACTCTATATGATCGAAATGTCATTAGAAGGTACGTATAGGAGTACAAAGAGTAAACTGCTTACTGAATTATAGATCATGTCGGCCCAAAATGGTGCAATGATAGCTTGGTTATTAATTTGTCGAAAATTAGTACTTGTCATTGTTCGACTATAATAATCTGTACCGAAAGAAATATAACCTTTGCTGGATATCTATTTAAAAAAAAATTAAATCATTACAAAGAAACAAGACAATTATACCCAAATACGACGATATGTTTGACCGAAAAAGTACATTGAGTCCGGTAATGGATAAGAAACCATACGTATACCGGAATCTCGTGTATTCGTTGGTGGAATAACGGTAAGTGCTAGTTGAAATAAAAATGATTGCATTGCCTGTAGAAAAGAAAATAGATGAAGAACTTACTTTCACAAGGTGGAGACGTAGAACATGTTTCATTTTGTAAAGCATTTCCGCCTCCACAGAGACTACTATCGCAACTTTGACTACTAACGGAATCAATACATGATCGTATCACAATTCGATAGGCATCTCCACAATCGGGTGTACAGTTTGTTAGTGGTACCCAAGTTGTCCATGCACAATCTGTAAAATAATATCAAATGATAATGATACTTTTGCTAATGGAAAGAGATTTTACTTCGTGGTCTTGTTGTTGTCGTTGTAGTAGCAATAGTGGTGGTACTAGTCGTCGTTATTACAGTAGTAGTTGCTTCAGTTGTTGAACGAATCATTGTTGTAAATATAGATGTTTCTTCTGCAGCTGTTGATGATTCAGTCGTTGTAATTGTAGTAGATGTTGATGTCGGTTCAGACGTAATCATTTCTGATGTTGTTCTCACTGTAGTATTGCTACTAGCTGATGTCGATTCAAATCCTTCAGTAGTCATCTCAATAGATGTTGCTTCAGTTGCATCTACGTCTGTAGTAGCACTTGTAGGAACAGTACGAGCTGATGTTAATTCTTCAGTAATGTCCGCTCCTGTTACTGTGCTTGTCTGAATAATATTAATCGATGTTGATGCATCTGTTCTGGCACTTTCAGTAGAAACTGAACTGAAAACATCAGTTTCGGCTGTGTTTGCAATAGTGGAATATAGACTCGTAATTATTCCTAAATAAACAATGCATCATGTCGATTGTATCGAACTTAATAAATTACATACCTGTTTGTGTGGAGCTACTAGCTGACGTGCCAGATTGCTCAGTTGATGGTGATTCTGTTCGTTGTGATGTTACTGTTGAATTATTCGTAATGTCAGTCGAAGTCAATTCAACTGTTATCGTTGTTTGAGTTATTTCTGTTGTAGCTTCGGACGTGCCTGAATAGGTCGAATAAATTTATTTCAATGACAAAATTCATTAGCTAAGGGCGTGGTTTTATTATTTGTTACGTAGACAGCTCAATATACGAAAAAAAAGTGCTTGCAGCAACTTTGATGGTTTTTATGTCTCAAATAGTGAAAGCTTTTAAAATCTTGAAAGTAAAAACGGAACAAAAGGAACGAAAAAAAAATAGTTTGATCAGACACATGCATGTCAGGTACAAGCTATATGTAATTGACCAATATTTTCTAAACTTTTCTTTAAAAGTCGAACTACACATACTTCCGTCTTCTATTTCACCACTACCATCCACAGTTGTCAATTGTAGTGAATTTACATTCCAAGTAACTGCACGTGCATGACGTTGAAGTATATTTTCATTGACAACTGGTACTGATATCGATGGAATAATATCATCAGAATCTGCAATCCGATAACCTTCGCCAACGGATGATTTCTGTGCATTGTTGTTATCGCGCGGTGGTTGAAAACGTGTATCCGTATCGTCACCATCGGCACCATTATCTGCTGATACTAATTCACGAATTTTTCCATTTAAACTCGCATAAACATTTTGATTATATGCACTATTCCATTCATCAGTTTCATAATCGTAAGCACCTAGAAAACACAATATTGTACTTCGGATTTTTTTCTTTTTCTTATTATTATTCGACAATTTTTCGAAACCTATGAAATAAAAGATTATAAAAGAAAAACTAACTTTTCGTCTTCTTCGTTTTTTTCTGTTATTATTTACTTTAAGTACCGTCCTCTAGACGATATACCTTTCTTTCTCGTTATTCGCAATTCCTTAGATAAACAAGATCAATCAATGATTTGCAATCGTATAACTGCACAAATTCATTTTCTTGTACAAATTTTCTTTCAGTTTACCTTGTCGATTTTGAGCACAGATGATATTTGTCAGCGACGATAATAAACTAATAATTAATAAATATTCGATCAATGAAATTCGACGTTTTGAATTCATGATCTAAAATTTTTAATCAAATGAACAAATCATAAATTCTCGTTTTGTTCTCTATTGCCGAAAAAAAAATAAACGAATAAAAAAAAGAAATCAAAACGAGCCTTGTAAAGAAAAGGAATGAGCAAAACAAAATGATTTCTACAAAAACTTTCATCAAAGATTTAACGAAGAGAAGAATAAAGAAACATTTTAAACGAGGAGGCGAGAGAGAAGAGAGAAGAGAGAGAGAGAGAGAGAAATTTTTTCTTCACTTTCATTACTACTGAATCTCTTCCTGCGATTGATTCGGTGCATAAGAATATGTACATGATGTTATATTCTGATATACTTATATCAACATTTGTTCTGTTTATCATGCTCTGAGCGAAAGAAAAAAGGCTCTCGAAGATTTCTTATTTCAGTAGATTGAATAACTATTCGGTTCGTTTTTCTCTTTCGTCTCTCTCTCTCTTCTTTCTCGTAGTAAGTGAGCGTTAAAACAAATAACAAATACGTTGAAAAGCAGTATGATACTATATGTGACTTGAGTATCTTTCGCTAAGTTGCACATTATATACGAAAAAGCAACGTCTAGAATCAATATTTTGTTTTTTTTCGCTGATTTTTCTTTTCAAATAACAAAATCCTTTACGAACATTTGTTTTCATTTTTCAAAATGAAATTGTCATGACTTCCTTTTTCGATAATGTTATTGCTTAAGAAACTGATACTGATTAGTTATTGCACAGTTCGTTTTGTTTGAAAAGCAGCAAAATTTAACCAAAAAAAAACGTACATAGATCAATTTTCAACAACTAAATCTCGTTTTACAAAACTAAAACAGATTTGAAAAGAAAATAAAAATTTAAAAATGTCAATCTTCTGCTTTGAATGAAACCTCTAAGAATCTGATCTTTCTCGAAGAACAATATAAGCGACATCAGAGAAGTCGAATAACCATTCAAGATTATTTAGTTACTGTTTATATAGAAAAAGAACAAAAAAAAACGACACGATTGAACAAAATTTGATTCATTTCCCTTTTTTGTTCTCTTCATCTTTCATGTACAATCGACATGTCGGCATTTTTATATAGGTACACTTGAGTTTATGCACACGTTTGCTTTTAAATTACGTTGTCAACAAGTTAAAAATTTATCGCATAATGATGAAGCATACAAAGTATTGGAACAAATCGAACGAGTCAGTTATTTTGGACAACACTCGAAAAGAAAAGAGCACAGTTTTATCTACTTTTTCTTCTCTCTTCATAATATTCTCAATAAATCAATGTCGTTTGATTTTTATTGAAATGAATGAGTAATCAATAATTTTCTAAGAATATTCACTGAATATATATATATTTATTACATTTATATATCCGTAGAAGTAGTAAAAAAAACCTTAGGTAAAATTAAATATATGTTGTTTTCGTTTACGAGTAAAGATAAACATTGAATCTGCTTAGATGAAGCACGTAAGATTCCTCTTTGGCATGTTTTTACTTCTGGTGGTTGCGAACGTGTATGTAAAATGATTCGAAAGAGAACGAAAAATAAAAAAATGATCAAGGTAATCGATTTTTAAAACAAAACTTGCTTGTTTACAGAATTAATCCGAAAGAGCAAACAGATTCGTTCTTTTTTTAATGCGACAACTATATTTTGTCCCACGTCGATCACATTGAAGTTCAAAGGAATAATATTCCTTTCGTTTCGTTTGAAGAGAAGAGGAAAAAAACGAGAGGCTTTTTTTTAAAAACTCAAGTGTGTTTCCTTGGTCGAATGGCCTTCGAGTGTGCTCGGTGCAAAAGTGCCGTGAAAATAAGCGGTTTTTAACAATTTTATTTTATTCAGTTGAATGAATATTTATATTCTCATTTTTCGATACGAAATTTTTTCAAAAAAAAAAGCTTTTTTTTTTCTTATGTACTTTAACGCAAATAGATATTAGCGATGTTTTTTATCTATAATAAAAAGTCAATATGAAGAGAATATGCGTGCAGTTGACCTAGTATTATTTTCATTCTTATCTTTTTTTTAATCTCTACTCATCAACACTGATAAAAGGGCGCATCGAAATTGTTAAACATGTCTATTGAAATAAAAATAAATAAATAAATGTTACCAGATTTAAAAAGTTTTCAAGTATGGTTTGTCACTGGCTCACAAACACTCTATGGTCCCGATGTTCTAACACAAGTCGATGAGAATTCATCGAATATTGCATCAGCATTGAATCAAGACGAACTGATTCCTGTTTCGATTATTTTCAAACCAGTTGTGAAATCAGCCGTTGAAATCAATGATTTATGTCTATCAGCCAATTCTAATAAGTCATGTATTGGTTTAATTCTTTGGATGCATACATTTTCTCCGGCTAAAATGTGGATTAACGGTTTGAAATTACTTCAAAAACCATTTGTTCAATTGCATACACAATTCAATCGTGATATACCATGGAAAACGATTGATATGAATTTTATGAATTTAAATCAAAGTGCACATGGTGATCGAGAATTTGGTCATATTTGTTCACGTATGAGAATCAATCGAAAAGTTATAACAGGCCATTGGGAAGAACAACAAGTTCGAGAACAATTAGCCGTATGGACACGTGCGGCAAGTGCTTGGGCCGATTGGCAAGGTGCACGTTTTGTTCGATTTGGTGATAATATGCGCGATGTTGCTGTTACTGACGGAGATAAAGTTGAAGCCGAATTAAAATTTGGTTATTCAGTGAATACACATGGCATCGGAGATTTACGTTTAGTTATTGAACAAGTTAGTGAAAGTGATGTAGATAAATTATGTGAAGTCTATTTACAAGAATATGATGTTGTCGAAGAATTGAAAAATGAACGAAAAGATTCATTACGAGAAGCAGCAAGAATTGAATTAGGCATTCGAAGTTTCTTGGAAAAAGGCAACTATAAAGGTTTTACTGATACATTCGAAGTAATGAAAAAAAAAACATTATGTAGAAATTCAATATCTTTTGTTTGGTAGGATTTACATGGTCTTCGACAATTGCCTGGTATTGCTGCACAACGATTGATGCGTGATGGTTATGGTTTTGGCGGTGAAGGTGATTGGAAAACTGCAACATTGGTACGTGCATTGAAAATTATGAGCATCGGTCTTAAATCAGGTGGTGCATCATTCATGGAAGATTATACCTATCATTTAGAAAACAATAATGAACTCGTTCTTGGTGCACATATGCTCGAAGTATGCCAAAGTATTGCATCAAAAAACGCAAAACCATCCTGTGAAATTCATCCATTGGGTATTGGTGGCAAAGAAGATCCTGTTCGACTTGTATTTACGGCTGAATCGGGTCCAGCTATCAATGTTTCACTTGTCGATTTAGGTAATCGATTTCGTTTAGTTATCAATGAAGTCGATGCTGTACAACCATTAGCATCACTTCCTAAATTACCTGTTGCACGTGCTGTTTGGAAACCGAAACCTGATATGCGTACAGCTTGTACAGCATGGATTCTTGCTGCTGGCGCTCATCATACAGCGTTTAGTCAAGCTGTTACATCGGATTATATCCGAGATTTTGCTGAAATGGCTGGCAATCTTGAATGTATTGTCATTGGCGAACAAACAACAATTAATAATTTAAAAAATGAATTACGTTGGAATGATGCTTATTATTTAATTAATAATTCATAGATTTATTTTATTCAATTGAGATTAGAACGAGAGAAAAAATGGATGTTTGTCTTGTTTTTTTTCCGTAAACGTAAATATGTCACAGGGATTAAAGAAAAAAATACAAATAAAAATTTTCAAACGAAAAAGCAAATAGATGTGTTTATATGTAAAGTCACCAGAATAAATTTGCTTCATCGTACAATTGTTAATTCAGAAGCTAAACGACAAATTAAACAGGTATTAGAAAAAAAAACAAGAACAAGGAATGAATACAACTTACAGTAAACCCGCCTGTCGATTGCGTATCAATATGTGCGCGTGGTAATTTTAAATTCGGATTAATAACTTCAAGCATTTCATTGTCTTCAAATAGATCATCTAATGGATCATGAAATGTCGTGGTTATATCTTCATCATCGATAATTGCATCAAGTTCATCGATTGGATCGTCACTATTCGATGTTGTCGTTATTGATGATGATGTTGTTGTCAATGTTGGTAAACTTGATAGGATAGCACGTGTATCAGGTCGTGTTATTGTTGCACGAAGGTTAGCACCCATTGCTTGATCAAGTTGTTTGAAAAATGTACTATTCATTGTTTCACGTGGATCAAGATCATATGTTGCTCGATATGTTGAACGTTCGCTGTCGATTGATGAATTTTCTTGTTCACTGGAAAAGGCTGTATTCGATGATGAACTACTCAAATAAGTTTGAACATTTTCAGCTGTAACACTTGTTGGAACTTGTGCACGAGGTAAATGCCAAATACGTCGAATACGAAAATCATCTCTGAGAAAAAAAAAATCAAATGATAATTGCTGAAAACATTCAATTCGAATTGTTATTACTCTGCTTTCGGGTGTCGTCGTCTTCGCCAAACAGCAAGTAACAATAAACAACATGTTATCGCACAGAAAAGTCCAGCTAAACCAGCTAATACACCGATAACTATCGGTGTCCAACGTGATGGTAATGCTGTTGTTGATAATACTGGTTCGTCGGTTTCGGGAAGACAGAATTCTCCTGAATAGGTTACTGACGAATTTTGCGAATTGGCATAACAAGAACATGAACCAATATTATTTGTTATTTCGCATCTGCCACGTCGCTCATTTGTACCACAGAGATCACAAAGATCATAGAAAAAGCATGCACTTATATTTCTCATTGGTACTGAAAATTACAAAATAGACTCGTTTTTTTGCCTTCTAAATCAAAAGATATTTACCTGTTAGATTATCACATTTACCCACAGAAACTAATTCATAGCCTAGACTTGTCGTCGTATTTTCTAAGACTTGAGCTATTTGTGTTTGAATAGTCATATTTTCATTCGTAATCATTTCAATTGTTAGATCGATTTGACCTTGTTCATTACACCCAAGTGAACTACTCGTAATATTCAGACTGTAAATTTGATTGCTAAATGTTGCATTCAATCGTGATAAGATCTATTTTCGAGAAAATAAAGTAAAAAAATATATTTAAAAACAATTGATTCTACCGTATTAGTGACATTTTCTTGATCATCACAATCGATTGTTATATGATATGTCGATACACCAGAAAGACCTGTCAAATACAAATTAATTGCAAAAGAAAAAACGAGATCAAAATTATTATTTACCTCCTCCATTTCCGTCAGGTCGAAGTTGACAAACACCATCTTTATAGTAATATTTATCCGATTGACAAGCACAATCAAATTTGTTATCAGCTAACTTGATTAAACGCAATGGATCGTTACAATAACAACTTGCATCAGGATCGGTTGATGATGTTTTATTTGTACATTTACCACCACCACAATCGATACCATTCGCAGCACATTGATCATAAATCATGCACACTTGATTTTCTTTTACTGCAGCATACATTAGATTTGGATCTCCGCCAGGTGCATAGCCATACACACATCGGCATTCATATGAACCTTTGAGATTGACGCAATAAGAACTACTATAGTTCGAACAAGCACTACTATTTTCACATTCATTAATATCAATACAGGCATTCGTATTCTAGAACGAGAACATTTGTAGAAATTGAATCGATCGAATTCATATCTATTTTTACATTTTCTGCTGATTTCTTATAACCAGATTTACATGCGCAAATATAAGATCCAATTGTATTTACACAATATGTTGTATCATCGGGACAAATATTTTCTCGATCAGGCGCTAGAATACATTCATCAATATCTATTTAAATGAAAACTCAAAAGTATTTTAGCAATCTATTAAATCTTGTGAATTTAACCTTCGCAGTCGTTATTAGTTGCATTCACTTGATATCCTGATTTGCACAGACAGTCATATGCATTTCTTGTGATATTTTCATCGCTGTTGACTGGAGCAAGTTTACAGAATCTATTCGAATAAGTTGTATTGCATAACAATTCAGCTAGAATTATTTACAATAGAGATCATTTTGAAAATTATCTTCTCTACCTCTTGCACAATAGTTTATATATTGATCACATTTATCACCTGTATAACCATTTGCACAAATACATCGTTCACTTGAAGTACTAGCAATTGGATTACATATGCCAAAAACACAATCACACAGAAATGCACAATTAGGACCAGCTAGACCGGTTTCACATGCTAATATAACAAACCAATAGAATATTTTTATTTAAAAGAAAATTTCCTTACTTGCACAATTAAATGCATGATCCAAACTTGAACCAGGAGGACATGAACAATTATAGCCTTTTTCATTAGAACTCAATGTACCATTTTGACAATAGCCAGCAAATAAACTATTACATGTATTCGTTATGTTATCATAAGTTTGAGTACGATATTCGCAAAACCATTCATTTGTCGATTGGCTTTGACAAATATTTGTCATGTTATTACATATTATACCAGATCCAGGATCAAGAGCACAACCATTTGATGAATTGATGAAACCAGACATACAATCACAGATACATTGATCACCGACATCAACTCCTATTTCATATTTTCCTGTACATGGTAATACGCCGCCAGAGTAAAGTGTTGCATTGTTACAATTTTTTTGTTCTTGAAAACATAATCAAATAGTTTTAATATTCGATTCTTCAAAAAAAAAGAAATTAGATACGTACGAACACAAGTTGTTCCATCGAATACAGTATAATTACGGCATTGACAAAAATATCGCTTCGGTTTCAGTTCAGAATTTTGACATGCACCATTAGCACCACAGATTGTATCATTACAAACCGTTTTAACTAAAAATTCACATATGAATGCGCATATAGAATCAAAAAAAAACAAGAAATTTTCTTACATAAACATTGTTGAACATCTTGATTGAAACTATAACCTTCTTTACAACAGTTTGAACTATTTGAACAGCTAATATTCGTTCCAGCATAAACACAAACAAATGGTGCACGTGTATCATTAAAAGATATTTCAGTTTTATTCGTTATACAGGTAATATTACTGACGAAATTCAATCGACATGCTGACATATCATCACAATTAACAGATCGTTCACAATATTCACCGGCAGCTGTAACATCACAAACACAAAATAGAACACTAACACTTGATGATAAAAGGTCTTGATTTCTCCAAGTAGGACTTCCATAGACACATTCATTAACAATTAGCTGAATTTTTTGAGATGTTGTTGCATTTGTTTTATCATCAATGGCAATAATTCTATAAAAAAATAAATGTGTTTTTTTTTGTCTTCTACTCCTCAAGAATATTTTCATTTATCACTTACGATGGTTGCAGTTGACTACGAGTGTCAATATTATATTTAAAGTAGCAATTGTAATTATTATCTCCTGTCGATGTACAATTTCGTAATTCGCTTACATTATTTTCACGTAAGAAAACTGATCCAATAAAGTCACTGTTAAGAGTGACTGCGACCGATGTCAGTGTATTATTATTATAGATTTGATCATGTGGAATAGAAAATAAATATGTATACGGTGTATCGTATGATGTTGGTGTTGTCAAATATATTTTTGGATAATTTTTACGTGAATATTGAACAGCCATTTGATAATCTGTTGCACTTTTAACAGTTAAACTTGCTAATACAGGCGATTGAGTAAGAATTGTATCTTGTGCACAAAAATTGTATATAGACGATTGTTCATTAAATGGACAAGATGAATTTTTGATGAATGTTCTATATGATGATGATGCACTATTATTTAACCATGTGAGAATGTCTTGTTGATTATTTCGATAGGGTACAAAATCATTATTTAATGCACCTGAAAAACAAAAACAGCAATGCACATATATATATATATCTTGATAATCTTCTTACTTCGATTGCAATGTTGATTATCATCTCCTGAACCCGAACTGACAGCTAAACCTTCGACACTGTCTGTGTACTTGCCTGGTATTAAAAGTGTACATGCAAGATTATTTGTTATCAAATAGCATTGTATGGCTAAGCCAGTCCATGTTGAAATTGTTAATTTAGGTACTTGAATATTCGATGAATTTCGACTATTTTGACTCCAACTAGTGGCAACTATTGTATCATTTTCTTTGATCATTGAAAATGGTATATTTGATGATGTGCTGCTAAGACTCGACGGATAATAGAAATGTTCGGCGTAATCATTCGAAAGATTAAATGGTGTGCCGATTATATTTGCACTTTTAATTGTATATTTAACACCTGAAAAAGTAAATGATGATATAAAATAGTTTGAATATAATCATAGCTTACTAAATTCGTAGGTTTTAGCAGGATTGATACCGATATCGAGGATGACTTCGTTATTTGATCCAAGATACATGGAAAACGATGAAAAATAGGTTATATTTCGACCATAAAATGTATCGACACGTAAACGTGCAGTGGTTGTATCAGTTCGAGCAACGATTGAAAATAATTCAATAGCTTCGACAGGTTTTAAGAAATCTTCAATACGACTATCAGGTTGTATAGCTGTTGAATTAGCCTCGCTTGTTGTTTGTGCATAAACAAATGAACCATAAGCATTACAACTGTATGATGTACTATCATCGGATGTTTGAATATGTGGATCACCGCCAAACCATGCTGAAAAACAAATTTACCTATTTAACAAATAATCGATCAATTGATTATCTACTTTGATCAGGTGGTTGGTAATTATCACATGTACTAGCAGGTCGTAGTTCATAATATAAATTACACCAATTTATCCAATCGATACTACCATTTTTTGCAATACAACAAGCATCACTATACAGACGAATAATAAAACAAAATGAATATAAACAACAGAAGATCTACCGTTCTTTAATTCGTTGCGGTTGATTACTACTATATCTTAGCGATTGTAATGCTGCATCATCAAGAACTGAACCAGCAAATTCTCCGGATGTAATTAAAGATCCATCGATTTCATAGCAACAAGTCTATAGAAAATGATTTTCTTAGTTTCATTTTCATCGATATATATATACTAACTTGTTGGTATATTTCAATCTCAGAAGTTTGTGGTTGAAAAGCACCCAATGGGACAAAACAAGCGACACGATTACTTTTTTCTAGACGATTTTCACTGTTCATTTTATAGAAACGAAAATCCGTCGAAGCTTGTTCATACGAACACGGACATGGATTACGTTTGACCGCACTAAATAAATTTCGAAATAAATTATTATCTGTTTTAAAAAAAGAAAGATCTTACGTCAAATTCGGTGTTGCTCCATATAAAATATCCGTATATTTTTTCCAATACCATTGTTCACATGGACTCAATACTTTCGAACTTAGAAAATATGTTTGCGTCATTGAATTTGCTAATTGAAATAAACAAAACAAAATGTTGGGTCGTTTTCAATAGAAAATACATACATTTAATGAAATCTGTTATTTTATCCGTAAATGAAACACTATTTTGATGTGAAATATTTCCTTCGGTATGATAACCGATAACAACCGGTTGATAATCTGCTTGAATTGTCGATGTATTAAATTCGTATTCGAATCGAAGATATGAATTCCAAAATGTAAAGTTACTACTAGGTCCGTTCATAAGATATGCGACAAATTTGATTTTCTACATATATCAAAAATTAGCATATACTAAAAAAAGCATTATTTTCTTTTCTTACATCATATGATGAGTCCGCTGCAACTGATATAGTGTCGAGACCAGTTATCAATTGTTCCCATTCAATTTCAACGACACGATAGACAGCTGCTTCAGTTGCAATAGCTGTTTGATTCTGATCGACCACTGTTTGCAAAACTTTTCCCCAAACACCACTAGTATCACCTTGTTCGCTAAATAAGCCATTATAGATGAAAGGCTACAATCATAGATATAGATAATAATGAAATTTCGGGTTTTTTTCTCGAAAATTTACCGTAATTGTTGTTTGATCGATATAAACAAGATTTGTCCAAAATGGAGCTATATACGGTACATTTGGTAAATCATTAATTGATGGTTGAATTCCATAAAATGGCTTGTCGAGTGTTACATATCCTTTATCCGTTACCTAAATGAATCACTTCAATCCTTAAACGATACCTTTAAATTACTGAAAATATCTTACCCAAAGTATTTTGTGAGTAACCGATTCGTTCGTAAATTGATAGGGAAATGGTAATGGCACAGGTGTCACTCGCATATTTAAATTGTTCGAATTGACAGTAGAATTAAATGGCACTTGCGTCACTAAATAAACGACAACATATTACATATTCAACACACATACAAGACAGCTTACATGGACACACTGGAGTACAAGCTATACTTCTTCTTTGCGTTCGACGAGTTCCATTCGTACAAATATATGTTGTGTCGACCAACTGAGTGGCTACTGCAGAATCATTACAAAACGTACTTGAATTCGATAAAACGCAAGATGACACGGTCTCATTTCGTGCAGTACATGCTAAACAAACATTTACAAAATAACTTCAAGTATGATAAACGACACTCACTTGATACTGGTATACCAGTTGTTATTCTTGCTGATGTTATCGTAGTACTGACAGTTGTAACACGAGTGGTATCAGTACTTGTCAATGTCGCTGAACTAGTACCGGTAGACGACGCTTCAGTTGTTCCCACACTTTCTGACGTTGAGGCTGTTGCACTTGACGTTCCACCAGTGCCAGTGTATTCTGTAGTTGTCGTTGTTTCTCCTGTTGTCCTACTTCCAGTACCAACGGTAGTGGTTGAGCTTGTATCAGTGCCAGTATATTCTGTTGATATAGTGGTTTCTCCTATTGTACTGCTTCCAGTACCAATTGTTGTGGTTGACGTTGAAACTGTGCCTGTAAATTCCG
>Ga0209930_1000467_pt1 | contig 102447 bp, 104 predicted proteins | sample ThiBiot_500_biof_2_FD_183948 | JGI IMG/M metagenome (GOLD analysis project Ga0209930, IMG submission 183948) | Wastewater bioreactor microbial communities from Cape Town, South Africa - Thiocy_cont_500_biof (SPAdes) | ecosystem: Engineered > Bioreactor > Thiocyanate-remediating >...
CGACGGCGTGGTCACCGTGTCGCAGCTCATCGCATTCACCCACTTCCAGCTCCGCGTCGTCGCGGGCCTCACCGTCCTCAAGGAGACGATCTGACATGGCATCCGTCGAAAGCGCCGAGCGCGTCATCCGCTACCCCGATCTCGTCCGTCCGAACGAGTTCACCCAGGCCGAGCTGGGCTGGGTCCCATGGCTCGAGCCGAAGGCGGTCGAGGACCTGACCGACGAGGACTACGCCGGCCTCGTGGAGCGCGCGCGGGCGGGGAGCCCGTACTTCCGGCTCCTGGTGCGGGATCCGGTCGTGCTCGGAGCGCGCACCCGCGCGGACAACGACATCTTCTACAACACGGACGCGGGGCTCGGTCGCGCGGAACGCGAGCTCTCCGCAGCCGCCACGTCACGGACGAACGGATGCCTGTTCTGCGCGTCCGTCCACTCCCGGTTCGCGTCGCTGCAGGCGCCGTCGCGCCGCGACGACGTGCAGCGGCTCCTGGACGAGGGGATCGACGGCGAGCAGGACGACCGGTGGACGGCCGTGATCGAGGCCGCAGCCGCCCTGACGGCCACGCCGTCGCACTTCGGACCGGCGCATGTCGCGGCGCTGCGGGACGCGGGACTCGACGATCAGGCGATCGTCGACGTCGTGCAGAGCGCGGCGTTCTTCAACTGGGCGAACCGCCTCATGCTGTCGCTGGGCGAGGCCACCCCGCCGGCAGAGTGATGCCCGCGCCGGGGGTCACTCCCCCGGCGCGGTCTCTGCGGGTGCCGCGTGCTTGCGCGGCACCATGAACCACTCCACGAAGCGTTGCGCGCGCCCGTCCGGCGCGAACCACACCTCCCAGATGTTGTGGTAGTTCTGCTGTCCGGGGTACTCCACGTGACCCTTGATGATGCCGAGGCGCTCGTCCTCGATCAGCACCTCGAAGCCGTACGTCGGGTGGGTGCCCTCATCCTCTGGCCATCCCTCGATGATCGCGTCGATCCCGCGCACGGGGTCCGGGTCGTCGGGGCGGAACCAGTACTCCGCGTCGTCGGTGAAGATCGCCCTGACATCGTCGGGATCGTTCGACTCCCACGCCTTCAGGTATCCGTCCAGCCACTCACTCGCTCGCGACATGCTCCGTGTCTACTTCATCCCGCCGCGCCACGCCACCCCTGGACACGGCGGGGACGATACGCCCACGCAACATCGCCCCGGCTGGAATGGTCGTCCCGACCGATTGGCGATCATGACCCACCCGACGACACTGCCCCTCCCTCGACCACGACCGGCGCGCTCCCGGAGCACCGTGCGGCCGTGGGCCACCGTCGCGACCATCGCCGCGCTCGGCTTCGTGGCCGCGCTGACGCTCCTCCCGCGACGCTTCGTCGCCCCGCTCCACGAGCTGTTCCTGACGTGGACGGATGCGCACGCCCAGCAGCTGCTCGCGTGGTTCCCGCAGGCCGACACCGAGCAGGTGCTCAACGCGTTCCTGTTCGCCCCGCTCGGAGCCGCGCTCGCGCTGCTCTTCGGACGGCGGCTCTGGCCCGCGGCAGTGCTCGTGTGCTTCGGGCTCTCGGCCGCGGCCGAGTACGCGCAGATGCGCATCCCGGGGCGCGTATCCGATCCGCACGACATCGCGTGGAACACGCTCGGCGCCGCGGTGGGGACCGCGGTCGTCGCGGTGGGCTACCTCCTCGCGGCGATCGCCCGGCGGGTGGCGGCGGCTACCCGCCGGGCAGGGTGACGCGGACGACGAGTCCGCCCCCGGCGCGCGGGACGACCTCGAGCTCGCCGTCGTGGGCGGACGCGATGGCCGCCACGATCGCGAGACCGAGACCGGAGCCTCCGGTCCCGTCCGCGCCGCGGATGCGCCCGGCACCCCGCACGAACGGCTCGGTGAGGGTGGCCGCCGTCGCGGCATCGATAGGCGCGCCGCTGTTCTCCACCAGCACCGACGCTCCGGCCGCGGTGGTGTCGAGCGCCACGCGGACCTCGCCGCCGGTCGTGTTGTGGACGACCGCGTTGTGCACGAGGTTGGCGATGAGTCGCTGCAGCAGCGTCCGCTCGCCCTGCACGGCGGCGGCTCCGCCGACGGCGATCCGGATGCCGCGGACCTCCGCCTCCGCCGCTTCCTCTGCGACGGCATCCGCCACGAGAGCTCCGAGATCGACCGGGACCCGCTCGATGCCGCCCCCGCGTCCCAGGCGGGCGAGCGTGAGAAGAGCCTCGGTGATCTCGATCGCGCGATCGTTCGTGGACGCGACCCGCTCCAGCACGACGTCGACGTCGCGCCCGTCGGGGTCGGCCCTCGCGACCTCGACCATGGTGCGGATGATCGCGTGCGGCGTCCGCAGCTCGTGCGAGGCGTTGGCCGCGAAGCGGCGCTCCTCGTCGATCGTCTGCTGCAGGCGGGCGAGCATCGCATCGAACGTGTCGGCCAGATCGGTGAGCTCGTCCCCGGGCCCCGGCAGGTCGATGCGATGGTCGAGGGAGCCGTCGCGCGCGAGCCGCGCGGCGGCGGTGATCCGGTCGAGCGGCCGCAGGACGACGCCGGCGAGCAGCCACCCGCCGACGAGTCCCAGCACGGCGAGTCCCGCGATCGTCCACCAGGCGTACTTGACGAACACCTCGAGGAGGTTCGAGCGGTTCGGCGCATAGCCACCGCTCGCCTGGAACAGGGCGCCCTCGGGCACGAAGCGCAGGAGGAGCAGACCGACGGCGAACAGGGCGATGCCCGCGACGACGACGAGTCCCGCGTAGCTGAGGGTGAGCTTGACCCGCACGGACGGCCCGCGGGGGCGCGTGGACTCAGCCGGCATGGGCGGGGGCTGCGGCATCCGTGGGCGCGGCCGCGCGGTAGCCGACGCCCGGCACCGTCTCGATGACCCACGGCGCACCGAGGCGCTTGCGGAGCGTGGAGATCGTGATGCGCACCGCGTTGGTGAAGGGGTCGGCGTTCTCGTCCCACGCCCGTTCGAGGAGCTCCTCCGCACTGATCACCCCGCCACGAGCGCGCAGGAGCACCTCGAGGACCGCGAACTGCTTGCGGGTGAGCGGCACGTAGTGCCCGTCGCGGAACACCTCGCGGCGGAACGGATCCAGCCGGACACCGGCGAACTCGACGATCGGTGGGATCCCGTCTGCCGTCCGGCGTCCGAGCGCCCGGAGCCGCAGCACCAGCTCGCGCAGGACGAAGGGCTTGGTGAGGTAGTCGTCGGCGCCGTTCTCGAACCCCGCCGCCTTGTCGTCGAGGCGGTCGGCCGCGGTGAGCATGAGGATGCGCGGGCTCGGCGGCTCGCGGACCAGCCGGCGGGCGATCTCGTCGCCGTCGGGGCCCGGGATGTCGCGATCCAGGACGACGACGTCGTAGCGGTTCACGGCGAGCAGTTCGAGGGCCGTGTCGCCGTCGCCGGCGACGTCCGCCGCGATCGCCTCCAGACGGAGCCCGTCGCGGATCGCCTCGGCGAGATAAGGCTCGTCCTCGACGATCAGCACCCGCATGCGCACCAGCCTAGGTCGCCGCGCATATCGCGGACATATGCGCAGACGCTTACGACCGCGCAACGCACGCGCCCGTTCGATGGGAGCATGAGCACACTCCCTGCGCCGTCCGATCCTCCCTCCGTCCGCACCCGGCCGCTCGTGTTCGTCATCGTCGGAGCCGTGATCGCGGTCCTGCTCGCCACGCTGACGATGGGTGCGGTCTTCGCACCGGTCGGGGCGCTCGCCGCTCCGTACCAGCCGACCTCGGCGGACGGGTATCTGCGCGAACCGGTCACCCTCGACGACTCCTCGCCCGCGATCCGCCGCCTGGATCCGGAATTGCGTGCGGCTCTGGGCAAGGCGGCCGATGCGGCGGCAACGGCCGGCGTCGCGATCCGCATCACGAGCGGCTGGCGCGCGCCGCGGCTGCAGCAGTGGCTGCTCGACCAGGCGGTGAAGAGCTACGGCAGCGAGCAGACCGCGCTCGAGTGGGTCGCCACCCCGGATCGCTCGCACCACGTCTCGGGCGCGGCGGTGGACGTGGGGCCCGTCGGCGCGCAGGCGTGGCTGAGCCGGTGCGGCGCGCAATGGGGGCTGTGTCAGGTCTATGGCAACGAGGCGTGGCACTTCGAACTGCTGACGACGCCGGGCGGGACGTGCCCGCCGCCGCGCGCGAACGCCGCGGACTGAGACCGGCTCAGCTCTCAGGGTCGTCCTGGAACGCGCGGAGCTCCTGCGCGCAACGGCAGGCGACCGCGATCTTCGCCGCCCACTCCTCGGCCGCTTCGCGCGACGGCACGTCGAGCACGGTGTATCCGCCTTCGAGGCGCGCGGTCTGCGGGTACGTGCCCTCCGTGACCGTGCCGTCGCCCGCGACCATGACCGGCGGGACGCTCTCGTCGATCCCGCCGCCGAAGACCCACACACCGGCGGCCTTGGCCTCGCGGACCACGGCGTGCGCGGCATCCGCGACGGCCGGAAGATCCTCCGGCGAGACGTCCATCTCGCCGCTGGGAAACGAGATCAGGTACTTCGTCATCGGTCGACTCCTCCACATCAACGTCGTGGTGCCCATCATCCCCGCAGCATCCGCCCGCCGCACCCCCACACTCCCGCACCGTTTCCTCCACGCGACGAGGGCTAGGCTCGACAGCTATGGCCATCGGCGCGACGATCCACACCTTCGCGGTGCAGCTGGCGGACGTCGACAGAGGGATCTACGAGGATCTCGCTCTGCGCGTCGCTCGCCAGTCGTCCGAGACCAACGTCTTCATGCTCACGCGGGTGCTCGCCTACTGCCTCGAATACACCGAGGGGATCGCGTTCAGCGAGGGCATCGCCGCGACCGACGAGCCGGCCGTGCTCGTGCGGGACTTGACCGGTCGCATCACCGCATGGATCGAGGTGGGCGCGCCCGACGCCGCCCGGCTGCATCAGGGCAGCCGCCTCGCCGAGCGGACGGTCGTGTACACGCACCGCGATCCGGCGAAGGTCGCCGCGCAGTGGACGGGGAAGCGCATCCACCGCGCGAGCGAGATCAGCCTGCGCAGCTTCGATCCGGGGTTCGTGGACACGATGGCGGCGGCGATCGAGCGGCGCAACGACATGACCCTCTCGATCAGCGACGGGCGCATCTACCTCGACCTGAACGGTGTGTCGGAGTCGACCGCCATCCACGAGCAGCCGGTGGAGTGAGGCGCGCCGCCTCCTCAGCCGATCTGGGCGAGCAGCTCCTCGTCGCCCGACCCTGACGACTCCGTGATGCGTCCGTTCGCGACGCGGTAGAACGCGAACCCGGCGACATTTGCGTGACGCCGAGTGGGTGCGATGCCGCGGAACGGCCCGACGTGGGTGCCGCTCCCCCGCACGTGGGCCGCGATGGCGTCCTCCTCGACGACGAGCTGGATGCGCCGCCAGCGCCAGTCCGGGAACGCGTGGAAGAGATCGGCGAGGTCGGCGATCCACGCATCTGCTCCTCCGGGCAGATGCGCGCGACGCACGGAGGGGTGGAGGAACGACCGGATGGCGTCGAGGTCGTGGCGGTTGCAGGCATCGAGGAACTCGCCGTACCACTCGCGCATCTCCCACGGCTCCATCTGCTCCATTATCCGGGGCGACCGCCCCCGCGTAGGCTGAGCGGATCAGACCGGAGGTACGGAATGTCCACGCGCGTCATCCTGTTCGGCGGCCACGGGAAGGTCGCACTCCTGCTCGAGCCGCTGCTCGTCGCCCGCGGAGACACCGTGACCGCCGTCATCCGCAATCCGGCGCACGAGGCCGAGGTGGCGGCGACCGGCGCCACACCCGTGGTGTTCGATCTCGAGGCCTCCGACGTCGACGAACTGGCCGCGCTCATCGGCGGCAACGACGTGGTCGTGTGGTCGGCCGGCGCGGGCGGCGGCAGTGCCGATCGCACGTACGCGGTCGACCGTGACGCCGCCATCCGCTCGATGGATGCCGCCGTCGCGGCGGGCGTCCGACGCTACGTGATGGTGTCGTACTTCGGCGCGGGGCCCGATCACGGCGTGCCGGAGGGCGACCCGTTCTTCGCCTACGCCGAGGCGAAGGCCGCCGCCGACGAGCACCTCCGCGCCAGCGACCTCGACGGGACGATCCTCGCCCCGAGCGGCCTCACGCTCGACGCCCCCACCGGCCGCATCGATGTCGACGCGAGGGAGTCTCGGACCGTCCCGAGGGCCGACGTCGCCGCGGTGATCGCGGCGGTCATCCCGGACGCCTCGACCTTCGGCCGCACCATCCGCTTCAACTCCGGAGACGTGCCGATCGGCGACCTGTTCGCCGGGTGAGCGCGCGGAGGGCCGCCCTTCAGACGGCCTGCGCCGCAGGGCGGCGGAACCAGCTCGCGGCACGGCCGACCCAGAGTGTGACCAGCGCGGCCGCGTCCGCCACGAGCACCACGCCGAAGGCCCCCGCCGCACCGGCATCGCCCGCGATGGCGGCCACGACGACCAGCAGTGTCGCGACGAGCGCCGAGAGGGCCACCGAGATCGTGACGACGACCCGCGCGACGCGGTTGCCGGACAGCAGCCCCACCGCGACGAGGATGGTGGTCACGCCGATCGCGAGCACGACGAGTGCCGCGATCAGTGCCGCGCGCCGCTGATCCTCCCCGCGGAGCTCCGGGCCGACGAGGGAAGCCACGCCGATGAGGATCTGGAGCACACCGCCCGCCCAGACGACCACGGCGACCACCGTGACCCCCACCGGCCGGCGCCGGCGGACGGCCGACGCCACGGCATCTGCGGCGTCCGGGCCGTCGGCGGGGGTGGCGGCATCCGCCACGTCCGTCACGCGGACGGGTGCTCCCCCGCGCGCACGGCGCACGGCCGCGTCGATCGCCCAGCCGAGCAGTCCCCCGGCGATCGCGAGCACGACCACGACGCCGTCCATCACCAGCGCGTAGATCCCCGTCGCCACGGAGAACTCGATCAGCCGCTGCGCGACGAGGGGCGGGATGAGGGCGAGGACGAGCACGACGAGGGCGAGGGGATGCCGGCCCCGCGCGATCAGCCATCCGCCGAGGGCGGCGACGAGCGTCACGAAGCCCTGGTTGAGGAGGAAGAACCAGAGTTGCACCGGCGGCCCGATGTTCCCGACGCTGCGTTCGATGCCGAACGTCGTCCACAGCAGGAGCACCACCGACGTCAGGGTGACGGCGCCGAGCCGTCGGCCGGAGCTCGTCGGCATGATCGCGAACGACGCGACGTAGAGCGCGAGGATGAGCAGGAACTGCAGCACTCCGAGGACCGAGACGCTCGAGTTCCCCGCGAAGTGCGTCTGGTCGAGATAGCCCGTGAAGTCCGTCGAGATGTTGACATAGGTCGCGAAGACCACCCCGGCGAGCGCGAGACCGTAACGGGAGAACGGGTCCGCGAACCGCAGGAGCCGCGGGGCCGACGGCCGCAGGGTGCGGTCGATGCCGCGCGCGGCCACGACGCCGATCGCGCCCGCCACGACGACCACGCCCTGGATGGCGATCGTGTACGCCGTGGAATCGACCTCCGCCGCCGTGAGCCAGCCTCCGGCGAGGGGCGGGACGAGGGCGACGAGCAGCGCGAGCCAGCTGAGCGGATGGAGTCCGCGCGCGATGAGCCAGCCGCCGAGCGCGACGGCGAGCGTGATGAACCCCTGGTCCAGCAGGTAGTCCCACACGGCGGCGTCGCCGAGGGGCAGCGTGCCCGATCCCCGTTCGACGCCGAGCAGCGCCCACGCCAGCAGCGTGAGCGGCACGACCGTGAGGGCGATCGCGCGCCGGAGCGGCGTCGTCGCGACCAGCGAGAACGACGCCAGGTAGACGCCGAGGATGATCGAGAACTGCACCGCGTTGACGAGAGGGACGTCGTTGGGGATCGAACCGGCGTAGTTCGCTGCCTGGATGATCGCGCTGAAGTCGGTCGCGATGTTCAGGTAGGCGGCGAACAGGATGCCCACGACCGCCGCCGCGTCACGCGCGCGGTGGTCGAACCTCAGCACCCTCTGCATGAGGCGACCCTAGCGAAGCGCGCCCTATACTGGCGCGACATCGGAAACCCCCGGGAGGATGCGGTGGACGACGCCAGCTCGCCCGAGTCCCCGTCGCAGAGCCCCGGGTCGCGCCGCGACTTCCTCCGACGGATGGGGATCGGTGCGGCCGGGCTCGCGATCGGCGGCTCGGCAGGGGCCGCGATCTCGGCCGCCGCGACGGCTCATCCGCCCGAGTACGCACCCCTCGCGCGGCGCACATCACCGGGTTTCGATCACGTCGTCGTCGTGATGTTCGAGAACCGCAGCTTCGACAACATGCTGGGCTGGCTCTATACGGCCGAGGAGAAGACGAAGGCGGAGTTCGACGGTCTCGCGCAGGGGCACTACTCGAACCCCGCCCCGGACGGCACCGCCATCCCGGCGCACGTGTACTCGGGCGCGACCGACAAGATCATGCAGTCGCCGCATCCCGATCCGGGTGAGCACTTCCCGCACGTCAACACCCAGCTGTTCAACGTCCTCGATCCGCTGACCAACGCGAACCTGGTCGAGAACGGCCTGCAGGCGCCGTACAACACGCCGCCCGAGGGCATGACGCCGACGAACAGCGGGTTCGTGACGGACTTCATCGTCAACTTCCGGCAGTCGCAGCGGCGCGAGCCCACGCCCGAAGAGTACCGGGTCGCGATGGGCGGATTCAGCCCGAAGATGATGCCGGTCCTCTCCACGCTCGCGCGCGAGTTCGCGGTGTACGACGCGTGGCACGCGGCCGTGCCGTCGCAGACCTTCTGCAACCGCCTCTTCTTCCACGCCTCGACCTCGCACGGCTACGTGACCAATCACGGCGGCGACAGCTACTACAAGTGGATCAACGGCCCGGCGGCGCCGACGATCTTCAATCGGCTGGAGGATGCCGGCATCCCGTGGCGCATCTACTACGACGGCAGCCAGCTCACGTCGCTGACGGGACTGCTCCACGCCCCGTCGCTGCAGAAGTACTGGAAGACCAACTTCCGTGAGATGGGGCAGTTCGCGATGGATGCCGCGAACGGCAACCTCCCCGCGTACTCGTTCATCGAGCCGCGGATGGTGTTCAACCACAACGACATGCACCCGCCGTGGGGCGACAGCGTGCGCGAGACGGACCTGGATCTCGGCGACGGCACCGTCCTGCCCATCTACAACAGCGCCCTGTCGGACGTGCGCGCGGGCGACCAGCTCGTGCAGGACGTCTACGACGCGATCCGGCTGAGCAGCTCGCCGAAGGGGTCCAACGCCATGAACACGGCGTTGGTGATCACGTTCGACGAGCACGGCGGCACGTACGACCACGTCCCACCTCCGGCCGCGACTCCCCCGGATCACAGCGGCCCGGGCGAGATGGGTTTCGCCTTCGACCGGCTGGGACTCCGCGTGCCGGCCATCGTGGTGAGCGCCTACACGGCGAAGAACACCGTGATCCACGACCAGATGCACCACGGCTCGGTCATCAACACGCTCTGCCGCCTGCACGGCCTCCGGCCGCTCACCGCTCGCGACGAGAGCGCCAACCCGATCTTCAACGCGGTGAACCTGACCGAGCCGCGACAGCCGTACACCTGGCCCACGCCGACCTCGAACTTCATGGACTCGAACCCCGAGGAGACGCCCATGAAGGCCGGCAGGAAGCACAAGCGACGTCCGCTCACGGCTCCCGCCCAAGGGCTCACCGGGTTGCTCCTGGCCCGGTTCAACCCGGGCAGTTCGGTGCCGACGACCTATGGCGAGGCCTACGAGGCGCTGATCGGATACGGCAAGGGCCTCTTCGGCGTCTACGACGACTGAGCGGCGTCCCGCTCTCGTTCGTCCGCGCGCGCCCGCCGTGCCATGACGAGGCCCGCGGCCACCGTCGCCACGAGGACCACGGCCACGAACACGACGAGGACGGCGTCCTCGGGAAGGAAGGCGACCGCCACTCCGACGGCGAGCACCGGGAGGGCGAGACCGCAGTAGGCGATCAGGAAGATGAACGCGAGCGTCTCGCCGCGCCGCGTCGGCTCCGCCAGCGCGGCGGCGGTCGCGATGGCGGACTTGAAGAGCAGCCCCACGCCGAGGCCCGCCACGATCCCGCCGACCACGAAGACGGCGAGCGCCGGGAGGAGTGCGCCGGTCGCGACGCCCGCCAGCCCGATGGCGCAGCTCGCCGAGGCGACGACCAGCTGCGTGGTCAGCCGGATCCGCGCGAGCAGGACCTGACCCGCCGCCGCCGCGCCGAACACGGCGAAGGTCGTGGCGCCGGCGACGAGGTGATCGCCGTCGTGGAAGGTGCCCGCGAGGATCGACGGCGCGAGCGAGGTGAAGAGGCCGAAGAGCGCGAACCCCGCGAACGCGCCGAACCCGGCCGCGACGAACGCACTGCGTGAGCGCGGCGGGACCGCCAGGCGTTGCGGCCGGTAGCGGACCGGCGCGGAGGGTGCGGTCACGGTCTCCGGCACTGCGGTAACGACGATCGCGGCGACGACGAGGACGACGAGGAAGACGGCGTGCGGCAGGATGAGCGGATCCGGGAGGAACTCGGCGAAGAGGCCGCCGATGAGCGGGCCCAGCGCAAGGCCGCCGATGTTCGCGGCGCCGGCGACGGACGCCGCCACGATGGCGTTCTCGTCGGGATGCGACGCGGACCGCAGCTCACCCAGATGCGCGGTCGCGGTCGCGGTGAGGACACCGATGCTGATCCCGTTCACGAGGCGCGCGACGATGAGCCCCTCCGGTGAACTCCACAGCAGGAACAGGGCCGCGGACAGGGCGGAGATCAGGATCGCGATCAGCAGCATCCGACGCCGACCGGCCCAGTCGCTGATGTGCCCGACGAAGAAGAGACTGAACACCACGCCGACGGCGTAGGCCGCGAAGATCACCGTGATCATCCAGACGGGGAAGCCGTCGCGCTGCTGGTAGAGCGGATACAGCGGCGTGGGCACCGTGGAATACGCCATGACGAGCACGAAGGCGGCCGCTACGATCCAGAACCCCGCGTGGTGGGAGACCCGTCCAGAAGGGCGATCCGTGAGGGCCGGCCGATCCGTACTCATGTCGCATCCTTTCGGGAGGGTGTGCGGCGGGCGATCGCCGGCCGCGTCGTCGCTCATACCCTCTCATGTCCCCGGGATGCCGAGAGACCGCGCCGCTCAGACGCGATCGTGCAGCGTGATGGGGTATCCGTCCGGGTCCGCGAACGTGAACGTGCGGCCGAACGGACCGTCGATGGGCGACGCGATGATGCGATGCCCGTCTGCGGCCAGCCTGTCGTGGATCTCCTGCACATCCGTGGCGTGGAGCCAGATCGCGACGCCGAGACCCGGGGTCGCGACCGGCCCGAGTTCGGTGCCCGGAACGAGGTCGCGGAGGGCGAACGCGATCGGCGTCGTGTCGAACACCACCGCGTGGGGCGGTCCTGCCGGCGAGCGGACGAGGCCGAGGTACCGCTCGTAGAACGCGCGAGACGCGTCGAGATCGCTCACCTGGAGCGAGAGGAAATCGGGCCCGGTGACCGGCATGCTGAACTCCTTGCTTCTGTGTCAGTTTTCTGACACACGCCACCATATGTCAGAATACTGACATGAGTCAAGATCGCACCGGGATCGACCTCGAGACGTCGCTGGGCTACCTGCTCAAGGAGGCGTCGAGCGCCCTGCGCGCCGCGATGGAGGAGGTATTGCGCCCGCTGGACATGACCGTGACGCGCTACTCCTGCCTCGAACTGCTCGCCCAGCGGCCGGGGTTGTCGAACTCCGACCTGGCGCGCGGGACGTTCGTGACGCGACAGTCGATGAACGTCCTGCTGCAGCAGCTCGAGGCCGAGGGGTTCGTGACGCGGCCCGCGGAAGCCCGCGTCGGGAAGGTCCTCCCCACTCGGCTCACCGTGCTCGGCCGGCGGAGCCTCGAGAAGGCGAGCGCGGCGGTGAGATCCGTCGAGGTGAGGATGCTCAGCGGCATGACGACGGACGAGCAGGCGGCCGCGTTCGACGCGCTGAAGAGCATGATCCGGTCGCTGCGCGACCGCCCGAGCGGAGCCTGAGCCCCGCGGCGAGGTCAGCTCCCCGAGCCGGGCAGCCCGTGCCGCATCTTGGAGAGGTTGCCGTTCGCGTGACCCTCGGCGCGCGATCCGTTCAAGGCCTCATCCATCCGCTGGGCGTTCGCCGCTCGCGCGCGCCACGAGGCCAGGAAGCGCTGCCAACGGGACGGGCGTTCTTCGATCTCGGACATGTCCGGAGTGTATCCCGGTCATCTCCCCCGCGCGAGGGACGCGGCGGTCGCAGGTCGCGTCCACCTCATCGGGATGTCTCTCATCACCAGCACGTGGTCGAGGGTCGCGGCGCCGGCCGGCAGCGAATCGAAGTAGCTCGATGCGACGGTGAGCGGGAGCCCGGCCGCGACCTCCCACCTGTCCGTTTCGAGATGCAGACCTTCGAGAGTCCGTCCATCTCGCGCAGGCGACCACCCCACGGATCCCGTCCGGAAGAACTCCGACGCGTGGTCCAGCGTAGGGAACAGCGAACTCGCCCACCCCTCGGTGAGGGCGACGTCGGCGACGATGCGCGTGTCGGACGCCGTCATCCTGACGCGGATCCGGTCTGCGCTCTCGAGGATGTCGAATCGCGCGCGCCGATGGACCCCGGGGAAGACACGCCCGCCCGCCGCGACCGGCAGCCACGACGCCGAGTGCCGCTGCGGGATGTACACCCCCGTGCGAACCCCGGATGCCTCATCCCACTCGACGGCGATGCGGTGCGCCGCGTTCTCCGTGCGCAACCCGAACCCTGACGGCGCCCACGCAGGCCGCACGTGGCCCAACCTGATCAGGCAGATCCCGGCGACGGCGCTTCCGTCCACGATGTGCGGGCGGAGCCCGGTCGGCAGGAGCGGCCGCGCAACGGCGGGGTCGAGGCGGTAGGTGACGAGCAGGCGGCGCTCGATCGTCCCCTCGAGCGGGAGCGTGACCGAGGTGATGTCCGCATTCACGCGCGCACCTCGCTGACGAGCGAGAGCATGTCGCGGACCATGCCTCGCAGCAGCGGGAGGCGCACCAGAGGGAGCGCCGTCCCGAGCAGCTTCAGCCCTCCGTCCAGAAGCGCTCGTGTACGCCGGCGCCCCGCGGACGTGTCGTACACCCAGAACAGGGCGAGGAGAAGGTGCGCGAGGACGAGCGCACGAGGAAGGAGCACGCGGACGTCGTCGGGGATGCGCGCTCCCGTGGCACCGTCGACGGCCGCGGTGAACAGGTTCTGGACGATCGCGAGCGCTTCCGCGGACTCGGTGGACAGCGGGTTGATCGGCGACCGCGGTGACACGGCGGCGGACAGGAACTCGCCCGCGTGGGAGTGGTAGGGCTCGAGCTCGTCGAGACCCGTGGAGTACACGATGCGCAGGCGGTCGATCAGCCGGGTCTCCTCCGCCAGAAGGGGCATCGCCGCCGCGCGATGCGCCTGCTGCACGTCGAGGTACAGCTCTTGGATGAGGTGGTTCTTGGACGGGAAGTGGTAGTTGGTCGCGCCCACCGACATCCCGAGCTCGTCGGCGATCCGGCGGATGGTGGTGGCGTCGTAGCCGTTCTCGCGGAAGGAACGCAGGGCCGCGGTGCGGATGCGCAGCCTCGTTCGGTCGCCCTTGGTCTCGCGCTGTTCAGGAGACATGCGCCGCATTCCTCTCGGTCGGTGACGTGGATGCCGGTCGACGACGGCCGCGCACGTCAGCGAGCGCGCCCTCCAGGTCCGGCTGCGCGAAGGTGAAGCCGGCGCCGGTCAGCGCCTCGGGGAGCACCCACCGGCTCTTGAGGACGAGCTCGGCCTCGCTGCGAAGCGCCCACGTCCCCAGTTCCAGCATCCATCTCCGGGTGGGGACGCCGATGGGCATGCCGACGACGCGGCGCAACGTGCGCATGAGAGCGCGGTTATCGGTCGGGTTCGGGGCCGCGATGTTGATCGGGCCCGAGAGTCGTTCGTCGTCGCGGAGGAAGCGGATGGCGGAGACGACGTCGTCGATATGGACCCAGCTGAACATCTGCCCGCCGGCAGTGCGGTGCCACGGCGCCTCGTCCGGCCCCGTCGGCGTGTCGCCGATGCCTCGGTAGCGGCGGTGCGGCGGGATCCAGCCGTCGAACTGCGTCCCACCGAGGCCGGAGCGCGCCAGCGTCAGCAGCATGCGCGTGGCGGGTCCGTCGCCGAGGACGATCGCCATCCGCAGCGCGACGCGGCGGGTTGCGGGAAGGGAGCCGGCGAAGAGCTCGCGCTCCCACGCCGTCGCGACGTCCATGGAAAAGCCCGACCCGATCTCGCCGTCGCTCTCGGTGTTCGGCCGGTCGGTCGAATGCCGGTAGATGGTTGCCGTCGACGCATTGAGCCACACGCGCGGGGGATGCTCGGCGCGCGTGATCGCCTCGCGCAGCGCGCGCGTCGTCGACAGCCGGGAGTCGAGGATCTCCTGACGGTTCCGGTCGGTGTAGCGGCAGTTCACCGACCTGCCCGCGAGGTTGACGACGACGTCCGCGCCGTCGATCGCCGCCCGCAGGGCCGTCGGATCGGTCCACGGGATGCCGGCCGTCCGCCCGATCCTGCGCAGTTCGTAGCCGTCGGCAGCGAATGCCTGCGCGACGGCGGCCCCGATGAATCCGCTCCCACCCGCGATCACCGCGGTCCGCTTCTCCCCCGCATCCATGTGATGAGCATAGCGCTTTTCTGAACACGTTCAGTTATGCGAGATCAGCGTCACCCGGGGCACTCGTCGGTGACGCTCGGGCGGCCGACGAAGAGGTCATCCGTCCATGTCACGAGGAGGGACAGGAACGGCGACCCCGGCTGGAGGACTCCGAGGTGGTTCACCCCCGAGTACTCCCGCCACCGCACCTGGTTGCCCTCGGCGCACATCCGCTCCACGAACCGGTCCTGGAGCCGCTTGGGGATCACCTCGTCCTTGCTGCCCCAGGCGACGAGCAGCGGCGCGGCGAACTTCCCGGTCACCGCGTTCTGCTGGAGTCGTTCTCCCAGTGAGCCGCCCGTCAGGTCGCCGACGTAGAGCGGGCGGTCCTCCGACACGCCGAGGGCCGCGAGCACCGACACGATCACTCCTTGCTCGGTCGGGCAGCGCTGCGCCATCTCCCGCACGATCGGCATGGCGCCGGGAGCGACGTAGTCGGATATCCGCACGTCCGGATACGCCTGCGCGTACGGGACGAGCACCCACGAGATCAGCACCGTGAGCTCCGGACTGGCACCGCCGGAGAGCAGGTCCCGAGCCAGGGCGTGCGGGTCGGCGACCGGTGCGAGGGCGGCCGTCCCGAGCACGTGCAGCTCCGGGGTGTAGGCCCGGGCGATCTTCGACGTCCACAGGGCCGCGTGGCCGCCCTGCGAGTGCCCCCACACCACGACGTCGGGTGCGAGCCAGCGCTGCGGCAGCTCCGCGGCGGCGCGGACCGCATCCAGCGCCGAACGGGCCTCTCCCTGCCCGATGAGGTAGGGGAACGCGCCGGCGGTGCCCTGCCCGGAGTAGTCGGGGGCGACGACGATCCAGCCTCGCTTGAGCACCTCGTCGAGAGCGGGGATCGCCCAGCGCGTCGCGGAGTTGTCTCGCAGGCTGGGGGCGCAGCCGCGCGCGACGCCGGTGGTCCCGTGGTTCCACAGGACCACCGGACGGGGCCCCGGCAGCGGGTCGGAGGACGTGATGACGAGCCCGCTGCCGACCGCGGGCCGGCCGTCGGCATCGGTGGTCGTGTAGAGGATGCGCTGCACGACGCCGCCGGGCGGCGCATCCCCCTCGTAGTCGTCGAAGCGGATCAGCGTGCCGTGCTGTGCGGGGACGTCCACCGGGGCGCTGTAGAACGCGTCGATCACCGGGGCACCCTCGCGGAGCCAGTCGTTGAGCGACCAGCCGACGGTGGCCACGGCGACGAGGAGGAGGGAGAGGCCGTAGCGGCCGGCATCCGCCCACCCGAACCGACCACGCGGCGCGGGCACCGCGTGCTGCTCCACCGTGGCGTTCCGCCGATTGAGGCCCAGGATGCCTCGCACGAGCAGACTCGCTCCGAACACGAGCGTGCGCACGCCGAACACGACCGCGACGACGAGAACCGTCACGTCCGGCCAGGTGAGCGAGAGGATCCCGAACGCGATCTGCGCTCCTCCCCACGCGGCCGCGAGCACGCGCGCGCTCACCCGGCCGCGCGCCACCCCCTCGCCCAGGGACGCCACTCCGCCGAGGATGAGCAGCGCCGCGAGCACCGGAGGCAGGAGCTCCAGGCTGCGGCCGAGCCACACGATGACGAGAATGCCGCCGATGATCCACAGCACCGCGACCGCGCGCGTCCACCCGCGCGCGGAGCGGTGGCTCGTCGCCAGTTCGATGACGCCGGAGATGACGGCGCTCGCACCGACGTAGAGGCCGAGCAGCACGAGTGACGTCAGCGGGCGCGCCACGATGAGCACGCCGAGCACCGCGGTCACGGCCCCGACGACGACGAGCACGCGCGCAGGCGCGTGGGCGATCAGCGAGGGAAGGACGCTCCAGCGCCGCATCGATCGCTCCCCGGCCATCGGGCCATGATAGGTCGGCGACGCGGAGGCGGGGCCGCCGACGGACCCGATGCCATGCCCGCGGCGAGGCGCTACTCGAACGTGTCGGTCCAGGCGGCGATGTCGACCCCGTGGTTGTCGGGGGACGCGAGGGACCAGTACATCGGCGCGTTCGCATCGTCGACGAGCCGCCCACCGGCGGCGAGCGCGGCATCCACGCGCGCCTGGGCCTGATCGGCCGGGACGAACACGTCGAAGTGCGTGCGGCCCCGACCGGGCGCGTCGCCCGTGATCGGGTTGAACGCGAGCTGCGGCCCGCAGCGCAGCGGGTCGGCCGCATCCGTCTCGCCGAGCTCCGCATAGCCGAGCGCGGCGAGGAAGAACGGCCGCACGTCGGTGCCGGAGTGCTGGGCGACGTAGATGCCGACCGACTGCGCGCGCGAGGGGTCGGCGACCAGCTGCTGGGCGGCGGCCGCCTCCGAGACGGCGGCCGCGAAGCCCGTCGCCGCCGCGGGGATCCCGCTCATGTCGCGGTCGGGGATGCGGACGACGACCGCCTCGGGCCGGACGTCGATGTCGGGTTCGACACCGAATCGTTCCGCGGCGGCGACGATCGCGGGCACGACGGATGCCGCGCGGGCGAGGGATCCTGCGAGGAAGACCGCCTGCGGCCCCGTGCCCGTGACCCGCCACGCCGCCACCCCGGGGGCCCGGTGGAACTCCGCCGGGGAGATGCGGTCCGATCCGTTCGCCGATGCGCTCATGGGGAGCCTCCTTCGAGGCTCCCCACGGTACGCGCCGGCCCCGACACCCGGAAGGACGGGCGCCGACGTCTCAGTGCAGCGGCGGTAGCGCGTCGGCCTGCAGCGCGAGGAACTCGTCGAGCATCGCCACCGCGCGGTTGTGGTTGTCGACGATGGGATCGAGCAGGATCGCCTGCAGCAACTTGGCTTTGGACTGCTCCACGTACGCCTCGACGAGCAGGCGGTGGATCGCGCCCTGCAGCTGGACCATCGCGAGGATTCCGGTCGGCAGCGGGTCCATCTGCACGGGCACGAGCGCGCCGTCGACGACCTTCGCCGGCACCTCGACGACCATGTCGTCCGGAAGCCCCGGGATCGCGCCGCGGTTCGGGATGTTGACCGCCGGCAGGTCGCGCTCGACACCGCACGCTACCCACTCGATGATGGGGATCGCGAGCTCCTCCGAGGACTCCACCGGGACGTCCTCGAGGGACGCCTCGAGCGTGGATGCGGGGTTCGGCGCCGTGAACGGCCGGTCCGTGTCGGCGAAGCGGATCTCGTAGTACCACTCCGGCGTCTCGGCACCCGGGCGCCAGGGCGAGCCGTCGGCAGGGTCGTGGAAGTACTGCAGCTGCGCGGGCACGTAGTCGTCCGCCCACGAGATGTACTCGCCGATGTGGTTCGCGCTCGGCGACGGCCACAGGCCGAACCGGCGGAAGAGGATGCGGGACAGGCCGATCTCGTGCCAGTCGGACACCCAGTTGGCCTCGTGCTCGACCTCGCGCAGCCGGGGGTAGAGGTCCTCCCCCGTCTCCCGGTCGCGGATGGCCTGGAACCACGTGAAGTGGTTGATCCCGGCAGCAGGGAGCTCGAGGCGATCCGCCGGCATCCCGAGCAGCGCCGAGATCTGGCGGACGCCGTAGAAGTAGCCGTGGCAGAGACCCACGACCTTCACCGAGGTCAGTCGCGAGATCGCCTCGCACACCTTGTGCTCGGGATTGGAGAAGTTGAGGAACAGGGCGTCGGGCGCGAGCCGCTCGATCGCCCGCGCGATCTCCAGCAGCGGACCGAACTGCCGCAGCGCGTGGAAGAGGCCGCCGGGGCCGCCGTTCTCGCCGTACACCTGTCGGAAGCCGTAGGTGCGCGGCACGGTGAAGTCCTGCGACCAGTAGTGATAGCGGTCGCGTTCGATCGCGGTGATGACGAAGTCGGCGTCCGTCACCGCGGCATCCAGCTCGGTGGTCGAGGACACGGCCGCCGCGTGCCCGAGACGCTCGACGAGACCGCGCGTGTACCCCTCCATCTCGGCGAGGGGCTCCGCGGCGATGTCCATGAGCACGATCTCGAGGCCCTGCTCGGCGATGGGCCGGCTCAGCAGCAGATCGCGGACCATCTTGCCCGCGAACTCGCGGCTGCCTGCTCCGATGAGTGTGACCTTCATGTGCGGGACTCTCCATTCTGGGTGGTGGGGGTGTCGTCGTTCGGGAGAAGGGTGCGGGCCAGCGCGACGGCGCCCCGCACGGGAGGGCGGTCGAGGATCGCGAGCGCGACGCCGGGGCGGATGACCGCCAGGGCGTCGCGGAACGCGTCCTGCAGCCGGGGCTGGCGTTCGATGACCGATCCGCCCGCGACGACCGCGGTGGCGCGGATGCCGCGGCGCAGCAGGCGATCGACGAGTCGGGCGAGCTCGGCACCGGCGCCGTGCACGACCCGATCGGCGAGCGCGGAGCCGTCCTCCGCGGCGGCGAACACCTCCGCCGCATGCCGGCCCCAGTCATCCGGCGACGTCGCCTGCGTGAGCGCGAGGGCGAGCGCATCGCCGTGGCTCGCGCCGAAGGCGGTCATCAGCCGGCGCCCGAGCGGATCGAGGGAGCGGCCCTCGTCGAGTTCGGCGAGGACGGCGCGCACCGCCTCGCGGACGAGGGCCGGGGCGCTGCCCTCGTCGCCGAGGATCCATCCCCAGCCGCCGGCCGTCACGAGCTCACCGCGCTCGTCGCGGGCGGTGGCGATCGAACCGGTGCCGACGACGACGCCGACGGCGTGCTCCGCGCCCATGGCGGGCGGGATGAGCTCGGAGTCGTTGACGACGAGGACGGGTCCGCGCAGACGGCTGCGCATCCTCGACTCGAGCTCGCGGCACTGCGCGGTGTTCTCGCATCCGTGCGCGCCGACCGCGACGGCGGATCGGGCGAGGTCGTCCCCGAAGCGATCCTGCAGGAGTCGTAGGAGCCCCGTCGCGTCCGCCTCGGCGTCCCCGAGGGGACCACGCCACGACGACGACGCGACCGTGATGTCGTCCAGGACCTCACCCGTGAGGGTGGTCCGCATCACGCGCGTCTTCGTCCCTCCGACGTCGACACCGATGAGGCCGGTCATCCTGCGTGCCCCTGGACGAATCGCGAGCCGGCGTCCTCGAGGAGCGCGGCATCCGGGATCAGAGCGGGGAGCGCCGCGTCGTCGGGCAGCTCGATGTCCGTCGTCAGCCGGATGTCACGCGACGACGCGCCCACGTCGATACGGAAGGCGCCGCCCTCACGGCGCCACGCACCGTGGCGCCCGTCACCGCGGTCGACCGCCTCGTCCCAGTAGGCGAAGTCGCGATTCCGGAGGCGGAACGAGACCCGCACCGACTCCCCCGGCGCCATCCGCCTCTTCTCGAACCCGCGCAGCTCGCGGAGCGGGCGGTGCACGGCGGCCTCGGGGTCTCCCACGTAGAGCTGGACGATCTCCGCACCGGCGCGCACCCCGACGTTGGTCACGGTGCACGCGACGGTCACCTCGGCCGCGTCTTCGTCGACGACCTCGACCGACAGATCGGAGTACGCGAACGTCGTGTAGGACAGCCCGTGACCGAACGGATACCGGACACCGCGGTGGAGGGCGTCGTACCAGCGGTAGCCGATGAAGACGCCTTCGCCGTACAGCACGACCCCGCGCTCGCCGGTCCAGGCGGGCTGACCGGGCGTGTCCGCCACGGCGAGCGGGAACGTCTCCGCCGTCTTGCCGCTCGGTGTGATGCGTCCGAAGAGCGCGTCCGCGATCGCTCCGCCGACAGCCTGACCGCCGAGCCACGCCTCCAGCACCGCGTCGACGCCGTCGTGCCACGGATCCATCGTGATCGGAGCGCCGTTCGAGAGCACGACGACGAGGCGGGCGCCGCTGCGCGCGCGCACGCCGGCGAGCCGGGTCAGCAGAGCGACCTGATCGGGCGGCAGCGCGAGGGAGTCGCGGTCGTTCGCCTCCTGCTCGAAGGACAGCGGCAGCCCCGCGAAGACGACGATGGTGTCGGCCTCCTCGGCGACCGCGACGGCCTCGTCCTGCAGCCGGAGGGCCTCGGGTGACAGCCCGTCGCGCAGCGCGCGCTGCACGACCTCGGCGAGCTGCAGTTCCGGCGACAGCGACCGCGAGCGCTGCGCGACCACCGGACGATCCTCGACGCGCTCGAGACCGTGCGCGGCGAGAACGGCGAGGTTGTCGTCCTGATACGGGTTCTTCGGGAAGTGGACGTAGCCGGCGGCGTAGACGACCCGGTCGCCGGCGATCGCACGGATCGCGTCGAGCGGCGCATCCACCCGGGTGGGATCGACGCCGGAGGATCCGCCGCCCTGGATGCGGGCGTGGGCGGCGAAGGCGCCGATCACCGCGATCCGGCCGTCGTTGTCCTCGGTGAGCGGCAGCGCCGGTGCGCCGGCGACGTCCTCGTTGCGCAGCAGCGTGAGACAGGCCGCGGCGGCCTGTCGCGCGAGCGCGTGATGCGCGTCGGCGCCCAGCAGGTCGAGCTGTGCGGCGCTGAGCCGATCGCCCGCGACGTGTCCGAGCGTCATCACCTGACCGTCGACGAGGTCCGCGCCGGGATACGCACGGGCGACGAGCTCCAGCACGCGGCGCGCGGAATCGTCCACGACGGACTCGTCGAGCTCCCCCGCGCGCACCGCCGCGACGACCTCGGCGTCGGTCCGGCCTGCTGTCCCGGGCATCTCCAGATCCAGACCGGCCCGCAGGGCGGCGACACGGTCGTGCACCGCATCCCAATCCGATACGACGGCGCCCTCGAAGCCCCACTCCTCGCGGAGCACCTCGGTCAGCAGCCACGGGTTCTGCGAGGCGTGCACGCCGTGCAGCCGGTTGTAGGAGCACATGACGGTCCACGGCTCGGCGATCCGCACGACCCGCTCGAAGGCCGGGAGGTAGGTCTCCCGGAGCGTCCGCTCGGCGGCGATCACGGAGATCCGGGTGCGTTCGATCTCCTGGTTGTTCGCGGCGAAGTGCTTGAGCGAGCTCCCGACCCCCGTCGACTGCAGCCCCTGCACGTAGGCGACGCCCAGCTCGCCCGAGAGCAGCGGGTCCTCGGAGAAGTACTCGAAGTTGCGGCCGCACAGGGGCGAGCGCTTCATGTTCACGCCGGGCCCGAGGACGACCTGCACGCCCTCGGCGCGCGCCTCCTCGCCGATCGCGGCAGCCACGCGCCGCATCAGGTCGCGGTCCCAGCTCGCCCCCATCGCGGATGCCGTCGGGAACGCCGTCGCCGGTACCCACACCATGTCGACGCCGGTCTCCTTGCGCAGCCCGTGCGGGCCGTCGCCGACCTCGATCGAGGGCACGGCATCCGGCGCGCCGGGGCGGCCGAGCGGCTGGGTGTACCAGTCGTCCACGCCGGAGAGCAGCGACGCCTTCTGCTCCAGCGTCAGGGCGGCGAGGACGGTCTCCACGTCGAAGGGGGGCTTCATCATCACAGTCTCGAACGTCAGACGCGGACCGCGGCGGCGGCCTGGTCGACGAGGAACAGGGGCTGCCGGCACTCCGTGACGATGGTCGCCGGCCAGTCCGGCTCGTACGCGGTCGCGCCGATGAGACGACGATAGGCGGTGTGCTTGTGCTCGCCGCACAGCATCATCACGACCTCGGCCGACTGTCCGGCGATCGTGTCGATCCCCACCGTCACGCCGTGCAGCGGCACCATCGCGATGTCGGTGAACTCCGGGAACGTGTCCATGTTGTCGCGACGCGTCGCCGCGCCGAGCTCCACGATGTGGGTCTTCGCGTCGCGGGGCGTGCCCGGCTGGTTGAAGGCGACGTGCCCGTCGCTGTCGCCCGACGCCAGGAGGAAGAGGTCGATGCCGCCAGCGGCGGCGATGCGCGCGTCGTACGCCTCCGGATCCGCCGGGTCGGCGGTCCAGATGGACGAGGGCGGTGTCGTCCCCCCGCGCACGGCGGCCGCGGCGATCGGAGCGAGGATGTCGCGGCGCGCGAACCCGAGGCACGAGTACGAGGCCTCGGGGTCGACGACCCGGAACACGCCGTCGTCGCCCGGCACGACGTAGTCGTCCATCATCACGATGACCAGCGGAGAGAGGTCGGCGCCGGCCGCCGCTGCGCGGGCGAGCGCCTCGTACACCGGCACGGCCGTGCGCCCGCTGGGGCATCCGAGGAGGAAGGGCGCATCGCCCTTCGCCGCCATGCGGCGCAGGATGCGGTCGGCGACGACCCTGCCGACCTCGTCGCGGTCGGGCAGGATCTCGGGGGTCAGTTGCACAGTGATGCCTTCGTGTCGGATGTCGGTGACCGGGGTGCCGGTCATTCCTTGATGGCGCCGGCGAGCATCCCGGAGATGAACCTCCGCTGGAAGATCACGTAGAGGATCAGCACCGGCGCGGCGACGATGAGGCCGCCGGCGGCCATCAGGTTGATCTGGGTGACGTAGCGCCCTTGGAAGACGCCCAGCGCGACGGTCGCGGTCTGGTTGTCGCCGTGGAGGAACACCAGGGACAGGAAGTAGTCGTTCCAGGTCCACATGAAGCTGAGGAGGATGAACGTGTAGACCGCCGGCATCAGGTTCGGCACGGCGATCGACCACAGCGTCCGGAGCGGTCCCGCGCCGTCCATCTCGGCGGACTCGAAGATCGCCCGGGGCAGGGCGCGGAACGCGGCCCGCATCCAGAACACGCCGAACGGCACGCCCATCCCGACGTGGATCAGGATGACGCCCAGCAGCGAATCCGTGAGGCCGAGGGAGCGGAACTGGTAGTACAGCGGCACGATGATCGCCTCGAGGGAGATCATCATGCCCAGCAGGATGACCGGGAACAGCACGCGATCCCCGACGACGCCGAGCACGCCGAACGCGTATCCGCCGAGGAGGGCGAGCACGGTGCCCACGATCACCACGACGACCGTGATCGTCAGCGACACCGTCATGGAGCGCGCGAAGTCGGCGTTCGTCCAGGCCGTCGCGAAGTTCCCCCACTGGAGGTCCGCCGAGGGCCGGCCGGCTCGGTCGGGGCTGACCGCGGCGGCGATGAAGGTCCCGACGGGCCACAGCACGATGAGTGCCATCACCGTGAGGATGACGTAGTTCCAGATCTTCTCGGAGCGTGCGGACATGGTCACTCCCTCTCCGAGACGCGGGTGATGACGACGGCGATGATGAGGCACAGGATGGCCATGACCACCCCGATCGCCGCGGCCTGGCCGACGTCGGGGTTGACGAAGGCGGCCTTGTAGAGGGCGACGGCGGGTGTGAGCGTCGACGTGCCCGGTCCGCCGCGGGTCGTGATCCAGATGAGGTCGAAGGCGCGGAGCGCGGCCGTGATCGTGAGGGTGAGCGCGACGGCGATCTGACCGCGCAGCCCCGGGAGCGTGACGGAGAAGAACTCCCGCACCGGGCCGGCGCCGTCCATCCGCGCCGCCTCGTACAGCTCCGGCGGGATGGAGGACGCACCCGCGATGAACAGCACCATGCAGAAGCCGAACGTGACCCACGTGCCGATGAGCCCCACCGCGGGGAGGGCCCACGTGAAGTCACCCAGCCAGTTCTTGGCGAGGGCGCCCAGGCCGATCGCGCGCAGGGCCTCGTTGATGGGGCCCTCGGGGGCGTACATCCGCTTGAACAGCAGCGCGATCACGACGCTGGTGAGCACCTGAGGGAGGAAGAAGATCCACCGGTAGACCGCCATGCCCGGACGCTTGCCGGACGTGATCAGCGCCGCCGACAGGAGTCCGAGGGCGATGGGGAGCACGGCGAAGAACACGATGAGCACCAGGACGTTCCCGAGCGTCGACCGGAGCACCGGGTCGGTGAAGAAGTTCAGGTAGTTCTGGAATCCGACCCAGGTCGACGCGCTGATGCCGTCCCACTTGTAGAAGGAGTACTGCAGCGACTGCACGAGGGGCCAGAGCACGACGCCGCCGTAGATCAGCAGACCAGGGGCCGCGAACAGCAGGCCGATCGTGCGCGCCCGGCGCCGCGCGTGCGACGTGCGCCCCCGGCGGCGACGGACCACGATCGCCTCGGTGGCGGAGCCGCCGTCACCCGTCTCCGGGGTGACGGCGGCTCCGGTGTGCGCGATGCTCACGAGGGTCTCAGCCCGCCAGGAAGGCCGTGCGGTCGGCGTCGACGGCCTTCGAGAAGTCGGCCGGCGTGGTCTTCCCCGCGAGGAGGAGCTGCGTGTTCTGGCTCAGCACGTCGAGCATGGTCGGGCTCGACCAGTCGAAGTAGGGCACGTAGCCGTCGTCGGTGTCGAGCTTCGCCGTGGCCGCCGCCTCGCCGCGCTGGCTGAGCTTGTCGGGGGTCGCGACGTCGTTGAGCGCGGGGACGAGGCCGAGGTCGGCAGCGGTCTGGCTGGACTGCTTCGACATCAGGAAGTTCAGGAACGCGGCCGCGACATCGGGATGCTTGCACTTGGCCGAGATCACCATCGCGCCGGGTGCGGCACCCACGCCCACGGTCTTGTCACCGGATGCCTGGGGCAGCTGGATGTAGCCGAACTGATTCAGCTGATCGCCCTTCAGACCGAGCGAGCCGGTGTAGTCGAAGCGGAAGACGCCCTTGCCGTCGAGGTAGTCGGCGAGCGAGGTCTGGTAGTCGATCCCCTCGAAGTTGGGGGTCAGCCAGCCGTTGGACTTCCACTTCTGCAGCGTGGTCGCCGCCTTCGTGAGCCCCGTGTCCTGTGCGGTCACGTCGCGGCTGCCGTAGACGAAGTCGTTGATGTCCTTCTCCGAGCCGTACAGGGCCTGGAGCCCGAGCAGCGCCGCGGTGTTGCCGTCGACGCCGCTGTAGCTGAACGGCACCTGGCCGGCCGCCTTCACCGCGGCCGCGGCCTTCTCGAGGTCGGCGAGGGTCTTGGGGACCGTGATGTCGAGCTTCTTCAGCACGTCGGCGTTGTAGTACACGCCGATGAGCGAGGCGCGGGCCTGGGGCGTCGCGAACCACGACCCCTCGCCGATCGTCTTGAAGTCGGTGGTGAACTTGTTCTGGCGCGCGATGGTGGTCGGCACCTTCTCGTTCCAGCCGTACAGGTCGGCGTACGCGTCGAGGTTCAGCACGAGGTGGCCCTTGGCCAGCGTGCCGAGCGACGACCAGCCGTTGTTGGCGCTCGCGATGTCCGGGCCGCCGTCGTCCTGCATCTGGAGGTTGAGGGTGCTGGTCAGCTGGCCCCAGTCCTCCTGCGTGCGCTTGATCGTCACGTTCGGGTACTTCTTCTCGAACTGGTCGATCAGCGACACGATCCAGTCCTGCTCCGCCGAGCCCCAGAAGTCCGAGAGCTTGAGCGTCACGTCACCGGCGGCCGCGACGTCGTCGGACACCTTCGTGGGCCCGGACGACGGGGCCGCGTTGCCTCCGCCCGGAGCGCACGCGGTGACCGCGAGCACCGCCAGAGCACCTGTTGCCGCCGCGGCGACGAATCGCGCGTTCTTCGAGATCATTTTCACTCCATCGTGTCGCTGGGCTTCGCTGTTCGAGGGCGGTCCGCATCGGGTTCGTCGGCGCTGTGGGCCCTCGCCTACGGACGCTAACACGATGGGACCAGTTAGTCCAGTTAAGGATTGAATGCGTCGACTGGTCGACCAGTTTGGCATGTGGTACCGTTTCGCAACATGACCCTCACGATGGCAGCTGGTCGCGCGTACGAGCAGCTGACGCAGGAGCTCGACGTCGGGCTGTTCCCCGCCGGCGCCCGCCTCCCCGGCGAGCGCGAGCTGGCCGGTCGCCTCGGGGTCAGCCGCGTCACCCTGCGCGCGGCGCTGTCGGCCCTGGAGGGGGAAGGGCGCCTCGTCCGCTCCGCACAGCGCGGGTGGTTCGTCCCCGCGAACGTGCTGGGCGAGCCGCCGAGCACGCTGCAGTCGTTCACCGAGATGGCGCGCGCACGCGGGCTTCGGCCGACGGCGCACGTGATGCGTCAGGAGGTCCGGACGGCGACGCTCGACGAGGCGGAGCGGCTGCGGATCGCTCCCGCGTCGTCCGTCATCCAGATCGACCGCCTGCGCGGCATGGATGGCACACCGGTCTGCTTCGATGTCGTCGTGGTGCCCGAGCAGCGCGCGCCCGCGCTGGCCGACGCTCCCCTCGAGGACGCGTCGCTGTACGAGACACTCCGCGAGCGCTGCGGCGCCACGATCTACCGGAGCGCCTACAGCGTGACCGCATCCACCGCGGACGCCGCCCTCGCGAAGCTGCTCAAGACCAGCGTCGGGGCGGCGATCCTGATCGGCGAGGAGGTCGGCTACACCGCGGAGGGCGTGCCCGTGCTCGTCGGGGTCAACAAGTACCGCGGCGACGCGTACCGCTTCCAGGCCGACCTGTTCCGGAGGGCGTGACGGGGACGATCGCCGCTCACGCCAGGAACCGCGCGAACTTCGCGACCGCCTCGGGAGTGGCGGGGGTGAAGAGGTTCACGAGGTTCCCGTCCGGGTCCCGCAGCAGCAGCGATCTGTTGCCCCACGGCATCACGGTCGGCTCGTTCACCCAGGAGTCCACGACATCCTTCAGGCGCGCATAGTCGGCGTCCACGTCGGGGGTCAGGAACTCGATGATCGCCGAACGGTTCTGCGCGGGCTCCGCCGCGCCCGGGGCGAAGGCGGGGACGGTGCGGGTGCTGCCGATCGCGAGGGTCGCGAACGAGGTGGTCAGCTCGGCGAACACGTCGCCGGTGCGGACGGCGGTGGCGCCCGTGACCAGCTCGTAGAAGTCGGCGAGGCGGGCGACGTCGTCGGTGATGATGCGGACGGAGACGAAGTTCATGGGATGCCCCTCGGGTCAGGTGTCGAGACCGTCTCGACGTGATCAGCCTGACCGGGGCGCGCGACAGCGTCCTGTCGGTGTTTCCGGGGACTTCAGAGAGTCAGTGGCTCGAGGGTTCCGTAGACGATGTCGATGTCCTCCGCGGTCAATACCCGGGGCTCCGGCGTCTCAGCGGTGACGGTGATGTCGAGGATGCGGTCGATCCGGAAGGCGCGGATGCCGTCACGCATCCGGCACCACGCGATCAGATACCAGACGCCGCTCGACTCGACGTAGCCGAGGGGCTCGATGTCGCGAGTGGTCCGGGTGCCGGCACGGTCGCCGTACGCGATCCGCAGCACGCGGGGATGCGCGAGGGCGTCGGAGATGAGTCGCGGCACCCGTTCCGGGAGGGGCTCGTCACGCAGGAAGTGCACGCGGGTCGCGAGGGCACGCGCCGCCTGGGCGTCGTCGACGCCCATCGCGAAGACGAGCTTGCGCATCGCCGTCTCCCCCGCGGATCGGAAGGGAGCCGCCCCCATCGACTGCAGCGCGACGGCCATCGCCATCGCCTCCTGCGGGGTGAAGTTGACCGGGGGCAGCGTGTGCTCGCGCGACACGCAATAGCCGCCGGTGCGTCCCGGCTCCGCCCAGATCGGCACACCGCCCTGCTGGAGCGCACTGATGTCGCGCTCCACGGTGCGGACGCTGACCTCGAACCGCTCGGCCAGCCACCGCGCGCTCCGGGGTCGCGGCGCGACCGCGCGCAGCTCCTCCACGATCGCGTAGAGCCGATCGGTCCTGTTCACGATCCGACGATAGCCGTCGCGCTGCGCGACCCGGAGAGGCGCTTCAGCCGCGCGCCCGAATGCCGTCGAACAGCAGGTCGAGCATCCGCGCCGCCTGTGCGTCCCGGACGGGAGTGGGAGCCGACCGGTCGAGGGCGAGGAAGGTGCCGACCATGCTCGCCGCGACATCCTCCGGCAGGACGTCGTCGCGAAGGGTGCCCGCCCGGACGCCGGCCTCGAGCAGGCGTCCGATCGTCTCCGTGACGCTCGCGCGCGTTTCGTTCGGGGACAGGACCCCGGATTGCGCCAGGGCGCGAAGGCTTTCGGCCATGCCGCGCTTGCCGGCGACGAACGCGGCGTAGTCGTCCATCCATATCCGCAGGGCTCGATCGGGTTCGTGCCTCGCCAGAAGCTCGTCGGCCCTCGCCAACAGGGCGGCGAGCTCGCTCGCGTGCACGGCCCGCACCAGGTCATCGCGGGTCGGGAAGTGACGGTAGAGGGTTCCGATGCCGACGCCGGCATCGCGGGCGATCGCTTCGAGGGACGCGGGCGCCGAGCCGTCCGTGGCCGTCAGGGCGCGCGTCGCGACCTCGAGGATTCGGGCGCGATTGCGTTCGGCGTCCACTCGAGCCATGCGGAGGCGCCTCCGTTTCTGTTACGGTGTAGATACGGAGGAACCTCCGATTAACCGAGTATGGCAGAGAGAAGAAGCCCATGACCGATACGACCATCCCCCGCCCGGGCGGCATCTGGACACTGGCCGGGACGCCCGTAGCCCGCATCGGCTTCGGCGCCATGCAGCTGGCCGAACTCGATGGACGCCCCGCGATCCCCGCCGAGGACGCGATCGCCCTCGTGCGCCGCGCCGTCGAGCTGGGCATCACTCACTTCGACACGGCGGGCTTCTACGGCGACGGCGAGGCGAATCGACGGCTGCGGGACGCGCTCGCGCCCTATGCCGGTCGGGATGACATCGTCTTGGCCACCAAGATCGGGGCGGTCGACGGCAAGCCGGCGGCGAGGCTCGTCCCCGCACAGAAGCCGGCGGAGCTGCGTGCACAGGTCGAGAGCAACCTCGTCGAGCTCGGCGTCGATCGCCTCGGGATCGTCAACCTGCGCCGCGCCGACAACGCGCCGGGCATCATCGCCACCGGCGACCAGGTCGTCGACCTGGACGACCAGCTCGCCGAGCTGATCGCCCTCCGCGAGGAGGGCAAGCTCGCCGGCATCGGCCTCAGCAACGTCCGGCTCGACCAGCTGGAGCAGGCGCTCCCGGCCGGCATCGTCTGCGTGCAGAACTACTACAACCTGCTCAACCGGCAGCACGAGGATCTGCTCGTGCTGTGCGAGCGAGAGAGCATCGCCTGGGTGCCGTACTTCCCGCTCGGCTCCGCCTTCGACGGGATCGCCAAAGTCGTGGACGAGCCGGCGGTACGGGATGCCGCGGCAGCACTCGGCGCAACACCCGCCCAGGTCGCCCTCGCCTGGCTCTTGCAGCACGCGGCCGACATCCTGCTGATCACCGGAACCAGCAACGTCGACCACCTGGTCGAGAACGCGGCGGCGGCCGACGTTCGCCTGGATGCAGAGACGGTCGCGAGGCTCGACGGGTTGGTCACCGACCGCCGCGCGGAGTGAGGTCCTCTCCCCTTCCGGGGCGGGGTGCGTCCCGGACCCAGATGGGCGGATGCGGTCTGCGGTGCTCCCGGTACAGCACCAGCGCGAACGGCGCCCAGATGATGACGGCCACCCCGACGCCCACGAGCATCCCTCCGACCGTGTCCGAGATCCAGTGCGCGCCCAGGTACGTGCGGCTCAGCATCATCAGCAGCGTGTAGGCGGCGCCCACCACCCAGACCCACGCGCGCCAGAACACGATGCCGAGCGTGGTCGCGATGAGCGCGGCGTTCGCGCTGTGCCCCGAGGGGAACGACCCGAAATCCGCCGTGACGAGGATGTCGGTCGGCCGGGGGCGGCCGACGAGGTTCTTGATGAGGAGGACGGCGAGCTCCGTCGCGATCGTCGCAGATGCGAAGTAGAGCGCCGCCCACGGCCTCCGCCACAGGAGCAGGCCGCCGATGATCACGATCGGGACGAGCGCGATGGCGCTGATGCCTCCCCCGATCCAGTTCAGGACGAGCGCGGGGATCGTGAAGATCGGTGCCCGCGCCTCCACCACCTCCGACATCCACTCCACCTCGAAGCCGAACGGCTTGTCTGCTTCGCGGTAGAAGATCACGAGGGCGAGCAGCACGACGAGCAGCAGGAGCCCGGCCGCGGACACCACCCACCACAGTCGCGCGATCTTCACCGGTGCCGGTGCCGCGGCCGCGACCGGCGCGGCGTCTGCCTCGGGCACCGTCACATCCGCGCGTAGCGAGCGCGCGCGAAGCAGAACACGCCGTAGATGACGAGCCCGGCGCCGACCACCCAGAGGATGACGGCGCCGAAGGGCAGCGTGGCGAGCGTGTGCAGCGCCGCATCGAGCCCGCCTGCCTTGGCCGGATCGTGGGCGAAGGCGGCGACGATGAACAGGATGCCGGCGACGCCGACCGCGATCCCCTTCGCCACGTATCCGACGACCCCGAACGTGACGATCCCGGAGCGGGTGACTCCGCTCGGCAGCGACAGGTGCTTGGTGAAGGCGCGCGTGATGCCGCGGACGACGAAGGCGACGCCCACCCCTCCCACGATCAGACCGACGAGCACCACGAGGAAGATGCCTCCCGGGCTGGCGAGCAGCTTCGCGGTGAACGTCTCGGACGACTGTGCCGAGCTCGACTGACCGCCCAGCGCGGCGACGAGGGCGGTCCATCCGATGGCGATGTACGCGACTGCCGTGCCGACGTACTTGATCCGGTAGCCCCATTTCTTCTTGCTGTCCGGGTTCCGTTCGACGACGGCCTGCACGATCTGCCAGATCGCCAGGGCGAGGAGCCCGATCACGATCACCCACAGGAGGAGCGCGCCGACCGGCGTCTGGCGAATCTGCGCCATCGCACCGCTCTGGTCGGCGGAGCTGCTGCCGCCGCCGGTCACGATGGAGATCGCCACGAGGCCGATGACGATGTGCACGACGCCGAGGACGATGTAGCCGGCTCGCGCGAGCCCGCGCAGGATGGTCGAGCCCTCGGCGGCGCGGGCTGCGGTCTGGGGAGTCTTCATGAGCGGACCGTAACCGGTGGACGGGCAGAGGGGCAGGTACTTGTCAACGTGGGCATCATCGCGTTATGACCTCTCCGGAAGCCGCGCTCACGGACCGCTCTGCGCGTCTCTCTCTGACGGTGTCGACAGCCCACCAGACGAGTGTCGCCACCGCGATCCCCTCGAGGAGCCCGGCGACCACGTCGCTGAGCCAGTGTGCGTGCAGGTAGGTCCGCGCCCACATCATCCACAGGACCCAGAGGACGCCGATCACCCACACGTACCACTTCCGCAGCAGCAGCCCGAGCGTGATCACGACGGTCGTCGCGACGGCTGTGTGGCCGGACGGGAACGACGTGGCGGTGGACTCGGCGAGGGAATCCCCCGGACGCACTCTGGCCACGATGTAGGACATCGGGGCGCCGATCGCGACGACCAGGGCGATCGCGATCGCGATGTTCGCGGCATCCCATCGGCGTCGTCGCCAGAGGAAGACGGCCACCAGCAGGAGGGCGATGACGATCATCCCGATCGTGCCGCCGACGATGGACGGGATCCAGGCGATGACGACGCCCACGGTACTGAGGCCCGCGATCATCAGGCGGTGCCACCACACGTCGACGGGCAGGGGCTGACGTCCGTCGGCGTAGATCACCAGATACACGCCGACGAAGGCGACCGCGGCGGCGATCCCGACGATAAGGGCTGCCGTGCGCCGGGAACGCGACCTCGCCGCGCTCACGGCGTTCATCGCACCCTCATCGCGGAGGGCTGGACCGTCACCGTGAACGACCGTGTCTCGCCGAGCTCTTCGCCGTCGATCTCGAGCAGTCGCGGCTCGGGAAGGGTCACCGTGAGGGTCGAGGCGCGCCCGCGTCGCAGCGACTCCGAATCGGGCGCCGTCGTCTCCCCCGCCCCGACGAGGCGCTTCAGCCCGTGGTCCCACACGAGCGTCTTCACGGTCGCGAGCCACTGCGCGAACCCTTCCGCGCTGACGACGACGTAGTCCAGCTCGCCGTCGGACGGGTCGGCGTCGGGCATGAGGGTGACCCCGCCCTGCAGCGTGCCGCAGTTGCCGACCAGCAGGGTGTGCCCGGTCTCCACCCGCTCCGGCCCGTCGTCCACCGTGATCGTGAACGACAGGGTCTCGCTGCCGGACACCGCCCGCCCCAGCGACTCCACGTAGGCGAGCCAGCCGACCCGCTCCTTGAGGTCGTCGTCGGTCTCGACGATCATCTGCGCGTCGAGACCGAACCCGAGCATGACGACGAATCCGTGCCGCGACACATCGTCGCCGTCGGCGATCTCGACCCATCCGACGTCGACCGCGCGGGCGTCGCCCTCGATGGCACGCTGGAAGGCCGCCGGCACATCGTTCACCGGCACATCGAGATTCCGTGCGAACAGGTTTCCCGTGCCGAGCGGGATGATGGCGACCTCGACCTCGGTGCCGGAGTCGGCGACGTACTCCGCCACCGCGCGCACGGTCCCGTCACCACCCGCGACGATCAGCAGCTCGGGGCCCTTCTCCAGCGCGGCGGCCGCGGCGCCGCGGCCGGGATCCTCCTTCGTCGTCTCGAACCAAAGGACGTCTCCCGCGGCGTCGGGCAACACCTCGGCGAGCGCGTCGGAGAGGACGTCCTTCTCGGTCTTCGACGGATTCCACACGATGGCGATGCGCATGTTCGGTCTGCTCACTTCTTCGAGGAGGAGAGGTCGGCGGCGATGTCGGGCACGTAGTGGAACTGGTCGACCGGAGGCCTCTCGTAATCGTCGGCCGCGGGTCGCTCGGGGACGTCGATGTCCGTCCACTCCAGGTGGTGGTAGGGGATGCTGTCGACGAAGTGGTTGATCATGTTGAGGCGGGCACTGCGCTTGTCGTCGCTCTCGACCGTCCACCACGGTGACTCCTTCGTGTCGGTGGCGGCGAACATCGCGTCCTTCGCGCGTGAGTAGTCCTCCCACCGGAGGACGGAGTCGCGGTCCGTCGGCGAGAGCTTCCAACGGCGCAGGGGGTCATCGAGACGGCGTTCGAAGCGCGTCTGCTGCTCCTCGTCCGAGACGGAGAACCAGTACTTGAGCAGGATGATCCCGTCTTCGATCAGTAGGTGCTCGACGGCCGGCGCCTGGCGCAGGAACCGGTGGTACTCCTCATCCGAGCAGTAGCCCATGACGTGCTCGACGCCGGCCCGGTTGTACCAGGACCGATCGAACAGCACGATCTCGCCCTTCGTCGGCAGGTGCTCCACGTAGCGCTGGAAGTACCACTGCCCGCGCTCCTTCTTGGCGGGCTTCGGGAGGGCGACCACCCGCGCGTGCCGGGGGTTGAGATGCTTCATGACCCGCTTGATCGCTCCGCCCTTCCCCGCGGCATCCCGACCCTCGAAGATCACCAGCACGCGGGCACCCGTCTCGGCCACCCACTGCTGCATCTCCACGAGTTCGATCTGAAGGCGTTCCAGCTCGGCCTTGTACACGCGGCTCGGCAGGTGCCTCGCCGATGATCCCGGGGGCTTCTTCTTCGACATCACGCCTCTGTGCCTTCGTCATGCCGCGCCGAACCGGATCGCGGGCGGGGCTCACCCTAGTTCGCCGATACCTTCCGCGACCATCTCTTGACATTTCGTCGTCGGATCCATTCGGGACGGTCGCGTGGTGGCTTGACTTCAAGCGCTTGAAGTGTGCTGCAATCGAGGGGTGCCCATGCTGACCATCCAGGAGACGTCGCGGCTGACCGGCCTGAGCGAGCCCACGCTCCGCTATTACGAACAGGTCGAGCTGATCGGCCCGGTCGCTCGCGACGACAGCAGCGGACACCGCCGCTATCGCGAGAGCGATGTCGACGCACTGCAGGCGCTGGCGTGCCTGCGCGCCATGGGCGTCGGCATCGACGACATGCGCACGTATCAGGCCAACCGGCGCCTCGGCCATGCGGCGGCCGGCGACCAGCGCGACATCCTGCTGCGGCATGCCGAGCGCGTCGAGATCGAGATCGCCACGCTGCAGGTGCATCGGGAGTATCTGGAGCGCAAGGCTGCGCTCTGGGATGCCCGGGATCGCGGCGACGCGAGCGGGGAGGCCGCCGCGCAGCTCAGGGTGAACGAGATCCTGCCCGAGCTGGAACACGTGATGCGAGGCAGCTTGACTTCAAGCGCTTGAGGTCTGTTCTGCTGAGGACATGGCTACTACAGACACCAACACCGTCCTCGTCACCGGCGGCTCCGGCTACCTCGGCACCCGCGTCATCACCGACCTCCTGAACACCGGCGTCCACGTACGAACGACCGTGCGCTCGCTCGACAGCGAGCCCGCGCTCCGCGAGGCCGTGCGTCGCGGCGGGGCGGACGACACGGCCCTCGAACTCGTGGTCGCCTCCCTCACCGACGACGCCGGGTGGGATGCCGCGGCCGCCGGCGTCGACGGCGTGTATCACCTTGCGACGCCGATGACCCACGCCACGGAGTCCCGCGACCTCGTCGTCACGCCGGCCCACGACGGCACCGTCCGGGTGCTGCGCGCCGCCGCCCGAGCGGGGGTACCTCGCGTCGTCCTCACCTCGTCCTTCGCGGCGGTCGGCTACTCCCCCAAGCCGGTGAACGCGGACGGCGCACGAGAGTACGACGAGAGCGACTGGACCGACCCCGAGACGCCGGACCTGCCCGCCTACCCGCTCTCCAAGGCGGTCGCCGAGCGCGCCGCGTGGGACTTCATCGCGGAGCACGGCGACGGAATGGAACTGGTCGCGCTCAACCCGACCTGGATCGCAGGTCCCACCCTGACCAACGATGCGCGATCGTCCCTCCAGGCGTTCGCGGCGATCCTGGGCGGCCAGATGCCCCTCGCTCCCCGGCAGCGGTTCGGCATCGCGGACGTGCGGGATGTGTCAGCCGCCCACCTGGCGGCCATGTCGACGCCGGATGCCGCGGGCAAGCGCTACCTGCTGCTCGCCGACGGGCCCACCATCAGCTGGCTCGGCGTCGCGACCCTGCTTCGCGACCACTTCGGGGACCTCGCCGCGAAAGCCCCGACCGAGGAGGTGCCCGGTGAGGAGCTCCCCGGCCTCGTGATCCACAACGAGCGGGCGAAGAGGGAGCTCGGGTTCGCGCCCCGGTCGGCCGAGGCGACGATTGTGGAGACGGTCGAAGGGATGATTGCGCGCGGGATGCTCGGGTAAGGCGGCGAGGACGGCGCCGCGGTGATCGCGGCGCCGTGGTCGTTGCCGCGACGGCCGTGGCATCCGGAGCAGCGCGGAACTCACAGGGCGGGTGCCCGCCGAGCCCGGGGGCCAACCGAACCTATCGGGCCGACGCCGCCAGGCTGCGATTCTGGCTCCTGAGGACGCCGTCGAGGAAGCGGTCGGACGCGATCCTGGACATCGCGCCGAAGAGCGCACCGTCACGACCGACCGTGTACCTCGTTCTCGGCCGTCGAGCGGACACGGCGCGCAGAATCACCTCGGCTGCGCGTTCGGGGCTCGCGCCGTTGCGCGCGAAGCCTTCGGCTTGGGCGACGAAGGCCTTGGTGAGGTCGTCGTACCGGGCGTGCTGTTCTACCGTCATGGATGCCACGATCCTGCGGCTCGTCGCGAGACCTCGGTTGGTGAGGTTGGTACTGACGGCACCCGGAGCTACCTTGACCACCTGCACGCCGAAGTCGTGCACCTCGCGTCGCAAGGCGTCGCTGACCGCCTCCATGGCGAACTTCGCCGCCGAGTACGCGCCGTAGTTCGCCATGGCGATCCGGCCTCCGACGGAGGTGATGTTCACGATCCGGCCGTGGCTCGCCAGGAGGGACGGCAGCAGCGCGCGGGTCAGTGCGATCTGTCCGAACACGGAGACGTCGAACTGCCGACGCCAGTCGTCGAGGGTCAGCACTTCGATCGGCGCGTTGATCGCAATGCCGCCGTTGTTGACGAGCGCGCGAAGAGGGCGCCCCGCCGGATCGTCGGCGATGCGCCGGGCAACGGCGGCGATGTGGCTGTCGTCAGTGACGTCGAGGACCACTGGTTCGATGCGCTCGGCGGCCATCTTCTTTGCATCGACTGCCGCTCGTACTCCGGCGAGGACGTGGAACCCGTGGACGGCGAGCAGCTGTGCAGTCGCGCGCCCGATGCCCGAGGACGCTCCGGTCACGAGAGCGATTTCAGTTGACGTTGTCATATCCGGACTATAAGTTGAAGATATGACAATGTCAACTCACCTTCTCGGCAAAGTGGCGAGCGACGTGACAGTGTCAGATATCATTCGCGAATGACGACACGCGCGGAATCCGCCGCCGCGACGGCGCGGGCACTGAGAGAGGCAGCCGCGACGCTGCTCGATCAGGGCGGCGTCGGCGCCGTGACCCTGCGAGCGGTCGGAGCGAGGGCAGGCGTCTCGCGGGGCGCCCCGTACGGCCATTTCGCAGACAAAGAAACCCTGCTGGCCACGCTCGCCATCGAGGGCTGGACCGAACTCGCCGCCGAGCTGCAACGAATCCGCAGCGACGGGCGCGCGTCCAGCCGGGAGCGTCTCACCCAGGCCGTTATTGCCTTTCTCACCGTGGCGCGACGGCGCCCCCACCTGTATGCCTTGATGTTCACGACCCCGTCGAGAGATCCCCAGGCGCTCGTAGACGCCGCGGCAGGAGCGCAGGACACATTCCTCTCCATGACGGAGGAGGTAGTGGGACCGGAACGCTCACGACGCATCGGTGCGCTCCTCATGACGACGGCCCACGGTATCGCAGGCATGGAGCGCGCCGGGCAACTCCAGGGGCCGAAGTGGGGCACCACGGGCGACGGGATCGTCGAGGAGGTCATCGGCCTGATCAGCCCACACTCCTGACGGCCCGAGATCCGTCCGAACTCGCATCCTGCGCGATCCAGCCCATCAACTTAGCAGATAAGTAGTGTAGGCTGAGGAAGAGGAGGGAAATCGATGCCGACCCAGACTCACGAAGACACCATCGAGCTTGCTCGTGCTGGCCTCATCCTGCTCGACCCGACCGACAACTGCTACGTGGTCACGCGCGATGTGAGCGTCGGCTCCGTGGTTGATGTCGGAGGCGAGCGATGGACTGTCACGGTCGCCCTCAGTCCCGGCCACAAGGTTGCGCGTGGTGCCATCCAAGCGGGAGAGGTCGTGACGAAGCTCGCCGTCCCGATCGGCGTCGCGCTCGTGCCGATCTCACGGTTCGAGCACATCCATCTCCACAACCTCGCGAGCCAGTACATTCCCACCCACGAACGCGGCGACGTCCCGCCGGAATCGGAGTAGACGATGATGTCGACCGCATCCCTCCCCGGCTACCTGCGCCAGGACGGCCGCAAGGGCATCCGCAACGTGATCCTCGTCGCGTACCTCGTGGAGTGCGCCCATCATGCCTCCAAGGCGATCGCGTCCCACTTTCCCGACGAGGAGGTCGAGGTCATCGGCTTCCCCGGCTGCTACCCGAACAGCTACGCACACCAGATGCTCACTGCCCTCTGCACGCACCCGAACGTGGGAGGCGTGCTCCTGGTATCGCTCGGATGCGAGAGCTTCGACCGCGAGAGCCTCTCCGAGTCGATCCGCGCGAGCGGCCGCTGGAGCGAGACGATCGTCATCCAAGGTGTCGGCGGGTCCACGCCCACGGTGACCCTCGGCATCGAGGCCGTGGAGCGCGGACTCGCGCAGGCGAAGAAGGCTCCACGCACCGAGGTGCTCCTGTCCGACCTCGTCGTCGGCGCGGAGTGCGGTGGATCCGACGGCACGAGTGGCATCACGGCGAACCCCGCCGTCGGGTACGCGTTCGACCGTCTCGTCGAACAGGGAGCCACCTGCATCTTCGAAGAGCCTGGCGAGCTGCTCGGCACCGAGAGCCACATGGCCGGCCGCGCGGGATCGCCCGAACTCGGCCGAGAGTTGATCGGGACTGTCGAGAAGGCGTCGGACTACTACCACCAGATGGGCCACGGCAGCTTCTCCCCCGGAAACTACGAGGGCGGGCTCACCACGATCGAGGAGAAGTCGATCGGTGCGTACGCGAAGAGCGGGTCCTCGCCGATCGTGGGGCTGCTGAAGCCCGCCGTCCAGCCCACTACGCCCGGTCTCTACCTCATGGACCCGGTCCCGGACGGCGAGATCCGCTGGGGCTTCCCGAACATCAACGACACCGCCACCGTCGTCGAGATGATCGCCTGCGGTGCGCAGATCATCCTCTTCACCACCGGGCGCGGTTCCGTGGTCGGATCGGCCATCTCGCCCGTCATCAAGGTGTGCGCGAACCCGGACACCTTCGCGCGGATGCCCGGCGACATGGATGTCAATGCCGGCTCCATCCTCTCGGCCGATGCGACGATCGCCTCGGTCGGCGACGAGATCGTCGACCTCGTGGCTCGGGTGGCTGCGGGCGAGCAGACCAAGTCCGAGGCGATGGGTCACCGCGAGTTCACGCTCGGGTACAAGTCTTTCGAGCCGCTCGGCCCGTCCTGCCTGCCGGCCGCCTGAGCGCGACTACTCGCCGGCGGTCGCCGCGGGGAACCCGGCGCTCGGTCCGGCGTCGGGGTTGCCGGCGCGCTGGGAGGCCTCGAGCCCGACGCGTGCCTGCGTGAGGTGATCCGTCATGGCCGTGGCGGCGGCCTCGGGATCCCCCGCGCGGATCGCATCGAGGATCACGCGGTGGGCGTCGACGATGCTCGCCAGACCACCGCCGGCGTTCACCCAGCCGTTCCAGGTGCGCCGGCGCAGACGCCACAGAAGCGGCTCGAGCGACTCGAGGGTGAGCTCGAGGAGGTCGTTGTCGGCGGCGCGCGCAACCGCCGCGTGGAAAGCGACGTCGGCCGCGTACAGCGCGTCGGCGTTGTCGGCGGCGGAGAGCACGGCCATCGCCTGATCGAGGTCGACGAGCTGCTCGTCCGTGCGGTTCTGCGCCGCGAGCCGAGCGTTGCCCACCTCGACGATCTCGCGGAACTGCTGCATCTTCTCATCCTCGACGCCGGCACCCACGAGCCGGAGCGAGAAGAGCCTGCTCAGGTGCGTCGCGTTCGGGGTTCCGACCGTCGCCTCCCGCCCCTGATGCCTCTCGAGCAGGCCGATGGCCGCGAGACCGGCGATCGCCTCGCGGATGACGGGAAGGCTCACGTTCATCATGTCGGCGAGCTCGGCGCTGCCCGGAAGCTGATCGCCCGCCTTGAGATCGCGCTCGGCGATGAGCTCGATGAGCGCCTCGGTCACCTGGTCCTGAAGGGACGTGCGCTTGATCGAACGCGGCATCTCGGCCCTTCCCATCCCGTGCGACGTGTCACGTGTGCTGGGTGAGAACTTAGCAGGTGTGCTGATGAGTTCACGCATCCTGGACGCGCCCTTCGGGCATGGGAGCGGCGCTGCGCGCTAGAAGCCCGCCGTCCACGCGTAGCTCCGCACCGGTGATGAAGCTGGCCCGCGGGCCGGTGACGAACGCGACGGCCTCGCCGATCTCGGAAGGCTGGCCGACCCGTTCGAGCACGTGCGCCATCCCCCACGTCGAGATGACACCGTCGGCATCCTCCTCCCCTCCCAGGAGACGGGCCGAGGCACGCAGCATCGGGGTATCGACCGATCCGGGGAGGATGCTGTTGACGCGCACTCCATGCCGCCCCTCGTCGACGGCCATAGCACGCGCGAGAGCATTCAGTGCACCCTTGCTGGCGGTGTAGGCGGCGACATCGGCCTGCGTGGCGACAGCCTGCACCGACGACATGATCGCGAGGCTCCCCGCCGCGCTCGCGCGCAGATGCGGCATCGCGGCACGGGCAGCGAGGAAGACGCCCTTCACGTTGACGTCGAAGATCTCGTCCCACGTCTCATCCGAGGTGGCGAGCACGTCGCCGTAGCGCTGGATGCCCGCCGAGGTGACGAGCGTGTCGATCGACCCGAACTCCGAGAGGGCGACCTCGACCGCCTCCGCGGCCGTCGCGGGGTGCTGGATGGGCCCCGACACCGCGACGGCCCTGCCCCCGACCGCGATCACCTCCGCTGCCGTCGCCCGCGCGGCGTCCGCTTCCAACCCGTGCACCACGACCGCCGAGCCTTGCCGGGCGAGGGCGAGCACCGCGGCCCGTCCGATGCCGCTCGAACCGCCGGTGACGATGGCCACCCGTCCCTCGTGGTCCTGCATGCTGCCTCCCCTGTCAGTGGGCGAAAGCTCCGACGGGCACCCCTGTGGTGTTCGCGGAGAGGGCGAAGACCGAGCCCGCGAGCGGCTGTCGTGCGCGGGCGGCGTCGTCGAGTCCGGCCCAGGCCGACGTGATGTAGAGAGTCCCGTCCGCGCCGAACGCGCAGCTCGACGGCTGGTCGACGGGCATCGGCACCCGTCCGACGAGTCGGCCCTTCGGGTCGAACCGCAGGACCTCCGCGCCGCCCCACACGGCGACCCAGATGCATCCCTCCGTGTCCACGGCGAGCCCGTCGGGAAGGCCGGAGTCGATGCGTGCGAGCTCGGTGAACTCACCCGTCTCGCCCGCCTCCGGGTCGAACGTCGCGCTCATGAGCCGGTGGCTCATGCTGTCGACGAGGTACATCACAGAGTCGTCGACGTCCCAGCCGATGCCGTTCGGGAGGGTGAGTCCAGTGAGCACGGCCTCGCTGGGCGCCGTCCCCGTCCACCGGTGCAGCGCACCGGCCCCGGTCTCGTACTCGACGTGCGTGCTGCCAGCCCAGAGCCGTCCGGAGGAGTCGCACTTCGCGTCGTTCATGCGGCGCTGGGGCTCGGGGAGGACGCGGTCGACGATCTCGAGCACGCCGTCGACGACCAATCCGAACCCCTCGGCCACCGCGACCGCGAACCCCTGCTCCTCGGCGCGGGGAACCGCGGCGCCGAGCGATGTTCCCAGCGACGTCCGCATGGTCTGTCCCGACGACAGATCCGTCTCGAGCAGTCCGCCGGTGGGGATGTCGACCCACACGAGCCTGCCCGTGCGATGGTCGAAGACAGGCCCTTCACCGGTCTCCGCGTCAGACGGGATGACGACCTCGGGCTGCGTGAAGACCTGAACTCCCATGTCAGCCCTCCGTCGATCCCGCGTGCAGATCGCTGATCAGGAACTTGGTGACCTCGGGAGAGTTGCCCATGGCGTCGAACGCCGCCGGCACCTCGCTGACGGGGAGCACCCCCGAGATCAGCGGCTCCACGTCGATGCGCCCTGTCGCGATCATCGCCAGCGCCGAGTCGAACTCAGTGGTGTAGATGAAGCTCCCCCGCAGCGTGATCTCCTTGAAGATGAGGTCTTGCGCGGCGAACGTCGGCAGGCGCTTCGACCAGCCGGAGATCGTCAGGGTCCCACCCGGTGCGAGCACGCCGACGGCATCCTTGACCACCTCAGGCACACCGGTCGCGTCGAAGCCGTACTGCGGTCTCGGCCCCGTCAACAGCTCTGCGAGAGGACCCTCCGCGGGGTCGATCGCCCGCGTCGCCCCGACGGCGGTGGCCTTCTCGCGCCGCACGGCGGAGGGCTCGACGACCGAGATATCCGTGACCCCACCCGCCCGGAGGAGCGAGGTCGCGAGCAGCCCGATCGGGCCCCCGCCGAACACAATCGCCGTGTCGCCCAGCCCGACCCCCGAGGAACGCACGGCCCTCAGGGCGACGGCGAGCGGCTCCACGAGGGCGGCGTGCCGGAACGACGCGCCGTCGGGCAAGCGGTACAGCGTCCGCTGGTCGACCGCCGCGAGCGGCGCGAGCCCACCGTCGCGGGCGACCCCGACCGAGTACTTCCAGACGTCTTCGCACAGATTCGCTCGGCCCGAGCGGCAGAACTCGCAGTGTCCGCACACGACCCCGTTCGGATTGACGGCGACTCGGTCGCCCGCTCGGAAATCGCGCACGTTCGCGCCGACCTCGAGCACGGTGCCGACGAACTCGTGCCCCATGATCGTGCCCGCCTTGAAGTCGGGTTCCGCCGCGTGCAGGTCGCTGCCGCAGATGCCGCAGTACTCGACCTGCACGAGGGCGTCGCCCGCACCAGGGGTCGGCTCCGGACGCTCCTCGAGCTGAGGGCCGTCGGGGTAGAAGATCGCAGCCCTCATCGGCTCGCTCCTTCGTTCTTCAGGATCTGAGCGAGCTGACGATCAAGCGGCAGCCCGTGGTAGGTCTCGTACTCGGCGTCGGAGAAGCCGTTGTCAATCACGCCGAAGGGGCCGCGGAACGCCCACAGCGCGTACCCCATCCCGTTCTCGGTGAGCAGGTCGACGACGTCGCGGCAGTAGTCGAGGTAGACGTCGTGAGCGAAGCCCGGCCACGCTCCCATCTCTCCCACGTGCACCGGATGCCCCGCCTTCACGAGCTCGATGTAGGGGGCGATCAGCTCCCTGAGCGTCTCCTTGTCCCAGAGCTTGCCCTCGTCGCCGGTGAGCGTGCGCGGCGCCGCGCCCGCCGCCAGCGTGGGGCGGTAGGGCCAGGTGGGCGGCTCGAGGTCGCTCGGCGCCGCCCACGCGCAGTTGTATCGGGTGAGCCCGAGCGGGTGGTACAGGTGCATGGAGCTGATGACGTTGGGCAGGGCGACCGCTGCGGCTGTCGGCGGGACCATCTCGACGACATCGACGGCGCCTCCCGCGTCGAACGAGCCGTGCGCGCGGAAGCTGCCCTCCACCATGATGTAGCGGTCGGGGTTGACGGCGTGGATCGCTTCGATGGCCGGCAGGAACGTCCTGTTGAAGGCGGCCTCGTCCACATTGATCGGCTCGTTCAGCAGATCGAAGCTGAGGTCCGCCTGCGGCACGTCGCGATACCGCTCGGCGAACGTCCGCCACCAGGTGATGTATGCGGCGAGGGGCTCGTCGTCGGTGAAGAGGTTGTCGCGCTCGGCGAAGTCGAACTGGGACGTCGAGAGGCAGCAGTAGCCGGGAGCGCGGTGGATGTTGAGCGAGACGTGCACGCCGTACTGCTGACCCAGCGCGATCACGCGATCGACGAGGTGCATCCGGTCGGGGTCCGGCGTGCGCCCGTACGGTCCCTTGCCGAGGAACAGGTAGGAGACGGGCAGGCGGACGAAGGTGAAGCCGAGGTCGCGGATCATCTCGAAGTCCTCCTCGGGCACCTGTCCCCTGTCGTCGAGAGACCAGAACTCCTTCCAGCGCACGCTCGTCGAGAAGAGGTCGATGAGATTGAAGCCACGCCATCCGGAAGCGGGATGGATCATTCTGGATTCTCCTTCGAATGCATGGGGTTCATGATGGTGGACGGGCGGACTACAGGACGCCGTAGACGCGGAACGCCTCGGTAGAGCTCATGCCGCGCTCGATCGCATCGCGGACGACGTTCTCGGTGCGAGCCTTCGTGAGTGCCCGCTCGATCACCTCGTCCTCGACGGCCGAGGGGATGATCAGCACGCCGTCGACGTCGCCGAAGACGATGTCACCGGACTCGATCTCGACATCTCCGATGCGGATGCGGCAGCGGAAGTCGACAACCGACGATCGCACGGCCGAGTCCTGCGCGTAGGCGCCGAGGCTGAACACCGGGAAATCCTGCTCGAGGACCTTCGGGGTGTCACGGTGGTATCCGTCGACGACGGCGCCGACGGCGCCGCGCTGGCGGGCCGTGGCGGTGAGGATCTCGCCCCACGCGGCACTCGGCATCGTCGCGTTCTGCGCGAGGTAGACCTCGCCGGGCTCGAGCTGGTCGAGCGCTTCGGTGAGGCGGCCGAACGGCCGCGGCTGGGGACCCGTCACGTCGGTGAGAAGCACGGTCATCGCCCGACCGACGACTTTCATGCCATCCCTGATGGCACGGATGCCCGGAGGAAGGAATTGGCGCCGGTACCCGAGCGCATCGAGGATGTCACCCACGACGGGCGTGTAGAGCTCCGAGCGAATGACGGCGAAGCGCTCATCCCCTTTGATGTTCGTGACATTCACGGACAGCCTCCTTGCAAATCAACTTAGCGGATAAGTACGGGTCTGAGATTGACAGTCATAACCGGAGCGAGCCCATGCCGCCATCGACGTGGAGGATCGTGCCGGTCGTCGAACCGGCTTCGGGCAAGGCGAGATACGCGACAGCGGCGGCAACCTCGTCGGCCGTGACGAGCCTTCCGAGGGGTTGCCGGGCGCGGAGGGACGCGGCAGCGCGGTCGCGATCGTCGGCCTGGTCGAGCAGGCGTCCCACCCACGGCGTCTCGGTCGTGCCAGGAGCGACCGCGTTGACCCGGATGCCCTCCGAGACATGATCCGCGGCCATCGCAAGGGTGAGGGCCGCAACCGCTCCTTTGCTCGCGCTGTACAGGGCGCGCTGCGTGACACCCACCAGGGCGACCGCCGAGCTCAGATTGACGATCGCCGCGCTCGGCGACCGTCGCAGGTGCGGGAGCGCCGCGGCCGCCACGCGCGCCATCGAGAAGACGTTGACGTCGAAGACGCGCTGCCACTCCCCGATGGGGTTGGTCGCGACATCCCCCGTCGCCCCGATACCTGCGTTGTTGACGACGATGTCGAGGCGGCCGAAGCGTTCGACCACGGCATCGATCGCTGCGGCGATCGCACGATCATCCGTGACGTCGCACGTGAACGCGGGAGTGCCGGCCGGCACGGTGTCGGTCTCGCGGTCGAGCACGATCGCCTCGACCCCGCGCCGCCGTAGCGCGACGACGGTGCATGCGCCGATGCCGCTCGCGCCCCCGGTGACGATCGCTACAAGGTCGGTCACGGCTGCGGCTCCAGACTGTCGGCGCGGTCATGGGCTGGTCGCGCGAGATCGGCGCTCCGTCGGGCGCGACGCTCCGCCTGCACGACGGGGTCCGGGTAGGGCGATGCCGCGGCGAGCCGGCGCGTGTACGGCTCGCGCGGATCGGTGGCGACGTCCTCGCTGTCACCGACCTCGACGAATCGGCCGTGCTGGATGACGGCGGTGCGGTCGGCGATATGGCGGACGACATCGAGGTCGTGCGACACGAAGAGGTAGGCGACCTTCGTCCTCTCCTGCAGCTCGGCCAAGAGGTCGAGCACGCTGGCCTGGGTCGAGAGGTCGAGAGCGCTCACGGCCTCGTCGCAGATCACCAGCCTCGGCGAGCGCGAGAGCGCTCGGGCGATGGCGATGCGCTGGCGCTGGCCGCCGGAGAACTCCCGCGCCCGTCGGGCGCCTGCATCGCGGGGAAGATGGACGGCGTCGAGCAGCTCGCGAACGCGCCGACGCGCATCCGCCCGAGTGACACCGGGGTCGATCAGCAGCGGCTCGACGAGGATGTCCTCGACGGACATCGCGGGGTTGAGCGAGCTGTACGGATCCTGGAACACCACCTGGATGTCGGAGCTCAGTGCGCGGCGATCGCGGCGCGACGCGTGCGCGATGCTCCCGCCGGACCACAGGATGTCACCGCCCGTCACGGGCGCGAGGCCGAGGATGGCCCGGCCGATGGTGGACTTGCCAGAGCCCGACTCACCCACGAGGCCAAGCGTCTCGCCGGCTCTGATCGCAAAGGAGACGCCGTCGACGGCGATGAACGGCTTGCCGCCGCGGCCCTTGTAGGTGACCTGGAGCTCTTCGGCTTGCAGCAGCACGGGGGCGCCGTGGAGCTCTTTCGGCGCGCGCGGCGGGAGGTGGGCAGGCGCCGCTGCGAGGAGTGTCCGGGTATAGGCGCTCTCGGGCGCCGCGAACAGCTGCACCGTCGGCGCCGACTCGAGGATCTGACCACCGCGCATCACGACGACGTCGTCACAGATGTCCGCGACGACGCCGAAGTCGTGGGTGACGAGCACGACGGCGATGTCGAGCTGAGCGATCAGCGATCGCAGGAGATCCAGCACCTCCGCCTGCACCGTGACGTCGAGAGCGGTGGTGGGCTCGTCGGCGATGATGAGCTTCGGATTGCACGAGACGGCGCCGGCGATGAGCACCCGCTGCGCCATGCCGCCCGAGATCTGGTGGGGGTAGCTCGAGAGCGTCCGGTCGGGGTCGACGATGCCGACACGCACGAGAAGGTCGCGCGCCCGGGCTCTCGCGTCGCGCCGGGAGAGCCCGAGGTGGTGGCGCATCGGCTCGATCAGCTGACTGCCGATCGTGAAGCTCGGATCGAGGTTCGACATCGGCTCCTGCGGGATGTAGCCGATATCGCGTCCGCGGATCTCATTCATCGCGCGTCGCCCGAGCCGCGTGAGGTCGTGTCCGTCGAACATCGCCGAGCCCGCCGTCACGGCGCCGCCCTCCGCAAGCAGCCCCAGGACGCCGAGCACCGTCTGCGTCTTGCCCGATCCGGACTCGCCGACGAGCCCGAGCACCCGCCCGCGCCGCACGGCGAATCCCACGCCGTCCACCACCCGGCTGTCTGCGCCGTCGAGGCGGTACTCGACGACGAGGCCGTCGACCTCGAGGAGGTTCTCCCCCGTCGCCGCGCGCGTCGCGACGGTCGGGCGCGGCGTGCGCGTTCGCACCCGGCCGGGGGTCGCGCCGTCGCTGATGAGGTCCCGGGCAACGGAGCCGAGCAGGATGAGGCACACGACCGTCACCGTGATCGCGAGCGCCGGCGGCAGCAGCAGGTAAGGCGAGTTGTAGATGTCCTTGAACCCGTCGCCGAGCATCGAGCCCCAGCTCGCCGCACCGGGCTCGCCGACGCCGATGAAGTCGAGACCCGCCTGCACGACGAGAGACGCGCCGAAGATGAAACCCGTTTGGATGAGCGCCACCGGGAGCACGACCCCGAGGATGTGCCGGCCGAGGATCGAGAGGTCTCCGATCCCCGAGACCTTCGCCGCGTCGATGTACAGCTCGCGGCGCACGTCGATGACGGCGGCCCGGACCGGGCGGAACATCGCGGGCACGACCAGGACGCCGAAGGCCGCCATCACCACGAGCGTGTTGGTGCCGACGAACACGGAGATCGCGAGGAGCGCGACGATCGAGGGCAGGGCCTGGATGAGGTTGGAGATCCAGTTCGCCGCGGAGTCGAGGAAGCCGCTGTAGTACCCCGCGAGAAGCCCGAGCGGTACGCCGAGCACGAAGGTGACCGCCGTGGCGATCAGGCTCGCCAGGAGGGTCAGCCGACCGCCGGCGAGCAGCCGGCTGAGCACATCGCGTCCGGAGGCGTCGGTGCCGAGGAGGTGGGCGGGGCCGGGGCCCTGCCCGAGCGCGCTGACATTGGCGAAGTTCGGCGACGGGAGGCCGAAGAGGGGCGACAGCACGCACGCGAGGACGATGAGCGCGAGGACGGCGGCGGGGATGATCATCCCGGGGCTGCGCAGCAGGCGCTGCCAGGCGGTGCGCCGCTCACGCCCCTGCGCGAGGACGATGCCGACGGTGTCGGGGGCGGTTGTCATGAGCGGACCTTCGGGTTGAGCCACGTGTAGGCGAGATCGACGAGGAGGTTGACGACGACCACCACGATGACCACGGTGACGACGACGCCCTGGATCACCGGCTGGTCCTGCTGGACGGCGGCGCCCACCGAGAGCGCCCCGATGCCTGGGAGACCGAACACGTACTCGATCACGACGGCGCCGCTGAGGAGCCCGATGAACTGGAGTGACAGCACGGTGAGGGCAACGGGCGCCGAATTGCGCAGCACATGCTTGAGGTAGATGGAGGCACCGCCGAGCCCGCGGCCGCGGAGTGTGCGCACGTAGTCCTGCTGGAGCGTCGCGATCGCCGCGTTCCGCATCTGCTGGGCGACCGCAGCGACGGCGGCGAGCGACAGGGCGGCGACCGGGAGGATGATCGAGCGCAGCCAGCCGCCGGGGTCGGTGGAGAAGTCGACCCACCCGGTGGCCGGGAGCACGCGCAGGTCGATCGCGAAGATCGTGACGAGCAGGATCGCGACGATGAAGTTGGGGATGGCGTAGCCGAGCACCGACAGCGGGCGAATCGCATTGTCGACGGCTCCACGGCGAGCGGCGGCCCAGAGCCCGATCGCGGCACCGAGCACGCCGGAGAGCACGACGGCCGTCACAGCGATGGTGATGGTCACCGGCAGACGTGTCGCGATCGACTCCGACACGGGTCGGTTGGAGAACCAAGAGGTGCCGAGGTCGCCGGTGAGCGCGTGCCGCGCCCACGCGAAGTACGCCTCGAAGACGTTCCGGTCGAGTCCCAGCTCGGCGCGCTTGGCGGCGAGCGCCGCGGGGCTGGCTGCCTGACCGAGGATGGCGAGGGCGGGGTCCCCCGGGCTGAACCAGGTGAGCACGAAGGCCACGAACGAGACGACGACGATCAGCACGAGCGCGGCGCCGAGCCGCTGGGCGATGAATCTGAGCATGGTGGGTCCTCCTGGGGAGCGGCCCCTGTGGAGCCGCTCCCCCGGTCGATCGCTGACTAGTCGGCGGGCGAATAGTTGTAGATCGGCGGCATGATCGCGTAGTTGTACGGCTTGAGCTTCACCTTGCTGTCGACGAACATCGCGTTCTGGTTGAAGTACCACGGGTCGAACCAGGCCTGGTCGACGACGTACGCCGACAGCTCCTTGAACAGGGCGTCCTGCTTCTCCCCCGTGGAGCCCTGGATCTGCGACATGAGGTCGGTGATCTTCGGGTCGGCGACGTGGAATGTGTTGAACGCTGCGGTCGGGGCGATGAGCTGTGTGGCGTCCAGCCAGTTGTTCGACGAGCCCCACACGAGCATGTACGCCGGGTAGGTGTCGGCCGTGAACTGAGCGACGCCCGCAGCTGCCGTGGCCGGCACGTACTTCACCGTGATGCCGATGTCGGCCAGCTGTTGCTCGATGATCGGGTACGCCGCCGGGGTGAGCGAGTCGAGCTGGGGCATCGTCAGGGTGAAACCGTCTGCATATCCCGCCTCGGCCATCAGCTCCTTCGCCTTCTTCGGGTCGAACGGGTACTTGCCGTCGAGGGACTTGTCGTAGGCCGGAGTACCGGGCGCGAAGATCTGGGTGGTGATCTCGCCTTGGTCGAGCGCAAGGGCCTTCAGCATCGCCTTTCGGTCGATCGCGTAGTTGATCGCCTGGCGCACCTCCACCTTCGCGAGCGCGGGTGCCTTGGCGCCCAGCCGGTCGTTGAGGAAGAGGCCCTGCCATCCGCCGGCGCCGGTGATCACGGTGAGGCCGGAGGCCTTTGCTTCCGCCACCTGGGGCGCGAGCCCGTATGTGGCGTCCACCTGACCGGTCTTCACGGCGTTCAGCCGAGCGGTCGGGTCGGTGAGCACCTTGATGTTGAGGGTGGCGAAGGGGAACGCGGACGCGTTGTAGTAGTTCTTGTTGCGCTTGTAGACGTACACGTCTCCGCGGCGGGTGTCGGCGGTGTCGAGCACGTAGGGCCCGGCGCCGGCGGGCTCGCTCGTCAGTGCCGCGGCATCCGCCTTCGGGTTGACGATCATGCCTGCGACGAGCGTGAGGTTCTCGGCGAGCGCGGGATCGGGCGCCGAGAGGGTGAGCCGCACGATCTTGGCATCCACTGCCTTGATGTCGGTCACGTAGGCGAGTCCGGTGGCTCGGGGTCCCTTGCCGTCGCGGAATCGCTGCAGGGAGGCGGCGACGGCCTCAGTGGTGAGCGGAGATCCGTCCGAGAACTTCACGCCGTCGCGGATCGTGAGCTCGAAGACCTTGTTCGACGAGTCGGTGTACTTCCACGAGGTGGCGAGCATGGGCACGAGCTTGCCGTCGTCGTCCTTGCGGATGAGCGTGTCGTACACGGGCAGCATGTACTGGTTTGGGCCGCCGACCTGCGACTGGGCAGGGTCGAACGTGGCGACATCGGACGTCATGCCGATGGTGAGGGTCCGGTCGGGCTGGGCGGACTTGTCCGTTCCCGAGCCTGCAGTGCAGCCGGCCAGTGCCACCGCGAGGGCCGCAGCGGCGGCCAGCAGGCCGAGGGGCTTTCGATGGGTCACAACATCCTCCTTGAAGTGTGAAGCGTGGAGCGTTCGACCCACAGTACTACTTATCTGCCAAGTTGATATCATCAATTCTGTTAAGTTCTGAATGCGTGCCTTTGGGCGCCCGGATGGCGCAGTTCTCCGACCATTCGAGGCGTGCGGGCGCGGTCTATGACGGGTCGGGCCCGCAGTTGGCTGGGCCCCGGTGCTGTTCACCCCGACCATCGAGCCCCGCGCTCGGCCGCGCGGGACGGAGCGTCAGGCCTTCGCGCGCTGGGTGTTCTCGAAGATGTCGTCCACGTATTCGACGAGCCAGTCCTCCTGGTGTCCGCGAAGCGGCGCGACGACGAGGCGCGCGCCGGTGATCGCGGCGGCGAGCGCGCGGCCGTTGCGCACGTCGATCAACGGGTCGTCCTCGCCGTGCAGCACGAGAGCGGGCACGTCGAGGCGGCCGAGCTCGGCTCGCCGGTCGGGCGATCCGAGGATGGCGGCGATATGGCGAAGCGCTGCGCGGGGCCGGTACGACCGGTCGTACCGTCGTTCGGCGCGCACGCGCGCGTCCGCCTCCGACACGAAACCGCCGGGGCCGCCGAGCCAGCGGAATCCCGCGACGTCGCCCGCGATGACCGTGTCGCGATCGCGCTCGACGGGTGAGGCCTGGGTGACGGTCGAGAGAAAGGGCTCGTCGCGGAAGGGACGGAAAGGGGTCGTCATCGCGACGGTGAGGGTGCAGACGCGGTCGGGGTGATCGAGTGCGACAGCCTGCGCGATCGATCCGCCCATCGAGGCGCCGAGCACGTGGGCCTTCTCGATGTCGAGCGCGTCGAGCAGCGCGACCACGTCGTCGCCCATGTCGACGAGGGTGTAGGGCGGCTCGAGAGCGTCGTTCACGACGCCTGCGAGGTCGGGCTCGCCCAGGTGCGCGAGCTCGGTTGAGAGTCCGGCATCCCTGTTGTCGAACACGATGACGTGGAGACCTCGGGCGGCGAGCTCGTGGAGCAGCATCTCGGGCCAGTCGACCAGCTGTCCGGCGAGCCCGTTGATGATGATGATCGGCTCACCGCCAGCCTGGCCGTATTCGGCGTACTCGAACTCGATATCGTTCGCGGCGATGCGAGACATGGGTCTCCTTCTCGGGAGTCAGCGGGTGGTGGTCTCCGACTGCACGGCCTGGCCGAGGCCCTGGATGTAGCCGAGCGCGAAAAGTCGACCGAGCGTCTCGTAGCCGGGGTGCTCGTTGGTCTCGCCCGCCATCGTCGGCACGTGGTCGGGGCGCAGCGGGCCGTCGAATCCGATGTCGCGATAAGCGCGCATGCACTCGGCCATGTCGAGCGCGCCCGGTTCATCGTGGAAGATCTCCGCGAAGTCGGTCGCCGTGCCCCGGACGTTGCGGAAGTGCACGAACGGGATGCGCGGCCCGAACTCGCGGATGAGGCTCGGCACGTCAGCGCCCATGAGGGCGAAGTTGCCCTGGCAGAAGGTGACCCCGTTGTTCGGAGAGGGATGGAGCTGCAGAAGTCGGCGGAATGCGTCGGCGCTTCCCATGATGCGTGGAACACCGCGCAGGCGCGGCAGGGGCGGGTCGTCCGGGTGCATACTCAGGCGCACACCCGCACGCTCGGCGACCGGCACCACCGCGCGCAAGAAGTAGCCGAGGGCCTCCCACATCTGCTCGGGCTCGATGGGCGGATGCTCCGCCTCCCCCAGCGCCTCGGCGTCCGCCTCGCGGAACGACGTGACGAGGGCTCCCCCGCGGCCGGGCGTCGCAACCGAGGTGCGAGACCAGCTCGAGACGGCCATCCAGTTGTAGCAGAGCACGCCGATGCCCAGGTTGCCCATGGCCTCGATCTGCTGGACGACAGAGGCGATGTCCTCGTCGCGTCCCGGCAGGCCCATGCGGATGCGGTCGAGCGGCGCCGTGTCCTCGATGCCCGCGACCGAGAAGCCCGCGTTGGCGAAGCTCCTCTGGTCGCGGGCGATCGACGCCTCGCTCCACGGCAGGTGGTCGACGAGGCGATGGCGCAGGCGCCCGTGCTGGACCGACGCGAACATACGCTGCTCCTGCTCTGCGCCGCGCAGGAGCGCGATGACGTGCGAGACACCCGATTGGCGCAGCAGCTCCCAGCTCGGGTCGGGCCGCGGCGACAGGAGCTCCGACAGCTGGAACATGTTAGCAACTTAGCATATAAGTTCCCCTCTCAGATGTGGATCTCACTGGGTGGTGTTATCAGCCTCCGCGGATGGTGAGCCGAAGTCATGGCCTTGCACGTGGGCGGTCGCGCGCTCCAGCACGAGAATCGCGGCGTCGATGTCGGCGCGGTCGATACCGGCGAGCGCGACCGCGCGGACCTGCTCGAACGGGTCCGGCAGTCCGTCGAGCAGTTCGCGCCCCGACGGCGTCAGGGTGAGTTCGCGTTGCCGTTGGTCGGTCGTGGAGATCAGCTGCTCGACGAAGCCCTTGCGCACCAGGGTCGACACGACGCCGCTGAGGGCTGCGCGTTCGACGTCGATGATCCGCCCGAGATCGCGCTGGACGGTCGGCCCGGCTGCCGCGAGGTGGCGGAGGACGAGCCACTGGGTCGAACCGATGCCGTGCGCCTTGAGGAGCGTCTCGACGGCCAGTCGATTCGCGTAGTAGTAGCGCCTCGCCCAGGTGCCGAGCGAGACGGGCTCGGCCGTGGGCGGTGTCATCGGGTCCATGTCACCACGGGATGGTCTGGTTCTCCCAGCGGGTGAACGTACCGCTGGGACCATCCGGGCCGAGAAGGCAGACCCGCACCACCTCGCGCGATCCGTCCTCCACCGATTCCGTCCCCGCGAACCCGTTGAGATTCGTGGCCGTGAACGCCGGCGACACGAGGTTCACCTTGATGTCCGTGTCCTCCAGCTCGACCATGATCGCGAGGGTGATGGCGTTCTCGGCCGTCTTGGATGCCGGATACACGGGGCCGTACATGGAGTGGTACGGGTAGCTCGGGTCGGCGTTGGTGGTGAGGGAACCCACGCCGCTGGAGACGTTGACGATGCGCGCGTCCGACGACTTCCGCAGCAGCGGAAGCATCGCCTGATAGACCGCGAGCGTGCCGAAGACGTTCGTCTCCCAGACCGTGCGGATCTCGTCCAGCGACGCGGTGCTCGCCTTGTTCGCCGCCGCGTAGCCCTCGAGGAAGTCGCCATCGGCTCGGGCCGCGCGCGAGATCCCGGCGTTGTTCACGAGGAGATCCAGGCGACCGAACTCGCTCTCGATGCGCTCCCGGGCCGCGTGGATCGAGGCGCTGTCGGTGACGTCGATCTGGATCGGGATAGCGCCCTCGCCGATCTCCTGAGCCGCGGCCGCGCCCTTCGCCGCGTCGCGCGAGCCCAGGAGGACCGTCACGCCGTTCGCCACGAGCTCCTTCGCGACCTGGAAGCCGACACCTTGGTTCGCGCCCGTGATCAGTGCGATCCGATCGTTTGTCATTGTTCGCTCCGTTCGTTTGGTACCGAACGAGCTTCGCACGGTACCGAACGAAGTTCAAGGGCTGCACCTTCAGAGTGACGATGGAGCCACGACCCCTGATCCATACTTACGGCATGAGCTTCGACATCCACTTTCAGCGCTTCGAGGATGGGGATGCCGGTACCGGCGGAGGCGACGAGGCGCGTCGGGTACTGGGACCGTATCTTCAGCCGTCTGTGACGACGCCTGAGCGCATCGAACGCGACGGAAGTTCGGCCGAGATATACGGTCTCGAGGACGGCTCGATGATGGTCACACACATCCAGGGCGACGGCCTTTGGGGCCTGCTCGTCGACGCTGCGCGCGAAGCGGAGTGGGCGATCATGCCTGTCGGGTGCCCTGCGATCGTGTTTTCGCAGGCGATGATTGATGCACTGCCCGAGGGACTAGACGTGGATGCCGTGATCATCTCATCGGGGCACGAACTGTACGAGACGATTCTCGCTAGATAGTTCACCCGGTTGCCGAGACTGGGCGGCCACCGCTCGCTTCAGCGCACCGCCCGGCCACGAATGCGATGCTGGAGTCGTGAGCGAGGGACGACCCGAGGAGAACGCCGCGCACTATGTGTGCGCGTTTTGCATGGAGCACACCGAGGATGATCCCCGTTACGTACATCTCCGCCTCGACTGGCCATACTCTGGTGAGTTCCAGAATCTCGGAGCTCACTGGGCATGTCTGCGGGCAGCCATCGACGAGTCGATCCCGCTCGCCGTCGAGTAGGCGGGGCGGTTGACGGTCGTTCGCCGCGCTGCCTCAACCGTCCTGACAGTTATCGCGCTCGCATAGCCCGGCCCGTCGCCCATTGCAGGGCGCACAACGCCAGTTAATTCAGTTCGACCCCACAAGCGGGTGATCGAACGGTGCTGGTAGGCGTCAGGATCTGGGTGCCGCTAGTTTCTAACGCGTGACGATGGAGATCGGACCCGACGACAAGCAGATGTCGCTCCGCTATGCCGGCACGTGCCGACTCTGCCACGAGCCACTCCCCGCTGGCCGCAAAGCGATCTATGAGCGTCGCACCAGGACGGTTCGCTGCATCGAATGCCGGCCGGCGGATGCTGCCCCGATCGAGCACGGGGAACCCGCGGCCGCGCAGGTCGAGTCGGGTGTCGCGGGGGCATCCGCACGACGAGAGCACGAGCGAAGGTCGGCGGCACGCGAAGCGCGCATACGTGCGGACCACCCGAAGCTCGGGGGTCTGATCCTGGCGCTGTCCGAAGATCCGCAGAGCACGCGCGCGTGGGAGCGTGGAGCCACCGGCGAGGAGATGATGGCGAAGCGCCTCACGGACCTCCCCGACTCCTGGCGGGTGTTGCACGATCGACGCATCCCTGGTTCCCGCGCGAACATCGACCATATCGCCGTCGGGCCAACCGGCGTGTGGGTCATCGACGCCAAGCGGTACAAAGACAAGCGCCCCTCGCTGCACGTCGAGGGTGGGATCATCCGCCCGCGCGTCGAGTCACTCCTGATCGCCGGTCGCAATCACACAAAGCTCGCCGACGGTGTCCAAGGGCAGGTCGAGAAGGTCTCTTCGGCGCTCGGCAACCCCGAGATCGCCGTCAAGGGCGTCCTGTGCTTCCTCGACGCCGACTGGCCGCTCATCGGTGGATCGTTCGCGGTGAACGGAGTGGACGTCCTCTGGCCGAAGTTGCTCATCAAGCGGATGACCGAGGCCCCGGCCGTGGCGATCGACGTGGCCGAGGTTCACGCGCGGCTGGGGACGCACTTTCCGCCTGCCTGAGCAGGACCCGAGCAGACGGGAACCGAGACCGACGAGCTGACGCCTGAAAGCGAGGCGGTGTGCGACGTTCCGTGCGGTCGAGTTGGATGCACGTCGTGGTCACGCCTGCATAGCGAGATCAACCAGCACACTAGCGACGATGTGGGACCCGACGGCCAAGACAATCGCGAGCAGAGGCACCCAGAAAGCTCGGCGACGGATGGCTATCAGCACAATCGAAAGCAGCAACGCGACGACGAAGATCACCCATGGCGAGAACACGCCGGCGAGCCGTCCGGCCCGGAAGAGCCCCGGTTCGCAGGGGATCGTCACCACTCCACACGCGTCCACCCAGAAACCGAGGAACATGGCGCGAAAAGACAGGAAAGCCGCAACGAGCAGCAACAACAGGAAGAGCAATACCGTCGCTAGGACGTTGTCGCTCCTCGCGGTCCTAGAATCCGGGTGCTCACTCGGCAGCGGTGCGTTCACTCGGTGATCATACGAGCGAGACGCGGCGGGACCGCCATCGAGAGGTGCTCGCCGACCGACGTCGCCCCTCCGATGCCCCTGGAGGGGCTCGAACACGACTGAGCATAATGCTCAATCCAACGCAAACCCGCAAAAACCGCGGAATCACGCGGATCTCCGCGATCGCCAGCGACATCGCGCGACCGCCCAAGACACGTTGTGGGAAACGGTTTGCGGGCAAAATGCGGGCAGAAAACCCCGAAAAATCAGGGCTGCTCGGCGCTCCGTGGGCGGGGTGTCCCCACCTCGAGACTCGCTCAGCGGCAAGAAATGTCAATTGAGCACATTGCTAAGTGGGGTAGTGCCAAAGACCGCAGGGCTGAGCAATCTGCTCAAACCGGGCAGGGCGCCGTTAGCCCCGATGGGGCCTCCCTGCGGTAACACCGACTGGCTGCTCATCGTCCGATCGACGGTCCACCGGGCTGAGCTGACCCGCGGTGTGGCGCCGCAGGGTCGAATGCCTGGCCCGGGTTGTATGGGTCGACCGCCGGCGCCCGCCGCGGCTCCTGGATCCGGACCTCCGGCGCCAGGCCGGAGTCGCGCGCGCGACTCATGAGGCGCGTCGCGGTGCTCTGACTGATCTGCAGGGTGTCGGCGACGAGCTTGAGTGGCGGATAGCTGATTGCCGTGGCGACGCGATAGACAGAGATCGCGGCGTGGAGGGACTCCAAGGGCTCGCGCTCCTCCTGCGCCCGCACGCGACTGAGAAACTCGCGCACCGGGATGCGGTCGCGTTCGCCGCCATTCCCAGAGCCGACGTCGACGGTGACGACATCGAGTGCGGACCTCGTCATGATCCAGTGCGTTCGCACCTCGCGGAGCACCTGGCTGGTGATGTCGACGCCTTCCGCTTCGCGCTCGATCGCAGCGAAGGAGACGGCCGTGCGTCTCAGCACGTCATCCCACTCCACGCGGACGGTGATCGTGCCGGGCACGTCCTGCTCGCCCGACACGCGTGCGCGCCAGGACTTCGGAAGCGTCACCCCGCTGCCGAGATCTATGCGTTCATCGCTGAAGTCGTACGCCTCGACGTCTGCCATGAAGCCCACTATTCCAGGTCATCGAAGAATCGCGAAGAAGACTGTCGATCTTGGCTCACGCGTGTGGTACTTTGCCACGAAGGGAGACTGACACTGCTGGCTCACAGGAAGGAAGGGTGATGAACCGGTCACAGGATTGCCTGGCTCTCACGATGAAGGATGCCGCGAAGCTCGTCGGCGTGGACTACCGCACGATCAAGCTCGGCATCGAGAACGGGACCATCCCCACGGTCCAGCTCGGTCCGCGTCGGATGATCCCCCGCGTGCCGCTGCTGCGCGCCTTCGGCGTCGACGCCTGATCGCGGCGCGACGGCGGTGCTGCCCGACGTCGAAGCGGTCGGCAAGCGCGGGCGCGATGCTTATGCCAGCGGCGCCCGCAGCAGGGTTCGTCGCGGGCATGGGGATCCGTAAGGCCCTGTATCGGTCGTACAAATCGTCCGATCGACGGAACAGGGCCCCCGATCTCTCGGAGGCCCTGTCCTACCAACAGCGGGCCGACTCGCCCGCTTGGCGCGAGCGGCTTATCAGTCCGCGTTACTAGATGTCGGCCGACAAGCGCAGGTGCTGACTGCAGATGTCGGACTATGGCTCTTCCGGCCCTTTGGCTCGGATGTACTAACGCTTGAGTGTGATTTCACGACGCGCTTCTTCGAAGAAGGAACGCGTCGTTCCACGGTCAACGAGATGGACCTCAGCCCGATCTTCGCCACCATCTCACCCGAATCGATCTCTCCGACCTTGCGGACCAGAACATAGAGAGCGGCGGTAAGGATGAGCAGTAATGCGAGAACCGGTATGGCTGAGAGGAGACCCGCTACCGCGGTGAGCGGCAGGATGGTCTCCAGTTCCATGTCCTAGACCTGGCTCGTGTGCGTTCGTTTTGTCATATAGACCCCCAGTGTGTTGGAAGCGCTCGACCGGGCTGATCGAGCAGTCCATTGTGACCTGTTGCCGATACAGGTGTCTACAGGCGGAACCGATGCCGTCGCCGCCATGCGCAGCGTCCGTACGATAGATCGCTGAATCAATGGTGTGATCGTGGTTATCCGAATGCCGACCCTCGCCTTCATCGTCCCCATGGATGATCCCCCTGCCGGGACGAACGGAAGCGCGCCGTCCACGAGCGTTCCGTTGCTCACGTATGCAGAACCAAGGATGCGAACCAAGGATGCGAACCAAGTCGAACTGTCCGTTCGCCGACGGAGCACCGGTCGCCGAGACTGCTCCTGCGCTGGAGGGCGGGCGCTCCCGATGAGAGCAAAGGTGTTGAAGAAGCTGACAGCAAGAGCGTGCTCACTGCGGGCGCCGCAGTGTTTCGTAGGGCACAATCGAGAGACCATTCGCTTTGGGGAGAGCACTTGCCAGACCCGACTGTTGCCGACATATATGAATCGCTGTCAACCGATCATCGCCAGGTCGTTGACCGAGTCGCGGAGGGCTACTACAGCTTCTGGCTTGGGTCGGGCATCTCAAAGCGACGCGCGAAGACTGTCCCCGCGTTTCTTCGCGGACTGCTGGACTTTCTGGCCACTCGTCTTGAAATCGAGGATGACGGGCCCCACCGCGTCGCGCTGATCGAGATCCTAAAGCTGGTCGGTGTGCGTGTGGATGACGACCATCCGTTGGGCCAATACTCTGCCGCGCTGGATGTCGACGTCGACGGAGAGGAGCCCGACTACCTCCTCTGGGAGGGCATCGATGTCGTCGCACAGTACGCGGGTGAGATGGAGCCCGACATCGAACACTTGGCGATCGCGATGCTCGGCGTTGAAGGAGCCGCACCAATCCTCATAACCGCAAACTGGGATCCACTAGTTGAACGAGCCTACGATCTGCTGTTCGGTACGCGAGACGGGTTACTGAAAGTTGAAGTCCACCCCGACGAATTCCGGCCGCCGCACGCTCGCACAGAGCTAATCAAGTTCCATGGTTGCGCAACTTTCGCCGATGTAAACGAGCTACGGTACCGGCCACTCTTGATCGCTCGCAAATCGCAGATCTCTGACTGGATAACGGATCAGGACTTTCGAGCGCTCCGTGAGCGGCTAACTGGCATCGTCCGCGACTACCCGAGTCTCATCGCCGGGCTGTCCGCGCAGGACGCGGACATCCAGGCCGTCTTTGGCTTGGCAGCCGACATGAACCCGTGGTCGTGGCCCTCCGATGCTGGTGCTGTCGTTGTCGCAACCCCGCAACTGGGATCAGATCAGAAGCAAGTGCTCAAACAGGCGTACTCGCAGGCCTACACGCCGAATGCTCGGGACATCCAAGCCGACGCCAGTCTCGGTGCGTATCCCCGCGTCGTGTTCCTTGCGCTCTTGGCACATGTGTGGCGAGCAAAGCTAGCTCTGGCGCTTGACGATCTGGGCCTCGCCCCTGAAGTTCGAGATCCATTGGCCGTTGGCGTCGCCACGTGGAGCCGAACAATGGCTTCTGCCTTCGATGCAGGGGAGACGATCGATCTGCTCGCGGCGCTCACGACGATCACCCGAGGAATGACGCGGTTTAGGAGAGGCAAGCCCGGTAGTGCGATATACGAACCGATAAGTCCGGAGCCCGCCCGCGAGCGTCCACAAGGACAATCTGGTCGACGTGTTGATACCGAGGTGGCTGCCCTGTCGCTCGTTGCTGGCGCGATGACCTCCGGAGCGGCCGACCGTCGTTGGGAGATATCGTCGGCAGTGCTGGATATCAGCTCGCTTCAGGTCAAACTTCCGAGCGGAGTCGAGCGGGCTGTCCAAACATTCGCGGATGATGGTGCTCTAGCTGCCGCCACCGCCGATCACGAACTGGCGGGGCCGCTCACTGTGATCGCATACCGCAGCCCCAATCAACAGAGGTCGCCGCGGCACTCAGTGGGCCGTACGGGTCATTTCGAAGCGGAGCCGTTTTACCTCGACAGCGTCATCGACTCCGGTGTCGAAACATTGAGTGACCTGTTGGATGCGCTGGAAGGATACCTAGTCCTATGAGGCTCGAGGACGATGTAGTCCGTGTACTCAGCGAGGGCGGATATCGAGCGATGGGAGTCGTTTCGGTTCGATTTCGTGCTGTGGAGTAGCCATGCCGGCTTCAACTTGGTTGTGGGTATCGCTCTCAACGACGGCCTAACGAGGAAGATCGCTGCTCTGGCCCGCGCACTCGACTATGTGGAGTCCAAGGCATCGATCACCGTCGTGGTGGACGCTGAGGACATCGGCCTCAAGACACGATCGGAACTCAGCCGGTATGCTCGGGTGCTGGTTGTGCACGAGGACACGCTGGAGGACGATCTTCGCGTGCTCCTACCTTTGCGGCTGGCGTGGAAAACCGTCGAGTCGGTCGATCCAATTGAGTTGCTGCGCCGCTCAAGCGCACGCGATCCGCTCATCATGGGTAGTTCGCTGCTTGCCGGGTCCTCAAGCGAGGAGACGGTGCGGGAAAGTCTTCGCAGATTCGTCGTCGCCCCCCTGGAGTCGGCATGAAACTTCACTCCATCGAAGTAAGCAACTTTCGTAGCATCCGGGGCACCGTAGCTTGTGATCTGGATGCCTCGGTCGTGCTCGTCTATGGTGCAAATGGGGCCGGGAAGACGTCCATTCTTTCCGCGATCGAGTACGGGCTAACTGGATCAGTGAGCTCGCTAGCTGACTACGGCGACGCGTATGCGGCCCATCTCCTGCACAGCGGGACGGACAGCGGGTCTGTCTCGCTAACGATCAAAGAAGCCGAGACAAGGACCGGCACTTTCCATCTTGCACCGGGGTCACCGACGTCCGAGCCATTGCTCAGCCGTGCAGATGGCGACTTTCTGCGGGAGCGTGCTTACCTCGCACAGTCAACGATGGCTCGCTTGCTTGAGACGTACGAGCAATCCGACCGTCGGGGCGACTCCGCACTCGCGCGCTTCGTCAACGAGCTACTCGGCTTAGAGTCGCTCGATGCTCTGATCGCAGGACTGGAACCAGCGAGGGACGTACGGAGGATTCGGAAGCAGGTTCCCCAGTTCGGCGAAGCTGAGGCGGAGCTTGCGTTCCTGCGCCAACGACTGAAGGAAACTCAGGCGGACATCGCGAAGGCGAAGAACGAACACACCGCACTGTCTAAGCGTCAAACCACGGCTGGTCCGGATCGGCGTGAGGACGCGCCCACGGTGGACCGCGCGGCGGCCCTCGTTCGGCGTGTAGAGAGTGTAGCGACGAATCTTGAACAGGTCAGCGCTTCCCAGGAAGTGGATTTCGTCAGTCTCGAAGGAGAGTTGCACGCGACATCTGAGCGGATCTCTGGCTGGATCGCGACTGCGTCCTCGGCATATGAATTGCTGCTAACTGACGCCATTGAGTATGCGGATGTGGATCTAGCGCTGTCGGCCGAACCGGGTTCGATCGCCACGAGCTTGGAGATCGCGGAGAGACTCGTGGCGGAACGCCTGACGGATGCTCGCGCGCGGACGGACGCGCATCGTGCCAATGAAGCAAAGCTGGCGCCACTGGATGAGCAGATCGCCGTGGCTCGCGAGAGCGTGCGAGATTCGAATGCCGAAATCTCCGAGCTTGCGCTCGGGTCGGATGCCGCGGGACTGGCTGAAGCATTGTCCGCCATCGGCGCGTACATCATCGATGATCGCTGCCCAGTCTGCGAGCGCGATTTCGCGGAGATTCACCAGGGCCACCTCTCGCTGCATCTGGAAAGGCGGATCTCGCAACTGGGAGCCGTAGCGAAGCGAATCGCCTCTCTGGGAGAGCGCAGGGCTCGGCAGCAGGGTCGTCTCGACGACTTGGCGCGGGACAAGCAAAAGATCATCGATGGGCTCGAGTCGCCGCAGTCTCTCGCCGAGCTGAGATCCTCCATGACCGCAGGGAATGATCTGCTTGCGCGGATACAGGGTGCGCGGCCAAGCGCCGATGGAGTTTCCCGCGACCTCTTAGAGCGTGAGCGACTTGAGGCGCTGCTTAGCGCGTCTCGATCCGCGGCCGATAAGTTCGCTCGGCTCCGTCGCGACCTTTCGGAAATCGCGTCGGAGGCCGGAATCGGAGTAACTGAGGGATCGATCTCCGTTTTCGCAGAGCAGGTTCAGCAAGTTCTTCATCGCGCGCAGGAGTTGCTCCGAAGCGCCGAAGTGGCGGTCAGCGCAGCCAACGATCGGATTGTCCTCGAACAAGAGATAGATGATCGGTCCCGGGCTCTTGGAGAGTTGCAGAAGGCTCAATCGTCGCTCAGGCAGCGCATATCCGCAGCCGACGTGCTGCTCTCAGCCGCTCAGCAGCGTATCGACTCGGCCGTCAACCTGAGCAAAGAAGCGGTCGAACTTCGCATGCGTATCGTGGCGCAGGTCTTCGACTCGGAATTGAATGGAACTTGGCGAGATCTCTTCACGCGTCTGGCGCCCGAAGAGCCGTTCGTGCCTGAGTTCGTCGCATCAAGCGGTCCACGACGCGGTATCAGCCTGCGTGCCGTAAATAGGCAGACGGGAATGGCAGGTCCGCCCGGACTTGTGCTCAGCGCCGGCAATCTCAACACGGCAGCACTAACACTTTTCCTGTCGCTGAACGCTACGGCCAGTTCGCGGGTCGAGGTTCTCCTCCTCGACGACCCCGTTCAGGCAATGGACGACATTCATGTTGCGCAGTTCAGTGCACTGCTGCGCTCGTTCACTCGTGACCTAGGTCGTCAAGTCATTATCGCCATACATGAGCGATCGCTGTTCGACTACTTGGCGCTCGAGCTTGCCCCCGCCAATGTTGGTGAGTCCCTGGTAACGATTGAACTTGCTCGCGGTTCAGGTAGCCCTACCGACTCTCAGGTTCGCAGGTTCGAATATCGTCCTGATCCCATCGAGACAGGGCTCTCAGCCGCGTAGCGGGCGCGTAGGGGCACGCGCTATCCATCGCGACTAACCCAGGCGCGGGGAAAGTCAACTCGATTGCCTGGCCAGGGCGGCAACAACCTCACTAGCGCCCAGCGCCCCAGCGCCCCGGCGCATGAAGCTACGGCCACGACGAACCTTCGGCCGGATCCGATTGACTAGCCGGCGACCGCGGGGCCTCCGTGCGATTGATCGCAATCGATCCCATGGGCGACCGCGCCGGCACCTGAGGTTTCGGCGCGAAGGCCGCGTTTGGCCGCCGGAGGGCGAGACGAAGGTGCCGCGGGCAGCAGGCCCCGGTCTCCGCCGACAATTGCCGATGATGCAAGAAAGTGCGGGCAACGGAACGTGTTGCCAACACTTCTGTTGGTGGGTGTTGAAATGCGGGCAGTGACGCGAGCCAGGCAAGCAGCGTGCAGCAGAGTGTTTGACGACGCTCCATCTTGTACTAGTCGAGCTGTCGAAGCTAGCTGACGGCAGCACGACCGCCGAGCCAACCTTCGTACAGTGGGAACCCAACGCACTGAGTGCTTCGGCATGAGCGTAGTCAACAGTTGACTTAGCCCTCGTGAGGCTTAGCCCCCTGGATCTGTGTCCAGGACTCCAAGTCTCGCGCCAAAATCTGCTGCAGTTCCGCATTGAGGGTTCGGGCAAGGTGTGCTTTCGTTGGCCGCTGAAACCATGGTCGTCGCGAGGCGAGTTCGTACTTCAGGCGCAGATTCTGAATCTCATTCAGAACCCCTGATCGCTGTACCCATAGCTCTCGGTGATGGAAGTGTTGATTCCACGCGAGCAATACCGCCGCGGTCGCCGATGCCGCCGTCGTCGAGACTCCAATAAGGTCGACCCAGAGGTTGTCCGATAGTGCGGCGCTGAGAGCACCGAGTATCGCGACCGCGCCGGTGATGACTGTGGTCCAGATCGTAACCTTCGAGGCCCGTCGTTTCACTACCCTGCGAGCGTTGGCATATGTCTTCTCCCACTCGAAGATGTAGTACCCGACGGCTTCCAAACCGTCGAGGCCCTTATCAGCCCACTCTGGCGCTTTCACCCCGCTAGGTCCGTCGGTGGAAACGCCGGCTTCGCGGAGCATCGAAGCCGCCCCGACGAGCAATCCACTGACGAGCACCGCAATTGCGACAAATAGGCTGATCGATTGCCCTCCAACATCCCGGACGCCGTCCACCCCAATCGACAGTGCGCTCAGAAGCGCCACGTTTGCGATCACGACAACACCCGTTGCGATCAGGCCGAGTATCCGCGCTGGACCGCTGCGCGCCAAGAAGTAGCTCGCGACCGCCAGCCCGAGTGCGATGAGAGCCTCTAGGCGAATCGCTACGAATACCGCACCAGGTTCTAGACACCACGCTGCTGACGCCGGACTCACACACCTAGCCCAGTTGACAGCCGTCACCGGAATTGCGATGACGCCCAGCAGGACGAGCGCGAGCGCGACGAGCCACATCAACACCGTCCGCCGAGCACCGCCCCGCTGCTCGGCTATTGCGTTCACCCCGTTTTCCGCAGTTCCCATTCCGTCATTATGGAGGCACGAACGAGCGCCTCGTGCCCGAACGTTTTGAGGTAGGACCATGGCGGTGCGCGCCAGAAGCCAAGAGGTCGCGGCAGCGAACTGTCGGGGCGCGGCGTCGCGAAGTGCACCGCGGATGGCATCGCTCCCGTGTGTCCGACCGAACGCGCCTGGTACGGATCACCCACGATCGTCACGCCCACCTGCTGCCGGAGTCTGAAATCCACGAGCGCGTCCGCGGTCTGTAAGTCGACCGCACCGGTTCGTCCACGACGATCCGATCGCGGCCTCGGAGTTTGAATCGCTAAGGGCGGCCGTAGATGACCCCGCCGTCCGGGTCCGCCTCGCCGGATGACCGCTGGGTGCATACCTAAGCGCCGGCGGCGTCAGTGGTCGCGGTAGCCGTCGTCGGCGAGGGGCGCGCGCGGGCTCGACGCCTCAGCACCGACCTCGCGTGAAGCGACGGACGCAGCCTTGCGGGTCGGCGCGACCACCAGCATCCGCCGGAGCTGAAAGCGAGGGCCCTGGAACGTGATGCCAACACCTCTGTTGATGAGTGTTTGGCAACGCGGGCAGTGGCGAGAGCTTATAAGCAGCGCGCGGCCGAACGAGTGAGGACCCTCCAGCGCAGTAACTGGGCTCTACATCCCCAGCCCGCGCCCCGCAGTCGGCGCCTTGCCCACCGGCCCCGTCGCCATCGCCGCCGCGCGGTTCCGCGCCGCCCGCGGCACCTCGGCCTGTGCCGCGCGCACAGCATCTTGCATTGTCAACTCCGAAGTGCCGCGCTGCATCGACTCGGCGAGGCATTCGCGGGCCGCCGCATCCGTCCGCGCCACGACGATCGCGACGTTGTGCAGCCGACCGCGCGTGAGACCTACGTAGAGTCCCGCGGCATCGACATCAGGCCCGACCACCGACGCATCGGCGGTGTCGCCCTGTACGCCGTGCGCGGTGGACGCATAGGCGAGTTGCAGGTGCTCGCGCGCGTACTCACTGGACACGCGCGCCACCTCGCCGCTGTCGTTCACGGAGACGAGAGACAGGTACTCGTCGCGGATGCCGCGCACGATCCACTGCGCGCGATTCTCGACGCCCGTGAGGCGGTCGTTGCGACGGGTCTGGACGGTGTCGCCGACGAGGATGCGCTGCTGCTCGATTCCCCATGCGGCGACGCGCGCGTCAATCTCGCCCTGGTCGACTCGCCGCTGTTGGATCGCGTCGTTGATCGCATCCGCCTCGGCATTCGTGCCAGATACCAGCGTCACCCGCTTGCCGCGTGCGTGCCAGTCGAAGTACGCGTCGATCATCCGCTCACGCGCCGCGTCGTGATGTTCCACCCGGTCGACGTGACCGTGTTCGGCAAGCTCACCCGCGACCACCAGCGCACACTCGCGATCACCCGCATCCCGGAGCCGCAGCGTGAGCGCCGCGTAGGCGGGATCGCGGAACCGGTGCACTGTGTCGAGCTCGACCGCAGCGTTCGCGTGCCGGATCGCAGAACCCATCGCACCCGCATGCCCGACCGGCAACGCCTGATGCGTGTCACCCACGAACGCCAGCCCGACACCCTGCTCGATCGCGAGCTCGACGAGGACGTTCGCCGTCTGCAGGTCAACCATGCCGGCTTCGTCGACGACGATCCGATCGCGAGAACGGAACACGTAGTGGGTGGGTCCGCCATATGCGGCGCCCGTGCTGGGATCGACTTCTCCGATCCGAAGCCTGGCCCACACCTTGCCGCCGACCTCGTTGGTGCCCCATCGGTAGCCATGGTCCGAAAGCAAGGCATGAATGCTGGATGCCGCGGCCCCGACCTCGCGAGACGCCACCGAAGCCGCCTTCCGTGTGGGGGCAACAACGAGCAGCCGCCGCCGTTGCGACGTGAGCGCCGCGAACGCCGCGCGCAGCATCGTCGTCTTCCCCGTGCCGGCGGGGCCGGTCACCGTCACGAGCCCGTCCGTACCGGCGATGGCGCACGCCGCAACGCCTTGCGACGCATCCAGTGCCAACAGATCCTCGTTCGGTGCGAAGCGGTGCAACTCGCCCGGCAGCAGGGAGCGCCCCGGTCGGGCGAGCACGTCCAAGCGGCCGGCGAGACGCACCTTGGCGCGTACGGTCTCGGTCGCCATGAACGCCTTGACATGCGCCGGCGGCTCATCCGCAACGAGCCGGTAGACGGAACGCGTTGCACGCTCCGTGATCTCAGCGATCACGCCATCGAGCCCGCCGCGCTCGGCAACGACGCCCGTGCGCGAGAGCGCGCGGATTGCGCCTGCGCGGATGTCGAAGATGCTGAACCTCCCGCCGCATGAGGTGGACCGTTCGTCCGCATCGACGACTGCCTGTGCAGCGAGCAGATCCAGGTCGACGGCATGAGGATCGGTTGCATGGACTTGAATGGGTGCGCGCGGGGTGACCAGGCTCGGACCGATCGCTGTGATCTCGTCGCGGACGCGGGTCTCCCAAGCCACCTCATCGAGATCGGTCGGCTTGTTCGGACGCGACACGGCCCACGCGCGGCGATCGATCTGCTGCAGCACCTCCACGCTCGGCGCAGATCCTCCGTGCGCCGCCGACCACTCCGCGATCAGGCGCGCGCGGTTGTCTTCGATTTGGGCCGACCGACGCGAGACGGGTCGGACGGCGCCGGCGAGTTCGGCGATCTCGCCAGTCTCGTCGAGCGTGTAACCGTGCCGCGCGAGCGCGGCGATCCAGGCGGGATCTGTGCGGGCGGCGAGCTCGCCCTCGGCGTTGACGACGGTGTGGAGTTTCATCGCGACGCGCGAGTCGAGGTTCGACCACTTGCCGTCCGCGCCGAGCACCTTGATGTTCAGCCAGAGGTGCCGGTGGATGTGCGGGTCGAGCGCCCGCGAGCGCCGGTGCTGCAGCTCGACGACCTCGATGCGGGTGATCTCCTCGCGGATTAGCCCTCCGTGCCCGCGCCGCGCGTTGAGTTCCATCTGCCACGTGAGCAGAATGCGTTCACGCAGCCGGTCCTGGAGTGCTTCGAACTCGGTGGCCAGTTCGGGATGCAGCAGCGCGGCAATGCTGTACGACTTCGGGTGGTTGAGCGTTCCGTCGAGCAGCAGGTCGGCGTCGGGGCTCAGCCGCTGATGACCGCGCTCCTCGCCGGTGACCGGGTCGTTTCCAGTGAGCCAGACACGCAGGCCGCCGGCGGTGAGCTCGTCGGACGCGATAACGCCGTTCGCCACGATGAATCGTGAAACGGTCGAGTCGGAGGCGCCACTGTACGCTTCGAGCGCGTCAACGCCGGGGGAGTGCTGCAGGTGAGCATCACAGGTGCCCTTGAGCGCGTAGCCGATCGCGTGTCGAACCCCTCTGGATTCGACACCTCGCTTCCATCGCTCGAGGCCTCCTCGCATGCCGTCAGAATAGGACGCGTTTTCCTCATTATCCAGGGATTTTTCTGGTGCGCAGGTACGTGTAGCGGAGTGCTTCTAAAGGGTGTCGCTCACCCCGGGTGCCTGCGTGCATTGCTCTGTTCTCGTTGTTTGTCTCGTCTTGGTCGTCTTGGCCGTCTTGGTCGTCCTGGTCGTCTTGGTCGTCATCGTCTCCTGCGTGTCCGGGCTTCTCGTCCCTTGTTGCTACTGGGATCGGCGCTGTCCCGACTCGTCGAATGAGGCACTTGATCCCCCGAGACGATCGCGCCGGTTTAGCGGGGTCTCCGCCACCATGAGATGCGAACTCGATCGGGTCGCACGAGCGTGCACCGAGCGGGATCGGCTTACGGACCTCGCCGATGGGAATTTCAGGCTCCATGTGCTGCCTCGGCAGATCGCGACCGCTTCGCCGCTCCACACCTCGCCCTCAACGGAGCAGGGTGCCGTGGGTACGGAAGTGCACCATCTGGTTCATCAACGTCGCAAGGAGGCTCTCGGTCGAGTCGAGCGAGTTTAGATGTGCGCCGTCGATCAAGAGGACCGTCGTTCCCTGGGCCAGCGCCACCTCCATGGCGCGAATCCCGGCGTATCCCTGAGCTCCGCTGACTGTCGTGGTGGTCAAGATGACACCGGAGCGTGCGCCCTTGCTCGAGAGGCGCGATGCGAAGTATGCGACGTCTTCGGACGAGACTCTAGTACTCGAGTAGTTCTTGCATTCAACGATCAACACTGGTTCGAGGAAGTACAGCCCGCTCCGCACCGCGTTGTTCGTGAAGACAAGGTCTGTCTCCATCGCTCCAAAGGCGTCCAACTGGTCCCGCGCAACTAGGTCGACCCCGCTGAACTTGCTAAATAGGTAATCGCCGAGATCCTCACACGCACGCCCCTGCGCTGTCGTTGATGATGCTCGCCCACCCGAGCGCAGATAGTCCGAAACCCGATTGGCGCTATATTTCGCCACGAACTCGCCTTCCATGTGCGAGATCGTTTCTAACCGCGCGGACCCAGCGGCTAAACAGCGATGAGTCCCGGGAGATTGAGTCGGCCGACATCGTGATCAAGAATCGGCCGTCACGTTCGTCGACCTGCGGGTCATTCAACCCTGACGGTTCGCCAACGATGAGTGCCCCGAGCGTAGCCCCGCTCGCGGCGAGAATTGAGAAGACCTGATCGATGGCCCCGCGCGAGGCTCGAGACTTGAACTCGACTGGGATCGGGTTGAACGGCGCTGCGCCATCTACCCATGCAAGCGCATCGATTATCGAGGCGCGACCGCCGGACACATGCTTGGTCGCCCACGAATCACCTCCTAGCGACGTAACGCCGCTGTCGGCAGCCAACGCGCGAAGCACGACCGAATCGAACGCAGAGGTTTCTATTTGGCGCGCCTGTGCTGCTTTCGCGATCGTCGGATCTGCAGCATTCGCCACGTATCGCGGTGAACCAGTGTTGAGCTTCTTGGATGCAAGTTCCTCGCGCCGCGCGCGGCGCTCGGCGGCTTTGGCGCCAAGCGCTTGCATCTGGAAGGCGATGGCAGCGGTCGACAATGGTTCGATCAACGTGTGAGTGTGTGCTGCCAAGGAAGGCGCTCTGATAGGAACGGGCCCAAGGAAGACGAGGGGACGATTAGCCCCCAGGGCAAGGCCCGCGATAAGGGCTAACTCGGGATCGAGTGACTCCGAGCGCGTAGGTAAAAGAACCACGTCGCTCCAACGTGCGGCTTCAGACTCGGTTTGAGCGAGGAAGTCACCCTCGCCCCCCTCAGTCGCGAATCCGAGCTCACGAAGCTCGCGCGCGAGTGTCGTGGTGCGCCCGCCTGAGTTCGCGATCCATACTCGCACTTGAGACTCCACAGAATTGATCCTGGCATCCTGCGTTGATAAACACGACGTGGCTTGAGCCGTGGCTGGCGGTCCGAGGGGTTCGGTTGCTTATCAGCTCGCACACCGACGGTCGTCCGTAGCGATCAGATGGGGTTCGGCCTGGTGGACGAGGCTCCATGGCCGTGCGAGACCGTCCGTAGCGCTTGGGGAGCGGTATGCGAGCGTCGACGCCACGGATCGCCCTCATCAAAGAACGCAAGCTGGCCGACTTGCTGCCGCTGCAGGTGCTGCCGTTTCCGTCACCCTGGCTGGCAACGATCTTGGAGCCTTTGTCACATCCGGAGAGGGACCGCGCTAACGCAGCGTTAACGGAGTTCGGTGAAGGTTCATCGTCGATGCCGCGTTCTGCAAGGATCTAAAGATGCCCGCCGCCTCGACAGCTGATGTGTTCTGGTCGACACGACCGACGCTCATGTCGGCGAGCGAAGTCGCGCCCTTCTTGAACCGAAGTGAGGCGGGTGTTGTGGCGCTTGCGCGGAATCATGAGATAGGCGCGTACAAGGTGTCCGGGAAGTGGCTCATCGCACGGATCGACGTACGCGGCTTCGCCACCGGAGATGCGCGCGCCATGAAGTCCGACCTAGGCCTCGTTATCGATCCTGCGCCGGAGTTCACTGGTGACGTCTGGGGTGCACTCATCCATCTGCCAGAACATCTGTCCAAGAGTGCTGTGGCGGATCTTCTGCGCGTCGAGGTCGCAAGGCTGCCCCGATTCGGGCTTGAGGTCCGTCCGGACGGGAAGGTCGAGAGGGAGGCCGTCGTGGAATTCCTCCGTTCGGTCTCGAACTTCGGCCCGCATTACTCAGCCGCGTCCTGATCGCGGGAGTGCATACGGTCTCGTTCAGTCGTCGAGGCCGAATGCCTCGGTCACCTGTTCGATCGTGAACTTCTGCCGAAGCTTCGCGGCAGTGTTCTGGTTCGCGAACATGCCGTTTCGCCAAACGGCCTCCGCACGGGGCACTGCGTGCGTCCAGGCGACAGGGACAGCCCATTCAGCCTTCTCGTCCGCCGCATCGCCATCGTGACGGTAGGTGCCCTCGAGCGGCAGGGTGTGCAGAGGGGTGGCGACGCCGCCGACATCGACCATGGTCTGGTCGAATCGCTGAGCTTCGCCGATGACAGTGCCCACACCGACGTAGCCGGTCTTCGGGATGTGGACGAAGACTCGAGCGCCGATCGGCAGGTTCTTGAGCGTCTGGGAGAACCACTTCCCGCCGCCACCTGATATGAAGCCGTACTTGAGCCCGTCTGCCCACTGGCGAATGCCGCTGTCCTCTCCGAACGAGACATACCAGTCGCTGCCATTCCAGGGCTCACGTGTCTTGGTTTGACGACCGGGCGCGCTCTTCGCAGCCTGCTGGCCTTCGTGCTCGACGAGCCACGTGCGGGCCAGGTACTTCGCCCCGTTGTCCTCGAAGTGACGGAAGAAGATCACGTTGATCGGCACCGCGAAGCCCTCGTTGAGGAACCGTACGATCCGCTCGGTGGCCGCATCGACATTCGCGGCAACGATCGTGAAGGTCTGTGAACTATTGACCTCCTCGGGCAGCGTCTCATTGAAGCACTCGGCGTACGCCTCCTCCAGCGCAATACCAGGCTTGTAGGCCTCGAAGATCGCCTGGATATCGGCGCGCCCGAGCCCTGCCACCCAGGAACCGTAGTCGAGAGCTTGGGCCGTGACGTCGCGCGGAGTCTTGTCGCGCTTCAGCTCGATGACGTGCACCGCGGCGGTCTCGTCGAGAGCGAGGAGATCGATGAAACCACCGAAGGCGGTCGGCACCTGACGCCCAATGATCAGCAACACCTCCCCGAGCATCGATGGATCCGACTCGATGTAGCTCTCGAGTTGGGACTCCAAGCCGATCGAGGTCGGAACGATCCGATTGAGTTGGCTGCCCTCTGCACGCCAGAGGCCCATCTCAACCGCCATGGCTGCTCCGTTCAACGAGGGCCTGCTGCGCCCTGTCATAGACGAACTGGGTGATCTCGCCGGACATGATCATGGCGATGGCCTTGTTTATCGTCGGAAGCGGCACGACGAACCATTCCGAGGGGTCGTAGTTGCGGCCCTTCCTGTCGACCTGGGTGAGGTCAAGGCGGACCTCGGCGAAGACTCTGTGGAGCAGGTGCTCCAACCACGAGGCCTTGATGTTGTAGAGCCTGTAATCCGCCAGCACCCTAACCGGCGCCATGAGGTACGTCGGTGACTTCTCCGCGTTCTTGATGCGCTGCTCTACGCTCGTGGTCGAGAAGCCGATCTTGTGCAGGTCTGCCATGTTCGCGACTAGCGGGTCGGTGCTGAGCGACTGGAGAACGTAGATGTGGCCGCTCTCGACGTCCCCGTCGAGGATCTCGCCCACGTCGTGTCCGGTGCGCGCGAGGACCTGGCCCTGGGCCTCGTACATGCGTGTCATCAGGCTCTGCTTGTACATTGCCGACTCTGTGCCGTTCTCGAACACGACCTTCAGCCGTTGCTTCTGCCTGGGTTTGCCGCCAACGACAAGGTCCACGTCCTCTCCGACCTCGGCGACGAAGCACATGACACCGTTCAGGACGAAAAAGACACCTTCACGGATGAGATCCAAGCCGGTGAATGGCATCAGCTGGAACGTCCCATCGGCCAACTCTGCGTGCTTCGCCTTGAAGAGCGGCTCGTAGAGCTCGAAGTCCTCGGACTTGATCCGCTGGGCAACCGAGTCCGGCGACTCCGGCCGCTTGACGACCGGGAGATCCGAGACGTCGAGAATGCCGCCGTCTTCGCCAAGCAGGTCGTCGAGGTCATCGCCCTCAAGAAGCTCGTCGATTGATGCCGGCGTTTCGGGCGCCTCGAGCAATCCGAACTCGTCGAGGTGCCTGACGGCGGCGGCCCGCTCGTCACGGGCAAGGAAGCCGTCGAGCCTCGCCCCAAGCTTGCGCTCCGCGATCTCGCGGGTCGACGAACTCGGCACCCGGTCGTGTACCCGGTAAAACTCGACGATCTCGAGGAACGCCTGCTCGAGGCGATCGGACGACGTGATCTTCTGAGCCTTCTCTGGTGCATCCAGCAGGCCGTCGACATCGGCGTCGAGAACCGCCTGGAAGTCGGTCATGACGAAGTCGACCGGACCGATGTCATCGTTCGTGCTCATGCGTCGGCGGCCATCTCGGTTGCGCGCTTCTCGGCCTCTCGCCGCTGCTTGAGCTTCTGCAAGAAAAGCAGCGCCGTCGCGAGGTGCTTCTCGTTCGGGTCTTCGGCACGCAAGTCCGGGCGGCGCCCGTTGACCTTCACCCAATTCTGGATCTTCGGGAACAGTGCGAGGGCCTCTTCCTCGGTGAACTCGATCCGAGTGGCTGCGATTTGGTCCTGGATGATTTTCAGCACCGACGGCGTGACCGACTTGGACATAACCTCGAATGCGCGCTGGAAGGGGTTCACTGAGTCGATCAGGTTGATGCTGAGCTCGTCGATGTTGACAAACTTCTCGGCGAGTTTGATAAACCGCTTGTCGCCGACTTCACGGACTTCGCCGGTCTTGATCACAGAGTCCACCACGACCTGCTGCCGCACCTCGTCGACCTCGGCATCGGTGAGGTCGGGGTACTTCTCTCGGATGATCTTAGGGATCAACACCTTGTTAGTCGTCTCGGGGTCCACCGAGCCGGCCGCCGCCTTTGCGAAGGTGTCATCCTGCAGGATGGTGGCCTTCAGATCGTTCAGATCCGTCTCGACGATCTGCTTCACCCGAGCCGTCGACGGCTCCTTGAACCCCTTGATCTTTAGCTCGCCTGGCTTCTTTGCGTCGTCGCCATCGAACTTCTTCGTCTTGAACTGGAAGTTCTGCGCCAGCACCTGCTCCATGAGTAGCGAGGCGGTGATCGCCTTGAGCATGTTGTTCACTGACACCTTGACCTCGCCCTGCGAGGCATCCGGCTCGGCGATGAGGTTCGTGAACTGAGCGTGGGACTTGCCCTCGCAATCGCGGGTCACGCGCCCGATAATCTGGATGACCTCGGTGAGCGATGCCCGGTAACCGACGGTGAGTGCGTGCTCTGCGAAGGGCCAGTCGAAGCCCTCCTTCGCCATGCCCAGGGCGATGATGATGTCCACGGCGTCGCCGTCTTTCGAGGCCGTGTGCGCCAGGTAATGAAGCGTGTCGCCGCGCTTCTTCAGATCGGTGTCGTCGACGAGGTCCGCGACGCGCAGAAGCTCACCGTTGTCCTTTCGACGCACAGTGATGATGCCCGTCTCGGGGTCGGCTTCTCCTTCGACGTGCCCGAGGACGTCGAGGATGTAGCCGACTTCCTCGAGCTTGTCCTTCGTGGATTCGCCGGAGTTGACGTTCGGGATGTGCACGATCGTCTTCTTGTCGAGGTCGAGAACTTCACCGATCGCGTCCGTGTAGCGGCCTTGATAGAAGTGGTGGCCGATGCCGAGCGACCGCAGGTGCTCGTAGCCATTCAGCTGGTCGTAGTAGTTGAAGGTCACTGGCGTGAACTTCGCCTCGTCCTCGGGTGAGAGCACTGGCACCGAGTCGCCGCGGAAGTACGAGCCCGTCATTGCGACGATGTGGGCGTCGGAGCCATTCATCACGTCGCGCAGCAGCGCGCCGAGCTTCGACGACTCCGTGTCTGCCGAGACATGGTGGAACTCGTCGATCGCTAGCACAGTCCCGTTGAACGCTTCCGGCGCGAGCTTCTCGAAGGCGAAGCGGAGCGTCGCATGCGTGCACACGAGCGTTGCGTCCGTGCCTCCGAGGAAGTCGATGAAGGCGTCGACCTTGCCAGCGCTTGATCCCGCATCGCAGAGGTTGTGCTCGTCCTTGATCTCCCAGTCCGCCCAGAAGCCGAACTTCGTGAGACTCGTTGAGGCAAACGATGCGCCGATCGAGCGCTCCGGGACCGCCACAATGACTTTCTTGCGGTCCTGATTGTAGAGCTTGTCCAGCGCCACAAACATCAGTGCGCGCGACTTCCCAGAGGCCGGCGGCGCCTTCACGAGTAGATGCTGTGCGTCGCGCTGGGCGAAGACCCGCTGCTGCATCTCACGCATGCCCAGCTTGTCGGTGTTCACCGACGCCTTGGTTTGGGCGTAGGTGACATTGACGATATTGACGGGCTTCTTGATCGCGTTCACTTGGGAGTCCTTCGGGTCCGCTTGGCCGGGGCCTTCGCGGCTTCCTCGGCGGTCATGCGCTCGTACATCGCGAACAGATCGGACAGACGCTGCTCGTCCGTCTCGTACGGTTTCCTCGAGTAGATCGAGTCGACCAGCGCGTCCACCGTGGCGTGTGCTTCACGCAGGTCTTCCGGCATCTTGTCCGGGTCGTACAGATCCGCGAGTGTCAACTCGCAGTGGTACTCGCGAACGTCCAGGACGCGCAGGGCGGCGACCGCGAGATTCTCCTTCATCACGTCCGAGAGCGCTGGGACGGGAAAGTTGTTGTAGATGATGGTGCCGGAGTAGCGGTAGTCGGTCTTCATCTTTCCCCCGACAGCACGCATCCACACCATGTGACTCCGTGAAGTGAGCAGAGCGAAAGTCCAAGGCTCGACACCATAAGCGGCGTTGGCAGAGTTGGAGATCACTGTCGCGCGATTGAGGTACCCGATTGGAACGTACTCACGGCGTTCGGACGAGGTGGCGGGCACGATGACAGATTCCGCTTCCTGGTGTGCCCAGAAGTAGAACCGGTTGGGCGATGACGCCATCTCGCGAGTTGACTTCTCAGTGCTCTTTGATCGGTGTTCACGGACGCCAGCGAGGCGTCGCTCGATCGCTGGGTGATTAGAGGCAGCATCAACGGCATCGTCGGGGATCACAAGGCACCAACGGGTTCTTCCCTTGATGAATTCATCCGACCCGCTGAACCCGCGGACGTACTCGGCGAGGCCTGGGGCATCGGACAGGAGGTCATTCTTCTCCGCATCGGTGAGGATCAGATTCCCGCCATCATTCGGCATAGAACCGAATCCAAGTCTTGGCATCACCGGTGAAAGCGGCGAGCTGCGTCGCCCGATCCAGATGTCAGGTCCGTCGGCAAGATAGGGGTTGATGCGTGTTACTTCGATTCGGAGTCCGTCGGTGAATATGTACTTGGGATCGGCCGACCTGTTTCGGAGTCCTAGGACCACACAACTGACGCCCGCGGCGTTTTTTGCGTGATTGGACCACTTGAAAGACGTGTACGCGTACCCGATCTCAAGATCGAGACCGAGAACTTGGGGCCAAAGAATACCGACCTGTTCGCCCTGCGTGATGGAGTTGGTGGTGACAAACGCGAGGGTAGCGGAGGTGCCTCGGATGAATTCCGCGCCCTTGATGACCCATGCGCTCACGTAGTCCAGGCTGCGAAATTTGTCGGTGACGGTCGCGAGGTCGCGCTTCTGAGCCGCTGATTGATTGCGGCTCCCAAGGTACGGAGGGTTGCCAAGCACGTAGGTCTCGGAGTGATCGATGCGCGGGCAAACCTCATTCCAGTCGGTCAGGATCGCGTTGCCCTGCTTGACCTGACCGGTTTCCTTCAGGGGGATCAGTGGGATAGAGACCCCGAACTTGTCCTTGAACTCGGAATTCATCTGGTGCTTGGCGATCCACAGCGACAGGATCGCGACCTCGACCGCGAAGTCGTCGATTTCGATGCCGAAGAAGTTCTCAATGTTGATCTTCGACTCTGCGAACAATACGCGGTGCTTGTCGTCGAGATCCGCGAGGCGCTCGAGGATCGCGTGCTCGAGTCGGCGTAGCTCTTTGTAAGCGATGACCAGGAAATTTCCCGATCCGCAGGCGGTTATGTGTACGTTCGGTCAGTGTCTCAACGACCCACCCGACTGCACCCCCGGAGCATGATGTATCTGCGTTTCGTCGACCACCAACTCGCCCCCTCAACCGACTTCGACGCGCGCGCCAGCGACATCTACTCGCGCACCCGTTCGCTCCCCGAGGGGATGCCGATCCTTCTTGACGATCGGTGGCGGCCGGTTGAGCCGTGGTTGACGTACTTCCGGATCGTCGCAGCGTCGACAGACCCGGCGACGCTGCGCGCGTACGCATACGACGCCAGGCGGTTTGCGTCGTTCCTCGCCACGCGACAGACCGACGTGATCCATGCGTCGAGCGACGACATCGTCGCGTTCCGCGAATGGCGGCTGAGCGGCTCCGAGCGCCCGGTGTCGCCGGCGACGTGGCGACGCGACGTGGTCGTGATACGCGGGATCTATCAGCTGCTCACTCAGACCGGGCAGATCCAGCGCGAACCGTGGATCACCATCGGAAGGTCGTCGCCGCTCCGGATGCGTTGGAGGAGCGAGCCCGACATTCGGCCGCTGACGCAGGCGCAGTGGCGCACGTTCCTCGACGTCGGTCTCGGCGGACGAACCGCCGCGGGCGATCTGGACGAGAGTTGGCGGGGCACAACGAGCCTGCGTTCAAAGGCGGGCGCGCAGCTGGCCGTGACGACGGGGATGCGCCTCGGTGAGTTCTCCACACTGCTCGACGCTGAAGTCCCGCCGCCGACGGGCACCGGCATCTCCGTCTTGCTCGAGGCGTGCGCGAAGTACCAGAAGCGTCGACGCGTCCACGTCCCCCTCACGACGCTTCGGGCGGTCGATCTCTACCGGCAGACGGAGCGCCGAGCGGTCGTCCGCGCGTCAGCTGCCTCCCTCTGGCGACGCCGCTCCGAGCTGTTCGTCGTCGACGAGATCGACGTGTCGGCAGGCATCCTGCGAGGCCGGGTGAATGGGCGGCGATCGAGATGGCGGCTGCACCAGCTGCCTCCGCACCTGCGACGAATTGCCGTCATCGAGCGGGACCACGGGATGGAGGCGCTGGGGCTGTTCGTCGGTCGAGGCGGTTTGCCGATCAGCCGCAGGCAATGGCACGCGACGTTCGAGGCTGCAAGCGGGCGTGCTCTGAGGCTCGCTCAGGACGAGATGGGCGGTCGCCGTGCACGGATCACTCCGCACGATCTGCGCCACACTTTCGCTGTCGTGCTCCTGAAATCGCTGACCGATGTGGCGCTGGCCCGCGAGGCGGAGCGACGGGCAGGCAACGTGGGACCAGCCACGATCTCCGAGCACATCGCCATCAACCCGCGACTTACAGTGCAGCGGCTGCTGGGGCACTCGAACCCGGCGACGACCATGGTCTACCTGCGCTACATCGAGGACACCGATGCGCTCATCCAGGACGTATTCGAGAGCTGGAGCGACGAGGGCATGACATACGCGGACGCAGTCCTCGCTGATCGGAACGTCGCGTGACGAACATCGACCTCACCCCGCGGCAGATGCTGTTCGTTCTTCCGACCGCGAACGTCGATGGAACACTCGCCCCGCTCGACTTCGCACACCCCGTCCTTGCGGCTGAGCTCGCGGACGCGCTGATCGACATGCGTCGAGCCATGGGTCACACCGACGGCACCGCGTATCAGTACCGCCGGGCGCTGATGAGCCTTCTGCGCGGTCTACCTGACGCTTGCCCGCGAACTGTGAGTCTCGCAACGCCGGGACTCGCCCTCATCGACGCGTTGCACGCGTGGGAATCCGCGTTGGCCGGCAACTACCCGCCAGAGAGCGCGATCCCGTACAAGTACGGCAGACAGATCCGCGCTCTCGTCCGCGTCCACGCAGCGAACGGTCGTGACGTCAGCGACGCCACGCTCCGTTGGGCGCAGGCGCACGTGCTGCACCAGGGCGGCGACTCCACGCCGCTCGATGAGTTCTCGAACGCGGAGCGACTCGCGATTCGCAACGCCTGCCGCGCCCGAATCCGCGAATTGGAGGCTCGTCTGGCAGTCGGACGTCGGCTGCTCGCCAGCGCAGACGATCCCCGAAGCACAGGGTGGGAACGAAGCGCCGATGTCCTGTGGGGCATTCGCCATCTCGGACGACGTCCCGGAGCATCGATCGAGGCTGATGTCCTCCGCGCGTGCGCATCGGGTGTGCTCGACGACCTCCACGACGACTTCGCGCTCGAACAGTCACCGGTCCGCGCCAATGCCGGCCGGATCACGCGACGACTACTGACCCACCTCTATCCGTCCAGCGAGGACCTCGTTGCGTTTCGCACACTCCTGCAGTTGGAGAGTGGTGCGGCGCCGGAAGAGTGGTCGGACGTTCGACTCACAGACATCGAGCACACGACAGACTCGGTCCGCGTACGGCTCCACAAGGCGCGAGCCCACCGAACTCGAACCGTGCGATGCGCGATCACCGGGTCTCGCGATGGCACCGGGTGGAGAGCAGGGGATCTCATACTTCGCCTGATCGCTGTCACCGAGGCAGCTCGGGAGGAGGCAAAGGAGGTGGGCGGCTCCGACGCGGACGCCTTGTTCATCACCGTGCAGCGCACCGCGTCCAGGCATCTCGTCGCGCGCCAGGAGTCATTCTCGCGCCGCCCCTTCACGTCGCTTCTGATGGCGATCTCGCCCGAGATATCAAAGCCATACGATTCCCGCCGGCTACGCAAGACAGTGAAGAGTGTTCGTGCAGCAGTGCTCCGCAGCGCTGACGCCGCGGCGGGAGACGACCACAGCATCGCTGTCTACCAACGCCATTACGCGCAGTCGACAACCGTGCATGTTCTGGCCGGCAACGCAGTCAACGCGGCGCAGAGTCAGGTGTTCGATCGAGTACGAGGGCCGGTCTTCGTTCGTGCTGCGGCCAGCACCGTCGACGACGCAGCAGGCGACCTGGGTGCTGCCGCAGCCGCCGAGTTGGCCTCGAGCGCCACTGACCAGGGAATCAACGTGACTCAGTGCACGTCACCGTACGAATCGCCCTTCACGCCGGCGGGGCGGCTCTGCGAGCATCGGCCATCGATGTGCTTCGCGTGCCCGAACGCGATCGTGTTCGCAGATCACCTGCCGCGAGTCCTCGCGTACCGAGAGATTCTCCGCGGTCACGAGAACGAGATGCCCCCGGCCCAGTTCGCGGCGGTACACGGTCAGCAGTTGGTCAACGTCGAACGCATCCTCCACGAGTTCTCCCCGACGGAGATCGAGAACGCGCGGACGGCGTGCGAGACCGCCTCTGTCCATGTGCCGCTCACCCAGAGAGGAGTCCACCTGTGAGCGTCGATCGCGAGTACTCTGCCGAGCCGGTGTCGCTGTTCGCGAGCGACTACTGGGCGAGCGACACGGCGGTCATCTCAGATCGACACCTCGAACATGACTTCCCCATCCCCTTCTTCGGAGATGAGGATCGCTGGGACCTCAGCGCCCTGGGGTGGAACCCTGCTGCGGGCCGCCATTCCGCGGTGCTGTTGTTCGACTCGTTCATCGGTGAGTGGAACCTTCGTGCTCGCGAACTCGCAATGGCACTTCTCAACCCTGTGCATCCCGTGCTGCGCGGGCAGATGATCTATCTGCGAGCAACGCCCGCCCATGTGAAGACGATCCGTTCCAAGCTCGAGGGCCTGAAGCGGTTCGCCGCGTGGTACGCCGACAACCTCCCTGACACTCCACTCCGTGATCTCCATCAGTCGCACCTCGACGGCTTCCTCACTGAGGTCAAGACGATGGGGATCCCCTCCAGAACGCGACAAGCAGTCGATGCTGTTCGCGAACTGCACACCTACGCGGCAGTCCTCTCTGGCGGAGGCATCCCATTCCGTCCATGGGGAGATCTCCACACGATCGCGCTCAGCGGGCAGAAGTCCAGCGCCGAGCTGAGCACGCCGGTGATTCCACCGCAGGTGTGGTGGCCGCTCCTGCGGGCGTGTTGGCAGTACATCAACGTGTTCTCGCACGACATCTTTGCGGCCGCCGCGGAATGGTCGGCGCTCGACCGCCCCAAAGCCGAGCGCGTGAAGGTACGACACCCCGAGGACACGCTCGCGCGATGGATCGTAACGCCCGGAAATCGGGTGCCCCTGCATCGGATGACGTACGGCAGATTCCGCGAGGGCGAGATCCACTGGACACTTCTTTCCTTGCTCGTCTCCGATGGGCACAGCAAGCAGATGTTCTCCGAGTTGGACCGTCCTGACGTCCTCCGCCGACGTCAGGACATCGTCGACGCGATCGGCTCCGGCACGCTCGCGACCGCGCGCGGTGGGCTCGCCACAAAAGCGACGGCGATCGAACGCGCCGATGGATCCGTCGGTCCGTGGATCGACGGATTCGACCCGGCGACGATCCGAGTCCAACTGAAGCTCCTCCGCAACGCGTGCTACGTCTTCTGCGCGGCTCTCACGATGATGCGCGACTCGGAACTGCTGAGCATCAAGAAGGGAGCGCTCACCACTTCGTACGGGGCGCCCGCCGTCACCTCCCAGCTCCGGAAGGGTCGGCGTGGGACCCAGCGACGCAACTGGTGGATCATCGAACCCGTTGCGCAAGCAATCGCCGTCGCGGAACGACTTGCTCTCGGCGACGACGTCTTCAGCTCTGTTCGACGTGAACATCGAGCGCACGACGGAGCAGGTCGGTTCGATCGTCACAGCGAGCTGAAGCAGTTCATCTCTCAGCTCAATGGTCAATCCGCGGATGCCGGTCTCGAACCGATCCCCGCGTTCCAGCTTGCACCGCACATGTTCCGGCGGACGATGGCCGTGATCACCGCGCAACAGCCAGACGGCGAGATCGCCCTCGGCATCCAGCTCAAGCACGCAGCGCGACGCGCCGTCGCGAACGGCACGACCTCCGGGTACGCGAGCGAGACGCCGGAGTGGGCCGCGGAGTTCGAGCATGAGCTTCAGGAAGCTGTCGCGTCACGGTTGGTCGGCGCCTGGTCTTCTCACCAAGACCACGAGATGAGGCTCGCAGGCGCAGGCGCACAGCGCTTCCGAGACGAGCTCGAGAAGGTCGAGGCCGTCGCAAGCAACGAGGTCAAAGTCGGCGACGAGCGCACACTGCGCGCACTCCTGCGCGATCGCTTCAGCACGCTCCGATGGGGAACCGTCAACCACTGCCTCGGCATCCCTGAGCAGGCGGCGTGCTTGAAGGGGCTGCCCGCCGAAGCGGCCGCAGGAGGCGTCATGCCTAATCGCTGCCAACCCACCGCCTGCGGCAATTCCGTCGTCACCGAGGAGCACGCGCCGATCTGGATCGCGGAGGAACGCGACCTCGTCGCGAAGCTGCGCGACCGAAAGATGGCACCACACAATCGCGAACAACTCGAGACAGAACTTGAAGACGTTCGCCGTATCACGAGGAAGTTCACGGATGCCTGAGATCTCTGCCGCGACCGAACGCCGACTGCGCGACGCGATGGAGCGCCTGCTCACCGGCGCGGCGATCCGCACCGACGGACGCCTCATCAAGGAGAACCTCTATCGCGAAGCTGGCGTCAGCCGCGCCACCATGAACCGTGCGACTGCGGTCATGGATGAGTGGGCACGTCGCGTCGACGGGTCCCAGCCGCGAGATCGTGAGATCGAGTCGTTGCGAAGCTCGCTGGCCGATCGTGCAGCCCAGATCAAACAGCTCCGCGAGCGAGTGAGCAGCCTCGAAGCACAGCTGACGATCGCCGCGACCGCCATCGCCGAGCTGCACGTCGAGAACCAGTTGCTGCGTGGCGATGACCCGAGCCACAACGTCACTCCGATGAAGCGCCCGAACGCGGACTCACGCCGGGGATGACGGGCGCTGCTGCTGCTCGTGTCATCGCCACTTCGGAGGTCGGGTGTACGTGGTCGCGCCGACGGTGAAGCTCTCGGGCAGAAGAGCCTGGCGGATCTTGTCGCGACCGATCTGCGACGACGCGGGCATCAGCTGCTTGAGTTCGCTCGAGAACCGCTTGGGTGGGAAGGCGGCGCCGATGAACATGTGCGGGCGGAATTGTTTGGCCGCCCTGACCGCGGGCGCAAGATCGCTGTCGGCGCTGATGATCAGTGCCGAGTCCATCGCGTTCGCAGCGGCGTCGCCCACAAGAGCAACGGCGATGTTGACGTCGGTCTCCTTCTCCTCGTGCACCGTACGCGTTGCGCGACAGTTGAAGCACGTCACGGTCTTCGCTTGATATCGGCCCTGCGTGACGCTGAAGACGTTGGTGTGACGCGCAGCGACGGCTGCCTGATGGTAGGCCTGACGACTGGCCGCGCCCGCATCGCCCAGCACAGGTGCGGTGAAGTACTTCACCGCGACGATGTGGCTGCGTGGGCGCAGGCTCTGCGCGAGTGCGACGAAGTCGATCCAGAGCGTCGAGCGTCCGAACTTGTCGTGCATGCCGTGATAGAAGTTGAAGCCGTCGATGTAGACGATGAGGCGCTCGTGCGGCGGTCCAGGAACGGGTGAGGCTGACAACAGACGACTCCAAATCGGTGCACGAGGTGATCACCTTCCTACCAGCGATCGTGTGTATAGTGTGGATACACCCCGCCCGGTTGTTCATCCCAACCGTGGCCCGACGCCCTCCCTCGTGGAGGGCGTCTTTGTGTCCGAGCCGGGTTGTCGAGCCATCGAGATTGCCATACAGATTAGGCCTTACTGCAGAGGCCTACTCGTGACGCTTGATGGGTGCCTTCCCCCGCGACCTCGCCTGATGCGTGGGACCACTACGCTCGCGAGCTCGGCCAGAACATCCAGCGGGAACGAGCGCGTGTCGGATACAGCCAGGACCGTGTGGCGTACGAGTCCAACCTGAGCCGCTACACGTACCAGAAGCTCGAGAAGGGTGAGTCGAAGCCCGGAACTCCCGCGAATCCGACCGTCAAGACTCTGCTGGCGGTAGCTCAGGTGCTCGACGTTCAGCTCACCGACCTCTTGCCCAGCGTGACGCCCGACCTCACGATCCGCTGAGGCACTTCGGCGTTGCGGGTGACAGCCCGCGACTACCAGGAGAGGCCTAATCTGTATGGCATTCTGCACTGTATGGGCGCTGCGGAACTCAACCAGGAGTCGTTCGTCATGGCGGTGGAAGATCCCTACCTCACCGCCCTGATCGGAACGATCGAGGAGCCCGCCGGATCCAGCACCGCAGCCCAAGCCGGCAGGCTGACGATCGCATGGTGGGACACACATGGCACTGGGCCGTCGTGCGCCGAACTCTTGAACGCGATGTTCACGAGCATCGCGTGGGACGACGTCATCGAAGACCCGGGACGGACACTCCTCGAACGCCGTGAACAGACCGAGCTCATCCAGCGCTGGCTGATCAGCTACTGGACCCGACTGGGCGCGATCGCCTTCATCCCCGGACACGACGACGTCGTACGGCCGGGACGAATCTATCCCGAGCCGGAGACTGACTGATCCATCACCGCCTGATAGGTTGGCCGGTTCTACGTCGAGGAGGAAGCATGCGCGAGATCTCAATCGCAGGCCGTACGGTCACGGTCTCGCTCGTCGCGACCACGCACGGCGAGGATGGCGATATCCAGCGCTACCTCGTCGAGGTGTCGGGCTCGGACGCCGCGACCCACCTCTCGATTCTCCGCATGACCAGCGCAGTCGATGCACGCGCAATGGCGTCGGCGATCGAGACCGAGCTCCTGCTCGACTATCCGGGCAGTCGTGACGACGGAGTCCTCCGCGATCCGAGCGTTCGCGCCTGGCGCGACGAGCATCGGACCGCAATCGAGGCCGCTCTCGGTCAGCTGCGTGACGAGATCGCTGGGATGCCGCCGGAGCCGGTCAGCGACCTCGAACGAACGCTGCTTCGCGCCTTCGAGATGGATCCCGACGCCCCGGATCCTGGCGATGCGTGAGTACCCCTGGTTCGACTTCGACCAAGTCGACTTCGTGACCTCTGACACCCACTTCAGTCATGCCCGCATCAGCGAGCTCGCCGACCGTCCCTTCTCAACCGTCGCGGAGATGGATGCCGCGCTGATTGGCCGGTGGAACGACGTTGTCGCTCCTGACTCCGTCGTGCTGCACCTGGGAGATCTCGCGCTCGGAGCGATCGCTGAATCCCTTCCGCTCACCGCACACCTGCACGGACGCCGACTCCTCGTCCCCGGCAACCACGATCGTGTCTCGCCCGCGACGCAGTCGAAACGGGCGATCGAGCGATTCCTGCCCATGTACGAAGCGGCGGGCTGGGAGATCCTCCCAGAGGTCGTCGAGGGCACCCGCCGCGGGTACCGGATCATCGCTTCGCACTACCCCTACGCCGGCGACAGCCAGGAACAGGATCGACACACTTCGCATCGCCCGCGCTGGGACGACGGCATCCCGCTCATCCACGGGCACACCCACGCACGGGACCATGGCCCGAATGGGCATCAGTTCCACGTCGGCGTCGACGCCCACGACTTCTCACCAGTCCCGTTCAGCGTGATCGACGGCTGGATCCTGAGCCTGCCGGGAATCGAGACTCGGCTGCAGACAGCGGTCCGCGAGGCTCGAGAGGTCCTCGCCGACCTGGACGATACGCCCCCACTCAACATGGACTTGATGTTCTTCATGCAGGCGTACGACGAAATTCACATGCACCTCGAAGAGCTGCTGGCGGCCGTTGACGAAGTCGGGCACCTTAATGGCGACGAGGGCAAGGGGTCCCGATAGGATCGGCCATACCCGGATAAATCCGGTTCAATCCGCATGGGGGCGTGAATGTCCGAGCCGTGGCTCTCTGCCGACGACATCGCTGAGCACTTGGGCGTGACCAAGGACACGATCTACGCCTGGATCTCCGACAAGGGGATGCCGGCGCACAAGGTCGGGCGTCTGTGGAAGTTCCAGGCGAGCGAGGTCGACGACTGGGTACGCAGAGGGGACGCAGGATCTCCGGACTGACCCAGTCGGCCGCGATGTCGGCGGCACGACGTATCCTGATCGACTTGCCATTTTCCAGGGGAGGAACCACGTGGACGCACCTGCGGTGACGCTGGCATCGCTGCGCGCCGGGCAACGCCTGCGCGGTGTCCTGCCCGGGCAGCCGGTGACACTCGTCGGCGTGACACCGCTGGACGACGCGCTCGTCGAGATCTTCTTCCGCGATGACTCGGGTCGGACCGGCGAACGCACCATCACCGAGCTCGATGCCGGCAAGCTCGAACTAGTCACGGAGCTGGGTAACGCGCCCGCGTTCGACGGCGACCCTGATGAGTTCCGCCTCGCGGCCGAGGCGCTCCGCATCAAGTACGCCGCGCTCTACGACCCGATGGCGGCGGTGAATAGCTCGGACGTCGATCCGTTGCCGCATCAGATCCGCGCAGTGTACGAGGAACTCCTCCCGCGAATCCCGCTGCGGTTCCTCCTCGCTGATGACCCCGGCGCGGGCAAGACGATCATGGCCGGCCTCTACCTCAAGGAGCTCATCCTCCGCGCCGACTGCGAACGAGCGCTCATCGTCGCGCCCGGCGGCCTCGTGGAGCAGTGGCGGGAAGAGCTGTCGCAGAAATTCGACCTCTCGTTCGAGATCTTCAACCGTCAGATGGTCGACGACGCGCAGGGCCGCAATGTGTTCGACGAGCACCCGTTCCTCATCGCACGGATGGACCAACTCTCCCGCAGCGATGACCTGATCGAGCAGCTCTCCGACGTCACCTGGGACGCTGTCGTCGTCGATGAGGCGCATCGCATGTCCGCGCACTACTCGTCATGGGCGGGTCAAGTCGACGAGACGAAGCGGTTCCGGCTGGGGCGGCTGCTCGCCGAGACCGCGCACAACTTCCTCCTCATGACCGCGACCCCGCACGCAGGCAAGGAAGAAGACTTCCAGCTGTTCATGTCCTTGCTGGACCGCGACCGGTTCGAGGGCCAGTTCCGCGCCGGCGTGCACCGCACTGACACGCGCGGCCTGATGCGGCGCATGGTGAAGGAAGAGCTCCTCACCTTCGAGGGCAAGCCTCTGTTCCCCGAGCGTCGCGCGTACACGGTCGAGTACGAGCTGAGCGACCCCGAGCGTGAGCTATATGAGCTGGTGACCGGCTACGTGCGCACCGAGATGGGTCGTGCGGAACGGCTCGCGCAGGCGGGCGACAAGAAGCGCGGCAACAACGTGGGGTTCGCGCTCACCGTGCTGCAGCGACGCCTCGCCTCAAGTCCGGAGGCGATCCTCCGATCGCTCGAGCGACGCCAAGTGCGACTCGAGACCCGTCTGCGGGAATGGCAGCGCGCGACCGACGAGGCCCGCTACAGCACCTCCATGACTGCGTCTATTGACGAGTGGTCAACCGGCCGCGTCGCACTCGACTTCGAGGACGCCTCCGCTTCGGCGCCAAGCTTCAACCCCGACGAGTTCGATGACCTCGATGAAGAAATCTCCGAAGAAGAACGAGCACAGTTCGAGGCCCGTGTCGACCAGGTGGTCGACCTTGCCACTGCGGCCGAGTCGATCGGTGAACTCCGCGCTGAGATCGCGATCCTCGAAGACCTCATCCGCGTCGCGCGCCGCGTCCGGTTGCTGGATGACGACAAGAAGTGGGTGGAGCTGCGCACGATCCTCGACGACCAGCTAGCCGAGGTTCTGCAAACGCACTCGCCTGTGAACATGCGCGTGCGCGCGGTTTCAGTCTACTCCCATCTGTGGACGGTGACCTTGCCGACTGTGCGGCCGTTCTCGACCAACTCGTGCGCCTCGCGGAGTGTGGTCGGTGAGATCGGCGCGAGTGTCGTTGTGGCCGTGGTGCGGATGCGGCCCTGATCTACAAGGTCAGCGACAGTGTTCAGGAGCTGGTGCTGTTCAATCATGTCCGGGGTCTGCCTGAGCGGGCGGGTGAACATCAGTTCCCAGTGCCAAGCGATGCTCTTGCCCTTGAGCGGGAACACGTCGCGCGGACCGTCGTCAATGGCGACAATATGCCCGAACGCTCGAACGATCCGCGCATAGGTTTCGATCTGCCCCGCGGAATGCGCGGTGAACAGCCAGTCCACGCCATCCTGCGCGACGGCGAGCACCTGCTCAGCCAGGTCGTCGCGGTGGTTCACCACATGCTCCGCGCCCAGGTTGCGCACCCAGGCGGAGCGTTCATCGTCGGAGGCGGTGGCGATCACGGTGACGTTCGGCAGGAGCGCGTCGGCCAGTGCCAGCATGATCGATCCGACTCCGCCGGTCGCGCCGATCACCAGCAGGGTGCCGGTCGAGTCCTCGGTAAGGGCGAGCCGCTCGAACAGGGTCTCCCAGGCGGTGATCGCCGTCAGCGGCAGCGCAGCAGCGTCGGCAAACGACAGCACCTGCGGCTTGCGCCCCGTAATCCGCTCATCCACAACATGCAGGCGCTGGTTCGTACCTGGCCGGTCGATGCTGCCCGCGTAGTACACCTCGTCACCCGGAGCGAACAGCGTCACCGCTGAGCCGACCTCGCGCACCGTACCGGCGGCGTCGAAGCCGAGCACCTTGAACCCGTTCGCAGGAGCGCCTTCCCGCAGTTTCACATCGACCGGGTTCACCGAGACCGCCTCGACCTCGACCAACAAGTCATGCGGTCCAAGTTCGGGCACCTCGACCTCGCGGGCGGTCAGCGCCTCGGGGTCGGTGGCGGGGAGGTTCTTCTCGTATCCGATCGCAGTCGTAGCCGTCATGCCAATTATGGTTCCCCAGACCTACTGGTTACCGTCAAGGCAACCTAGTACCCATCGGATACCATGAACGTATGAGTCAGACCGTGGATGAGTGCGACCGGAACGACGTGTACGCGGCCATGTGTCCGTGCCGCGACATGCTCGACCTGCTCGCCAACAAGTGGAGCGCCCTGGCCATCGGTGCGCTCGAAGACGGGCCGCAACGCAACGGGCAACTCAAACGACGCTTGGAAGGCGTCAGCCCCAAGGTGCTGTCCCAGACCCTCAAGCGTCTCGAAGACCACGGCCTGCTCACTCGCACCGTCTACCCCGAGGTTCCCGCTCGCGTGGAGTACGAACTTACTGACCTCGGACACAGCGCAGCCGCCCCGTTGAAGCATCTGCGCGACTGGGTTGAACACAACGTCGGAACCGACCAGTAGCGACCCCCTCGGCGCTACATCGAGCCAGGAGTCCCGGCCTCCGCGTAATACCGCGTCAACACAGACGAGGCGTCGCGGTCGCCGTCACCGGACACGACAGAGTTCAGCAGGTACCGGTACCCGTCACCGGTCGTCATCACCCTAATTGATAACGTCACACCTAGAAGGTGCGAAGTAACCGACGCGCGAGCACAGGAGCGCTTCTGTCATTTCGAAGGCGAGACTTCGCGCGATTGGGATTCGCCGGGCCATCCTTCTTCTCTTTCGTCGAACGTCACCGCAACACCGTGTCGCTGGGGTTCGTGAAATCTTCTTCCGGAAGCGAAACCCAGGTACTGCGCCATGAGGAACTCGCCGCAGCGATGCACAGGCGTTCGACAGTTCGGTCGCACGAACCGATCGTTTGTTAACGGACGGCACTGTACGTCGATCGAAAGTCGCGCCGACACCCCCTGCGAATTCGCGTCGCGGGATAGTTTGCCAGGATCCGGCGATCAGCGTGGTGCGCATCAAGGAGGTGCGCAGCGGCCTCAGCACGAGGAGCCTGCCCGCGAGGCCGACCACCCCGCCCCTAGGAACGGTAGGAGTGCGACGTCGGGGCGAGCTGGGGGCCACCCCCCGAGACCGAAAGTAGCACCGCAGCGACGATAAGCGCCACGCCAACCAGGGTGGTCGTCAGCTCCCCGACCAACGAACCGATCCATCCGCGTTCCTGGAGGTCTCGGAACATCCTTATGCTCAGCCCGAACGTTCCGTTCGAGCTGCGAACCGATCGTCTCGATGCGTCGTGGCAGACGCCTCAGCTGTCCACCGATGACCTGGAGTTGCACGCGGCCGTCGGCGAACATCTCCCTTGAGTCCATCGCCAGACGTATGAAATGAGGAGTTCGAGCAAGGGCCCGATCGACCAAGTCGTAGTCGGCAACGAGCTGGCACAGCGTTCCCTCGAGTGACACGAAGGAAACGACTGGCGTTCTCCTCCGCTGTTGGGGACGTCGGGTCGGCTGAAATAATGGCCGGGACGATACGGTGGCGAGTCAGAGCGCCGTGATCCACCGCGCGATCTCGTCAGCGAGCTCGTCGCTATTGTCTTCGACCATCAGCATGTGGCCGTTCCCAGCGAGAACAGGCAGTTCGGACGACCAGAAGGTGACGGCGGCGCCCTGATCGGTGAGCCAGGCCACGATGTCCTGATCCAGCTGCGAGGGGTGGTCGGTATCGGCTCCACCCGTGAAGACGAGAATCGGCTTGTTCGTGAACGCGTCGGTCGGCCCGATCCTCATTTGGCTCCCACCGATGTTCTGACGCTGATAAAGCATCCGGGCCGGGATCGGCCGAAGGGTGCGGCGGAACACCTCGATGCACTCGCGGGGGAACCGCCGGCTGGGTCCGATGGCCTTGTCGTTCACGAAGGCGCTTGTGGGTTCCCAGAAACCCATCTTCGGGATGGTCCAGTCGATGGCCGCTCCACGGATGGAGACCTCCTGGTCGGACTCCCTCACGATCTCGGGCACCGCCTGTACATTTCCAGGCGGGCCCGGAGCGACGGCTACGAGCCCGTCGATGAGATCGCCATGCGTCTCTAGGAGGCGGAAGCCAATCGGACCTGCCATCGAGTGCACGACCAGCACGACGTTCCGGCCGAGACCAGAGAGGAACACGCCCATCCCTCGGCACACGCTCTCATAGTCCAGCCGCGCAGACGCCGCACGATCATCGACGTGTTGGGCCGCCTCATAGGACAACCCCAGCCAGTCCACCACCAGCACACCGTAGCCAAGCGATACCAATCGTGCCGCCCAGCCCTGTCGGCCGTCGGGCGTCTCGAGATAGCACTCCTTCGAGACACCACCCCCGTGCACGAGGACGATCCACCGAGCAGGCGCACCCGACGGCGCCAGTTCGGTGTACGAGATCGGCGCGACGTCGTCTGGGCGTGAAATCGAATCCATAGCTTCCCCAGGCCTGTTAGGCAATGACGGCGTCGAGGGCCCGTGCGAGCCTCTCCGGATGCGTGAGCATCACCAAATGGCTTCCGTCGATCTCGATCGTGCGCGGACTATCAAGCCGCCCGGCCGCGGCCTGGTAGATCTCAGCGGGAACGGCCTGGTCCTGAGCGAGGAACACATAACTTGACGGGATGCTGCTCGCCCAGAACTGGTCGAGGCGGATCGGCTCATTGGACCAGCCTGCCGGCGTTGGGACGAGCCTCGGCTCGAGCGCGGCGAGCTGCTGCTGCTCGAACGGGGACATGTCCTGCATAGACGCGGCCCAGAGCTCAGGCGGCATGACGATGGTGTTGTCGTCGGACTGACTCGCAAGCGCCTTCATCGCTGCGACCAACGGATCGGGGAGCACGTCGTTAATGGTCTCGCCGTCGCGCAGCACCCAGGCGTCGACGAAGACGACCCGGCCGATGCGCTCGGGCATCGCCTCAGCGACGAGTTGGATGAGCGGACCTCCGCCGCTATGACCGACGAGCACGATGTCGAGCTGGGTGAGCTCTCTTACCTGATCGATCAGATCGCGCGCCATCATGCTCATCGTGACGCCGGAGCGGTCCACGTCACCGTCTTCGAGACCGCGCAGCGTCGGCGCGATCACCTCGTGCCCCATTCTGCGCAATTCGTCGGCGACGCCGTCCCACGCCCAGCCGCCTACCCATCCGCCGTGCACCAGTACGATCTGCATTGATCATCCTCTTCGCATATTTATCTGCTGAGCAGAACTTGTTCCTAACTAGAAGACACAATAGCTTGCGCGGCGCCAACAGTCCAGCATGGCTCGAGCTCTCTTCAGAACGCGCCGAACGACCCCTGCACCAGGTCGCAGGGGAAAGAGACGACGAGCCTTCAGGAGGTCAGGTCGGCCAGACGTACGGCTGCCTCATCGAGGAGTGCGACGAGGGTCTTCACCTTGCGGGGAGGCAAGCGGAACACCGGGGCAGATGCGTTGATCGCCAACCGCAGCCCGCTCGCCGAGGGAACGGCCACGGCCACCGAGGCCACGCCCTCCTCGCTCTCCTCCCGGTTCGTTGCATAGCCCTGCTTCGCGACAAGATCCAGTTGTGCGAGGAGCTCGGTCTTGGTACGGATCGACTGCGGAGTCACCTGTGAGAGTTGCTCGTCGGGGTAGAGACGGTCCAATTGTTCTCGCGGGAGCTGCGCCAGGAGAACCTTTCCCGTGGAGGTGCAATGGGCCGGCATCTCCTTGCCCAACCGTGAAGCGACTCGCACCGCCGTCGTCGGTTCCGCGACCGGGGTCGTGCCCGACGTGAACCAGATCCAGCTCAGCCCCGACATCGCCCGTACCGTTCCTCGACGCGCGCACGAGGTGCTCGGTATCGTGACCGAGAGCTGGAGCCCGCTCGGCCGCGGGCCCGAGCTGCGGGAGAACCCGACGATCGTGCAGATCGCGGCGGACGTCGGACGAACGGCGGCACAGGTGGTGCTCCGCTGGCACGTGCAGCAGGGCCTCGTGCCGGTGCCGAGATCGTCAGACCCCAAACGCCTGGTCGAGAACCTCTCGGTCTTCGACTTCCGCCTTAGCACCGACCAGATGGCCACGCTTGCGTCCCTCGACAACGGCGAAGCCGCCGCGCGGGACTCTGACCTGCCCGAGAACGGTCATTAGTCCACCAAGAACACCAAAATCGTCACCGATCTGGTAAATTCAGCGCGCTCTGGAGACGCAGCAGAACGCCTCGCGCGGCTCCTGGACATTCGACTACACGCAGGACCGGCTCTCCGCCATCATGCGCTGCACACACGACCGCTGCCTCGAGACCGCCGACGAATACGGCTCGCCAGGCTTGCCCGGTGGACTTCGGCGACTGCGCGAAGCAACTGACCGGCGGCGAAGGTGATGGCTCGAACGTAGGCGCGATCTGCCTTGCTCGCCTCACCTTCGGCTCGCTCGACAGCCGCGTCCAAACCATCGCGAAGTCGCGTGCACTGCAGATGGCGGCGAGGGAGAGAGTAAGTTCTGCAGTGTGCCCGATCGGGAACAGGGGGTGGGCTTTAGTACCCCTGCCCGAATTCGCGAAGTCTGGGCCACAGATCGCCGCCGACGACGCCGAAGACCCCTACGTCCGCCAGCATGCCGCCGAAGCCCTGCTTGAGATCAACGAAGACCGGAAAGTCAACGGCCGCTACCTCGCCGTCAAGACCCGACAGAACCTCGCCCGCCTCACCGACTTCGCCGAACACACCCGTCGGTTTCCCTGCCTCTTCCGCCTCGATCAACGCCACCTGTGCACCCCTATCAGCGGGAGCGAGGGTCTCGGGAAGCTTCTCAAGCCGACGGGCAACTCGCTCGGCAGTGCTTGCGAATCGGCGGTACGGACGACCCAACTGTTCGCTCGTGTTGGGGTCCTGGCCGTGCCCCATGAGACGGCGGAGCTGCTCCTCGCTGACCTCACCACCGGGTTCGACGGCGCCAGAAATGTACGCGAGACCCGATCCGAGCCATGAGCCCGGCGGCGTGCTGTTCAGTCGTTCAGCCGGTGGAGCCAGTAGCCGGGTTCGCGGCGCTCGTGGGCGTAGGCGAGGATCAGGATCGTGTCCGGCTCCACCGTGTAGACGATGCGGTACGGGTATCCGCGAACGGCCTTGCTGCGGATCACGGTGCCATCGTCAGCGGTCGTGAATGGTGGGGCGGCGTTCGGCCATTGGTCGAGGTCTTTCCGGGCTTGCCTTGCTCGGTCGATGAGCGCAAGGCCGATCCCTGGCTCCTGGTCTTCGTACCAGCGCACGGCGGCGTCGAACTCCGCGACGGCCTCGGGGTGCTCTCGCTGGGCCAAGGTCATGCGGTGAGCAAGGCGCGCAAACGCTCGTAGTGCTCGTCGGCATCCACCAGATCGACCGCACCCTCACGCACCTCGGCCAGTCGCCGGGTAGCCTCGGCACGCCAGGCTGCATCGACCTCGCTCTCGTCGTCTGCATCATGGAGGCTTTCGAGCAGGGCGTTAGCGACGACCGCGCGCTGATCGGCGTCGAGCGCGAGGCCGTCTCGGATCAGAGTTGCGGTGTCGGGTGTCATGTATTCAAGTGTACGTCGAACGGCCGACAATCGCGCTGGGCGTCTGTGGCTCGGGTTGCGGGGCTGCTGTGAACGTCACGCCGACGCGACGTGCTGCTGATGCTCATAGGCCGCGTGCTGGCCCGTCATGTCGCGGGTCGTTGCGCCGCGGGTCGCGTTCGGTCGGCTCGCGGAGTTGCCGTTCGCGTTCGGCGAGTGCTTGCTGCCTTGCTTCGTGCTCGGCGCGGGTGGTTTCGATCCGTGCGGCGGCGTCGCGGATCGGTAGCGCGCGGAGGTAGTCGGCCTCGGCTCGGAGCGCGGTGGCTTGCTGGTGCGCCTGTCCTGCTTGCTGTGCTGGGTTCGGCAGTCGCATCCCGACCCGGTGGCGCATCACCGCCTGCGGCCCGTACTCGCTGACCAGCAACGCCCGGCGTTCCTGCTCGTGCCGCTGCCGCAACTCGTCACGGTCGGCTCGCGCGGCCTCGACGTGCTGGGCGGCGTCGATCACGCGGGGATCGGCCTCGGCGCGACGCTCGGCCTGTCGTGCCGCCCACTCGGGCAGGGTGTCGGTGGTGCGGGGTGGTTCGCCCCATGTTTCGCGCACCCGTGCCCGAACCGTCCGGGTGTGCTCGCTCGTCTGGCGGTGCTCCGCGCGGGCCTTGCGCCTGCCGAGCCTGCCGACGGTGGCGAGTCGGCTGCTTGCGGCGGCCTCGCGCTCGACAGCATCGAGATAGGTGGTGCCGTCTGCCTCGGCCTGCACCGTCAACGGTTCCGCGATTTCGGCACGGATGCGCGCCGCCTCGTCCTCGGCGTGGCGGAGCACGTCGGCGTGCTCGTCGTCCTCGGTCTTGTGTGTTGCGCGCTGGGCGTCGAACCTGGCAGCGGTCTGCTCCCAGCGTTCCGCCGCACGTTCGGCTCGTTCGGCTTCGGCGGTGAGGCGGGCGAGTTCTTCGGTGATGAGCTGCACGGGGCCATCGCTGACGAGGCCTTGCACGGCGTCGATGGCTTGGGCGGTGGCGTGGTCGAGGCCACGGTCTGCCGGGTCGCGTTCCATCGCCTCAACGAACCGCGCCCGCGCATCCGCCATATCAGCGGCGACGACGTGGAGTTGGTTCTGTTGGCGGCCTCTCGTCATGCCGACGTAGACGCCTGCCGCGCTCGTCGCCTCCGACAAGGCCGTGTGGGAGGCATCGACGGTTGCGCCTTGGACGCCGTAGGCGGTCGCGGCATACGACAGGTGCGCCCACTCGCTCACGTACTCGGCGGGGAGGGCGACGGTGCGGCTGTGCTTGCCTCCGCCGCTGACTTCGCGGGCGTAGACGCTGCCCTCGTCGGTCACATGCTGCACGATCCATTGCTGCCGGTTTGCCACGCCGAGGTCGCTGCTGTTCTTCCGGGTCTGGATCAGGTCGCCAGCGCCGATGCTCAGCCCGTCGCTGCCGGTCGTCGTCATAGTGTCGTCGACCTCGCCGCGCTCGACCCGCCCGGCGCGGATGTGCTCGTTCAGCTCGGTGGCCTCGTCGTTGGTGGCGACGGTGATCGCTTCGCCGTCGTGGGCGTGGGCGGTGATGTGCTCGCGGGCCGCTTCCTCGTCGGCATGCAAGGTCACGAGGCCCATCGTGGCGAGTCGGTCGAACACGTCGCCGGGGTGCTCCCGGTCACGCATGACCAACGTCAACGCCGCATACTCGGCATCGGTGAACCTGTGGAGTTCGGTCATGTCGTAGGTACGGCCACGAATCTGGGCGGCCATGTCGAGCACCCCGCCGCGCCCGACCGCCGGGAGCTGCGCCCGGTCGCCCACGAACGCGACCGACGCGCCTGCCTCGGCGGTGACGGTCAGCAGAGCGAGGGCGGTGTCCTGGTCGAGCATCCCCGCTTCGTCCACGATCACCCGCTCACCCCGCGACAGCACGGCGTCGTTTGGTGGGCCGGTGTAGATGTTCCCGGTTGCAGGGTCGGTGTCGCCGGGTGCGAGGCGTGTCCATACGCCGTCCTCGTTCCACCGCCACCCATGCGCATACACGAGCGCCGCGACGGAGGTTGCGGGCACGCCGAGTTCTTCGTGGGCGACCTGCGCCGCACGCAACGTCGGCGCAACCACCCGCGAGGATCGCCCGTGCTCGGCTGCAACCTCGATGGCGACGCCGAGCATGGTGGTCTTGCCTGCGCCCGCCGCGCCCTCGACAATCACGAGCGGGTTGGTCGAGGCGACGGCAGCGGCGGCCACGGTCTGCCCGGTGTCGAGTCCGGCGGCTTGCGCAGCGTCGGTCACGTCGGGGTGCTTCGGCTCCCGTTCCGGCGTCGCGGCGGTGAGTTGGTCGCGGAGTGCGGTCTCGGCGGCGACGACGCCAAGGCTGGTGAGGTGGGCGACGTGCTCGGGTTGCACCATGCCCGGCGGCAGCACCGAGAAACAATCCGAGGCGGCGAGTCCGGTGGCGAGGTCGATGAACTCGCGCAACTCCGCCGGGGTCGCTTGCACGCCTGCCTCGGTGGTGATGCGGGTGACGTGCTCTCGCACGGTGTGCGGTGTCCAGGTCGATGCAGCCGCCGCGCAGCGATCCAGCGCACGACTGGCGACCTGTTGCACGCTGAGGTCATCCAGCGATGCCGGCGCAACGGTGTCGGGGTGCTGCAAGCTCTCGGGGTGGTAGCCGGCGTCTCGGAGTTCCTGCTGCCACCACTGCTCGTTCTTCAAGTCCGCCGGTTTCTTGCCGGGCCGCTGGAACGCCCACGCCGCGTCCTGCATCCGAGCGGTCAACACCGGGCCGGGCGTCTCGCCGGGATGCTTCGCTTGCCACTCGGCCTCCATGCGTTCCAGGTTGCGTCTGATCTGCGCCGACCGCTTCGACATGACGGCGTTGAACGGCTCCAACTCCACAACCTCACCGCTTACGGGGTCGAGGGTCAGGCCATGCTCGGAGAGCGTGGCGGCGAGCTGGGGGTGCGCGGCGATCACCGCCGTACCGAGAGCACGGATCGCGCCCTGCTGCTGGAACAACGCCGCCGTGGTCAGCGCCCGCCACTTCCCGCCCGCCCACACCCTCGTGCCAATCTGGAAATGGATATGCCGGTGCGGATCACCCGCACGACTCGTCTTGTGCGTGATCGCGACGGTCTGCATGTGCTCGACCGGCAGCACCTCCTGCGCGCCGCGCGGCCCCGCCAACGTGACCGAATGCTGACCAAGGAAGTGCTGAATCTCCCGCGCCGCATCCCGCTGCGTCGCGTCCAACGCCTCGGACACGTCCGGGTGGAGTGCGGCGGCGACCGACAGGCTCTTCGGCGCGTTGATCGTCATCTCCGCGAACAACGGCGACCCCCGACGCACCTTGCCCGGCTTGCGCGGGGTACCCATCGACTCCCCGGTGTCCGGGTTCACCCAATCGACCCAGGCTTCGTACTCATCCGCCGACAGCGACCGAGCAGCGGTGACCTCGCCGGTCGCGTCGATCACGGCGTACTCGGCCACGGCCTGGTCTGCGCCGAGGTAGTACTCGTCAGCGCGGGAGCGGTCGGCCTCGACATAGGCGCGCGCGGCAGCACCGCTGCCGTGGAACAGCTTCACTCCACCCTTCACTCTGGCCTCCCTCACGAGTCGTCTCGTGAGAGAGGTGCGCACTACGGCCCCGCCGTAAAATACGTGCCTCACTGAGATAGGGGGCAGATGACTGATGGAGCCGAGCGTCAGCGCGAGAGCGTCGCACAGAGTGTCGCTGGCAAGAGTTGGCGTCACAAAGTTCGAGGGAACTTTCGGAGTTCGGTTCGATGAAGTGACTAGTCTTCTCGGCGAACTTCGTGACCTGATTACTGCCCGATGAGTCTTCGGGCAGCGGTGACGACGGAGGCACGGCGGCGTGCGTGTTCGGCGTCGCTCTCGGCTCCGGTGATCATGCGGGCGACCTGCGGTACCGCTGACCACCATCCGGCGAGTGAGAGCACGAGGAACATCAGGTGGTCGGCGTCGAGGTCGCTCGTTACTGTGCCCTTGGCCTGTCCGTCGGTCATGGCGGCGACTTTGTATCCGTAGTATTCGCGCCGCTCGGCCTCGTCGGGTACTTCGGTGTCGAAGACGAGCCCTTCCCAGCGCATGAGCCTGCCGAGTTCGGGGTGCTCGCGGTGGTAGTCGTAGACGCGCCCGGCGTAGTCGCCCACGTCCTCGGTTGCGAATGATTCGACGGGCACGTCGCGGGCTACCTTCGCCAGTTCCTCGCGCAGTACGGTGGCGAAAAGTCTGTCCTTGCCCCCGAAGTGCGTGTAGACGCGCTCCTTGTTCACCCCGGCGGCCTTGGCGATGCGCTCGATGGTCGTGCCGTGCGGCCCGTGCGCGGCGAACTCGGCCACCGCCGCGTCGAGGATGCGGCGCTTCCTGCCCTCAACATCCCAGCCCATCGTTCCCACCTCCCGTCTCGTGCGGTAAACCCAACGCTCACGTTGCGTCTTCGCGGTTAGCCTACTACAGTCAAATCCAACGGAAACGTTGGATTTGGAGTGGTGGTGTCTGCGAACTCGACGGAACAGATAGCGGGAGCAGGCGAGGCGCGCGAGCACCCGGCAGGGAACGGCGTGGTCGTGCTGCTCGTGGTCACGGCGCTGCTGGTGCTCACGCAGTTGTACGCGGCAATCCCGCTGATCGCCCCGATCGGTGCGGAACTCGGCTCTGATGTGACGTTCGCGCTCTCGACGGTGTTCAGCGTGTGCTATGCGGTCGGGTTCCTGATCTGGGGGCCGTTGGCCGATCAGTACGGGCGGAAGCGGATCATGCTCATCGGCCTGGTGTATCTCACCGTCGCGACCATCGCCTGCGGCTTCGCCTCCACGGTGCCGATGCTTGCTGCGCTGCGCGGGGTGCAGGGGGTGATGGCGTCGAGTTTCGCGCCGGTTGCGCTCGCGTATCTGGCCGAAGCGACCCCGCTGAAGCGTCGGGCAACGGCGATCGGGGCCATGTCGACGGCATTCCTCGTTGCCGGGATCGCAGGCCAAGTACTCGCCTCCGCGCTCAGCCTGACGTTGGGCTGGCAGTGGGTGTTCATCCTCTCCGGCATCATGCTCGGCCTCGGCATGATCGGCGTCGCCGTGCTCGTCACCGAGCCGCACAGTCGCAGAGACGATGCGAGCCTGGTGCGTCGCTTCGCCGTAGTCGGGAGGGTCGCCACACGCCCCTCGGTGCTGCTACTGAGCCTCGCGCACCTAACGCTGCTGTTGTCGTTCGTCGGCATGTACACCGGCCTCGGCCCGCACCTGACCGACCTCTGCCTGGACTCATCGCAGGTGATCTGGCTCCGCCTCGTCGGGCTGCCGGGCATGTTCGCCTCCCTCTTCGCGGGCGCTATTGCGAAGCGTCTCGGCGGCGCGGGGGTTGCACGTGCCGGGTTCGCCCTCGCCGCGATTGGGCTGCTGATCGAAGCCGCACTCTCGGCATCCCTCGCGGGCACGGCGCTGGCGAGTCTCGTGTGAGTCACTGGGGTCGCGCTCGCGGTGCCCGCGATGATCACCCTGTTCGGCGAGACCGCCGCCCCGAACCGGGCCGGTGGGATGGCGCTCAACGGATTCGTGCTGTTCCTCGGTGCCAGCGTCGGCCCACTCACTGCCTACCTGGGCTTGGACTTCCCGATCCTGCTCGTCAGTCTCGCCGCGCTCATGGTGCTCGCCGTCGCCAGCCTCACCGGGTTCGCCCGACTCACCCGCACGCCCGCTTCGGAGGTACCTGTATGACTCGCATCCTGATTCTCGGCGCGACCGGGCGCACCGGAGCCGCCATCCTCGCTCATCTCCCCGCAGGCATCGAGGCGACCGCTGCGCTGCGCGATCCGGCAGACACCACGCGGCTCGCCAAGACTGCTGCATCGCTGACCTCCACGGTCGTGAACATCGCTGAGAACGCCAGTCTCACGCAAGCAATGCACGGCATCGACGTCGTCATGAACGCGATCCGACTGCGTGAGGACATCGCCCCGACCGAACTCGTGGCCGTACATGATCGACTCATCGAGGCAAGCACCAAGGCCAACGGCGCTCCGGCCCGGATCGTCACGGTCGGCGGAGCAGGAGCACTCCGACTCCCTGGAGACAGACGGTTCTGGCAAGACCCCCGGTTCCCAGAACCCACACTGCCGCGCGGGAGAGCACACGCCATGCTGCGCGACCACCTCGAAGCGGGCAACGCAGGATCAGAATGGGCGTATCTGATCCCGCCGCCCGTCTACGAACCGGAGGGGCCGACGACAGCACGCTGGGAACGAGTCTCCCCTTCCACAGACGAGACTGCGTTCACCCGACAAGCGATCAGTTATGCCGACTTCGGAGCGGCAGTCGCGGAGACTTCCACCAAGGACGACACTCGCACGCAACTCATCGCATGGCCCAGTGAACTGACAGAAAAGCACCCGATGAGTGGATAGGCGCATCTCCCCGCCGTTGTCGGCTCGGACACGGACGACGCATCGACCTGTGGGCCTGGCGGCGTACAACGTTGTCCGGCTCGTTGTGATCCGTGACGGCACGGCCATCGTGTTCAGCGAGTTCGGACAGCAACCCGTCAGCTTTGGCGACGCGGTGCTGCTGGGGCCGAGCGTGCTGTTCGGCGTCGAACCCGAGGGGCGGGTCACCTATACGACGGTCTACATCGACACCGACATGGCGCTGGATCAGTTCTTCTGGCAACACTCCGCGATCTTGCACGACCGCCTCGACGCCCACGACTTCGCGGGAAAGGTGTACACCGAACCTGCCCAGGTACTGCACCTGGGCCGGGATCGAGCCGGGCGGTTGTTGCCGTGGCTGGACGAGCTGGTCGCCCTCACCGTCGAGGGCAAGTACCTGGAACGGTTCCATCGGATGCAGGCGCTCTGGTTCCTCATCACCGATGTGATCGCGCCGTGCATCCGCGTCTCGACGGTGCGGCTGACCCGGCTGCAACGTGCCCGCGCTCGCCCGTTCTCCGCTCGAAGTCGGGTGCCTGAACCGTTGCGTCGTGAGGCGATGCTGGTGCGCGACGCGCTGCACAGCCGGATCACGCACCCGTGGACGCTCGCGGAACTGGCAGCCCTGGTGCGGCTCTCTCCGAAGCACCTGGTGCGCGTGTTCACGGACACGTTCGGGAAGACCCCGACCGCCTACCTGGTGATGCTCCGCGTGCAAGAGATGGCGCGGCTCCTACGCGAGACGAACATCACCGTCACCGCCACCGGGCAGCGGGTGGGGTGGCGGAGCCGGTCGCGCGCGGTAGAAGCATCCACAGCGCACACCGGAGTGACACCGAGCCGCTACCGAGACATGCGCCCGCTCATGACCGACCTCCCATGACCGAGCCGGTCGCGCTGCCCGGCAAAGTGCCGGAGTGACCGGGAAACGCCCGGCCTGCTCGTCTCCTGCTTCGCCGCGACCGCCGGTGCTTGGTAGGCCGGTTCTTCCCCCTGGTTGCTCGGGGGTGGTCAGAGAAGGGAGGTCGTCATGTCGCTGCTACTCGAACGCCCGGCGACCACGCCGACCGGTCATGAGCCTACAAGGACGCCGCAGTCGCCGCACCCCGCGATAGTGCAGCCGGTCGAGCCGTGGAGTTGCGTCTATGTCACCAGCATCCGTCACCGTCGCATATTGGCGGCGACCGCCTATGACTGTGTGCGCTTCGTGGTCGTGCGCGACGGCTCGATCATCCTCACCGATGCCGATGCCGATGCCGATGCGGGCGGGTCGGCGTCGGTGGGTGATGTGGTGCTGGTCGCCCCGAACGTCGAGTTCGGGTACGAACCCGAGGGCACCGTCACGGTGAGGACAGTGGCAGTGGATACCGATTACTGGTCGAGCAGTTGTTCTGGCAGCACCTCGACGTGCTCGCGGACGGCGAAGCCGCACGCGACCTCGCAACTCACCTGTATCCCGATCCGGTGCAGGTGCTGCGCGTCGGAGAATCGCAGGCCGAACGGCTCGGGCCGATCCTCGATGAACTCGCCACACTCACCGGCGAAGACCAATCGCCGCGCGGCTACTTCCGTGCGTATGCGCTGCTGTTCACGGTGCTCGCCGCCATCGCGCCGCTGGTTCGTCACGCGCCGGTGGAGGTGCCGCCGCTGACCTCTCGGCAGCGGGCCGTGCGGGTCGCGCCTCCCCGGTGGCGGGAGTTCAAGCCGGTGCGCCGCGAGATTATGCGCACGGCGGCGCTCATGCAGAGCAACATCGCCAGGCAGTGGCCGCTCACCGAACTGGACGCGCACGCCTGCCTGTCGCCGAGTCAGCTCAATCGGGTGTTCAAGGACTCGTTCGGGGTGACGCCGCCGGTGTACCTGTCGATCCTGCGCGTACAGGAGATGGCGCGCCTGATCCGCGAAACCGATCTGCTCATCGGCACGATCACCGAACGGGTCGGCTGGTGCCACCACTGCGGGCAAGCCTCGCGCATCTTCCGCCGCTACATGGGCGTGACCCCCATCGAGTACCGGCGCTACGGCCCACCGTCCGCGAGCCGGGCGGGGCCGGGCGTCGGCATCGCCACCGCACGCGCCGACGACTCCCGTGGGAACGGGTGCGCACCTACCTACTGACACCTGCCCACACGACCGGAGGAACCCGACGATGAGCACCGCCACCACGCGACCGCGATACGCTCCGGCGCGCCTGCATGTCGGGGTGGGGGTGACGGTTCCGGCAAATTGCCGGAACCGTGCGACCAGGGCTTTTACTCCCGGCCGGGGTGGTTCCGTCGAATCGGCGGCACCACACTCGCGGGGCGACGGTCGGGGAAAATTTCCCACACCGTCCAGCCTGCGACCTCGGCCCGCTGTGCTGCTCGTTGTGGTTCTCGTGACGGTGGTGGCAAATTGGCACCACCGTCCGACCAGGAGTTTCGCCGTTGCCCCCGCGAACCAAGCCGCATCCGCTGCGACCTCACCGCGACCGTTCACGGTGGTGTCGAATCGCCACCACCGTCGGACCTGCGCTTTCGCTCCGCTCGGCTGGCCGTCACGGGCGCGAACGGTGCCGCAAAATTTGCGGCACCGTTGAGCCGGTTCACGAGGGTACCGAATCGGCACCCCCGTGACATACCCCGTTTGGGGTCGGTCGCAGGTAGCTCCCTGTGGATAAGTCTGCATATAGTACCTCAACTCGATGCCAGGTACTAGATGTACCCGGCCATGAGGTTGGTGGCGTTTCCGGTCTTGTGAAAGGGGAGAACCTCCGGGCTTAGTGGAGATGTCTGACGTCTTCACGAACTCGGAGGTTCTCGTGTCCCACCGTAATGCCCGCTTGA